>JAEEGG010028202.1_pt1 | contig 10580 bp, 5 predicted proteins | sample 9134161 | NCBI WGS metagenome assembly JAEEGG01 (sample SAMN16246543, study PRJNA631951) | gut metagenome | biome: gut microbiome; feature: rumen; material: CR-attached | host: Bos | place: Iran: Karaj | collected 2018-10 | reverse complement strand
TATAGACGTTGCCGGTCCATCCCATCTCCTTCGCGTGGCGTTCCAATTGCTGCAGCAGCGGCGTCCAATAGGCCGCAAAGGCGTCCGAACCAGGACGGCAACGCACGCAGGCGGGCTTCCCGGTCGCTTCGTCGTCGTACCAGTAGTCGTCGTGCCGCTGGAACTTGACGAGCGAATAGCAATGGATCTGGGGTCCGAGTCCACAACGGCGGGCAAAGGCAACGTAGCTGTCGAGCAGGGAGAAGTCCGCGCGGAAACACCCGTCGCGCCCCTTGACGTATTTCACCATCGAACGGGCGGTGTCGATGTTTTCGCGGACGTTCCAAGGCGTATCGGTGATGGTGACGGTGATGGTGCGCTGTCCGGCATCGGCGAGTTCTCGGTAGATGGGTTCGAGGTGCGCGTAGTGCGCCGACGAAAAAGGCGCGACGCCATAGTAGCGGGCGACGGACCAGGGTGTCTGCCAGATGTCAAGATGCATGCGCTTGCGTGCGGGCAGGGTTGCCGCCAGCACATCGAGTGTCAACGGGAAGCGCAGCGTTTCGTCGCCACGCCTGACGCGCAGTTCGCCGGAATAGCGTCCGGGCGGCGTGGCGGCGGCTGTTCGAACGGTCGTCCACAGGCCGCGGAAGCCGCGATCCGTGAGGGCGAAGGGCTGGGCGTCGTCCAGAATGTCGCCCACGGGGAAGAGCGGGTAGCGCGAAGGATCCCACTTGCCGCCAAAGAAATCGGAGGCCAACGTCTCGCGCACCCACCGGATGCGGACGGCAAGACGCGCGCCGCCAGGGCCAACGAGCGCATCCGCTTCGGCGCGAATGTTCGCATTCGTGTCCGCGCCCCAGATCGCAAAGGCGGCATGGATGCGTTCATTGCGCCAGGCGACGCCGTGCCAGGCCCTTGCCGATTCGTTACCTCGCGCATGCTCGGCGGAGATGCGCTCCAGCGGCGAGACGCACCCATGCAGTTGCGCATGCGCAACCAGCACGGAAAAGATCGCCACGCCGATGATGAGGACTTTGGACATGGCAAGATTATATCAGAAATTCGGGCTTTTGGGTGTGGTATTGACAAGACGGGGGAAAATCATGTATCATTTCCACCACATGAAAACTTCGTGGAAGTGATTGAAGGACAATGACCTATCTTAAAGGAAAGCAACAATGAAGCTCGAAACTATACCGCATGCTAGAAGACGAGGCAAATTCCAGAGCGCACTAGCGATAGCCTGCTGTATCCTTGCGCTTGGCGCCTGGGCCGAGGATGGCTATACGTGGATAGGTCCCGCCGGCGGCAAATGGTCAGAGGCTGCCAACTGGATGGACACCAATACGCGTGAAAGAGGCGTGGGGGTGCCGACGGCGAGCCATCTCGTCACCTTCGACATCTGCAACGGCGCCGTCGATGTCGATACGGATTGCGTGTGCGGCCGTCTCAGCATTGTGACGACGGGGACGGGAACCGACGTCACGTTGACCGGCACGGGAAGCCTGTCGGTCGCCGGCGGTTCGTCATCATTTGTCCATTCCAACCGAACGCTCACGGTCGATTGCACGATGACCGTAGAATCTTCGGTCTATGTCTATGGCGCCATGGTGATAGAAGACAATGCCGACCTGACGCTCAAGAGATCCGTCGTTCTCGGGAAAACCAATGCGCGTTTCATCTCCAACGGCGGTGTCACGCGCCAGATGGGATTCTATCACGAGAATGCCACCACGACCAATGCACAGTTGATCATCAACGGCGGGTCCGTCACAAACAGCGGCAACAACTGGACCTATCCGTCGTCCAACATGAAGCTCGTCGTCAACGACGGCCTGTTCCTGTCCGCCATCGACTTCAACCGGAGCGGCACCGACATCGAACTCAACGGCGGCACGCTGAGATTACGCACGTTCCCCTACAATGTCGGAATGCATGACAACGACAAGTTCGTCTTCAACGGCGGACAGCTCATCTATCCGACCAGCGACAACAACTACGTCACGAACATCTGCTTCCTTGGCCTATCCACCAACTGCACGCTCAATGCCCTCGGCAACCGCGATCGGGCCATCAAGCCAAACATTGCCGTTGGCGACACAGTTGCCATCCATGGATTGGCGATGGCGACAAACGGTTCGCCTGCCGCATTCTATCTTGACCGATCGGCCACCGTGGCCGGCGAAGGAAAGATCGTGGCCTACCGCTTCACGGTCAACAGGGACCCTGCGCTCGAAACGTCGTCTATCGTCAACCTGCGCCTGAAGGGCGGTCTTGTCCTTGGTGGCGGCAACAATGGCCTGTATGTGCCCTACAGCGCCATAACCGTAAACGTGCCGGACGGACTGCTGTTTGGCGCATTCAGCAATTGGAAGGTCTATACGAGCAACTCGCCCTATGTGACCTTGGCGGGACTCGTCCAGATGGACACGCTGAACTATTTCGACAAGACGTCCACGCACGACATCGCCCTTCGAAACATCCAGCCCGACCCGTCCACGTCATTCGCAATGTCCGGCGGCGGCACGGCGGAACTGCACTTCCGCGACACATGGCCCAATCTGACCGGCCCCGTGACAGTTGGCGCGAACACGGAGCTGCTGACAACGGGCAAGTTGCGCGTCTCCCGCCTCACGCTGGAAGAAGGTGCCCTGCTGACCATTTCCAACAATACGGGCCGCGTGCTCGCCTCGGACGCGACGCTGGCCGACACGGCGCGGATACGGCTCTATTCCGATGCGGCCACGGTGTCCACGACCAATCGCCCCATCCTCTCGCTGCGCCCTGGCAGCGCGGCTGCGGCGCGCCTCCCGGACATCGTAACGTTTGACGGACCCGGCTACGCGACGCTTCCGCACATCATCGACGGTTCGATCTTCTATGCCGTCAATGTGGCAACCGAAGCGAATGGCGAATGGACGGGCGGCGAAGACGGCTACTTCGATACGGCCGGGAACTGGACGGGATCGTCCGTGCCCGGCGCGGGCGAGGTGGCCTACTTCGGTGGCCTGGCGCGAACAACGGTCACCAACCGGACGGACGACCTGTCGCTCAAGCGACTCTGCTTCAAGGCGTCGGCGGCGCCCTTCCGGCTGGTCGGCAAGCCCATCACGCTCACCAGCACGGATTCGACGACGGAAACCGCCGCCATTGTCTCCAAGAGCCGCAATCCGGTTGTGATCGAGGCCGACATCTCGCATGGCAGCGGCAACATGTATGTCAACCCGATTCGCGACTCGTATGTCGAGCTTGCCGGCAGGACGACGACGGAAGGCCTCTTCGGCTTCGTCGGGAACGTACGTGTCAGCGGCGAACTGTCGGCAAGAAACATCACGCTGGAATATGCCTCGGGAATACGTTCCAACGACCAACCGTACGATTCGCAGCTGCACGTGCTGGATGGCGGCACGGTGTCCATCTCGGCGGCCGACATCCGCATCGCCCACGGGCTTCCGTTCCGAATCGATGCCGGTGGACACATGTCCATTGCGGGCACGGGATTCGGCTGGGGCGGCAATGCGACCAAAGTTCTTACCGGCAAGATGTTCGTAGACGGCACGCTGGACATCACAGCTCCGCTGGACGGCTACAAGGAGATGCAGTTCATCGGTTCCGGACGCGTGGACCTGAAAGGCGGCGCAGACGCCTCGAGGGATACGCGGGACATCGTTCTCATCGGCCACCGCGATGGCCTTACGTGCGGCATCGTCGATTGGCACAGTGCGGTCGGCGCGAACGTCCTGCGGCTTGTCGCGGAAAACCAGGTGCGCCTCGTGGCGTTGGCGGACGGTACTTATGGGCCGGCCGCGAACGAGACCAGCGGCTCGACGGCTCGGGAACGGGCGCTTCTGCTTCGGAGCTTTGCGAACCTGGAGGTTCATACGTCCGATCCCGATGCGGCGGAGCCTGTCGCCCGCACGTTGACGTTCGTCGATCCCATCGTGGGCGACGGCGCATTGGTGAAAAAGGGAGCGGGCACGTTGGTGCTGGCGTCTGACGAGAATGCGGTGACGGGCGGCGTCACGATCGCCGAGGGCGCATTGGCATGGACGGCCGAGCAGGAGATTCCGGGGTCCTTGACGGCGCAGAACGGCACGACGCTGAAGTTCGGCGCGACGAATGGCGCGGTGCTGCCGCTTGCCTGCGGCGGCGATGTCACGCTGGCTGGCGCCACGCTCGAACCCTACGACGCGGCGGCGCGCGCAGCGATTCGCGCGGGCGGCGAAGCGTCATGGCAGACGATTCTAGCCGTGTCCGAAGGCGCCAAGATCGTGTCCCTGCCGACGGTTGACGGTTGCTTCCGTCTGCGCGTCACGGAGACGGCGGGCGGCAACGCCCTGCAGATTTCACGCCTCCCCGGTACGCAGGTGTTCCTCCGGTAAAAGTCATCCTCCATCATTCTCCACATGAAATCCATTTTCGACAATTGCCGCATTTTCGTCCTTTCTCTTTTTGCCTCAGGCGTGCTTTGGGGCGCACCGATGCCCATCTTGGATTTCGAAACGCCTGAAGAGCGGGCATGCGTGAAGGTTCATGCCACGAACGGAATATTCGGTCCGATGGAGGGAATGTCCTGCGCCGGCTCGTGGTCGCTGGCCTATTGCCCCAAGCCTTGGGAAAAAGGTCTTGGCGAATGGCCGTCGATGACGCTGACGGTGCCGAAAGGCCGCCGTGACTGGTCCGGCTTCGATCATCTGTCCATCGATCTTCTTTCCTACGGCGAGGGCTGCGACGTGTTCAAGTGCTTCATCGTCGGCCCGGATGGCCCCGTGCAGAAGGGATTCCGCATCGAAACGACGCTACCGCCGCGCGGGTGGAAGCGCTGGCAGATTCCCGTGGCGCGGATTCGCGAGAAGGTCAAGCCCGGCAACATCGCGCGTCTCCATTTCTTCACCACGCGTCCGCGCGACTGCAGGGTTTACATCGACAATCTCCAGCTCGTGCGTCAAACCGAGGCGCTGGCGCAGCCCGATACCGCGTCCTGGAAGGCGCTGATGGCCGAATGCGAGGCGCGGCGGCAGGCCGCCGCCGCAGAGACGGCTCGCCAGCGTGCCGCCCGCAACGCCCTCTTGCGCGCCGATGCTGTGGCGGCGAACCGTTGCGCCGATGCGTTTCTGCTGGCTTCGGCCACGGCCATGGAGAAGGTACGCCCGCAGGACGCCGGGCGCTTCCGTTCTGCCGCCCGTCTCGCGGTGCGCCTGGCGCGCAACGAATACGAAGCGGTGCAGCTGCTCGTGACGCCGGCGGCGGCCGCATTGAAGAACGTGCGCGTGGCAATTGGTCCCCTGACGCTGGAGGGCGCCCCCTCCGTCGTGTTTCCGGCGGCGAATGTGACGGCCAGTCCCGTCGGCTACGTGAAGACGCCGTGCGAACCGCCCTATCTCGTCTATCCGGGTCCGCGTCCGGCGGAGGCCGGCTGGTGGCCGGATCCCATCCTGTCGTTCCTGAATGCGGTGGATGTCGCGGCAGGCGATTGGCAGAGCTTCTGGATTTTGGTCAAGTGCCCCGAAGGCCAACGTGCCGGCGTTTATCGCGGAAAGGCAAGTGTATCTGCGGATGGCGTTGCGTCCGTCGAAGTTCCGTTCGCCGTACGGGTCAATGATTTTGCGCTGCCGAAGACGCCCGTCATCCCCATCGGCGTCACGTTCAATCCGGGGAACCGTCCGCACACCATCGGCATGGAGAAGGCTCGTGCGATCAATGCCGATCCCGCCTCGCCCGTCAATGCCTGGAAGGCGCACCGCGCGGCCTGGACGGATTTCCTGGCCGACCATCTCATACCGCTTTTCAATCTCTATTGCGACGGGTCGCCCTTCCATAAGACGCTTGATTTCGAGCAGCTTGACCGCCTGGAGGCCCAAGGTCGCCTAGGGCTGGTGAATCTGGGCTACTGGAACTATCCCCAGTCGCTTGACGCGAAGAAGGTCGCAGCCTGGCGCGCCAAAACGATGCCCCGCCTCACAAACGTCTGGCACGAAGTCGTGCGACGCGGCTGGCAGGCCCGCGCGTGCCTGTATGGCTGCGATGAAGTCTCGCCCGACAAGTTCAAGCTCATCCGCTTTGCCGCCGACGAGCTGAAGAAGGCGTTTCCCGGCGTGCCGCTGTCCACGACCGCCTACGACCACGGCTACGGACGCAAGGGCTCGCCGCTCGAAATGATCGATTGGTTTACGCCGCTTACCGACAAGTACGATCGGGAAGAGGCCGCGCGCGCCCGTTCGGAGGGCAAGCAGGTGTGGTGGTACATCTGCCTTGCGCCACGCGCCCCCCATGCGAACATCCTGCTGGAGACCATGGGCATCGAACCACGCCTTTTGATGGGGGCGATGACGCAGAAGTATCGTCCCGACGGCTTCCTCTACTACCAGTGCGCCATCTGGAACGCGGAACATTGCATCACCGCCGGGCCCTACACGGACTGGAATCCGCAGAGTTTCCGCAGCTACAACGGCGACGGCTCGTGGATGTGCGCGGGACCGGGCGGCACGCCGCTTTCGACCATCCGCCTCGAAAATTTCCGTGACGGACTTGAAGACCTCGCCTACGCGCGGCTTTTGGAGAAGAAGACCGGGCGCGTCACGCAGGTGCCCGAGGCGCTGGTCAAGTCGCTAACCGAATTTGCCCTCGATCCCGAGGCGCTCTACGCCTGGCGCGACCGCCTCGCGGATGCGCTCGAAGAACACGCTACCCTGCCGTAATGGGACATTTACCCCTATTCCCCAGTTCCGCACGAACGCGAAATATGATAAAATGAAGGCATGAAACTTCAGCTCAACCGCGAATTCGCCCGGCGCCACCTCGGCGTGGCGCTGCTCATGGCCGGCCTGTGCGGCTGGTTCCTCTACGACGGCGCGATCGTCTATCCTCAGAAGGACGAAGCCTACTTTGAGCAGCTGCATACGCAGAAACAGCGCGCCATCGACCGCCAGTTCCAGTTTGCGGGCCTGACGGGCCTCGCGGCCATCATCATCGCGCTCGGCGTCCTGCGCAACAAGCGCCGCACGCTGGAGTGGGACGACAAGCAAATGTGCGGCACGCTCACGGACGGCAAGCCGCTCGCCTTCGACGAGGTCGAGGGGGTGGACGCGCGCCGCTGGAAATCCAAGGGCATTCTCGTCGTCTATGCGAAGGACGGACGGCATTTCATCCTGGACACCTGGCACCACGTCGGCGCGAAGGAGCTGGCGGAAAAGATAATGGACGACATTCGCGCGCGAACCGCCGCCGCTACGCCTTCTTCCGACGCCCCGGCTTCAGCGGACGCTTGAGCTGGGCGATCTGGTCGCGCAGGAAGGCCGCGCGCTCGAACTCCAGCGCGTCCGCCGCCTCCAGCATTTCCTTCTGCAGTTCGGCGATCGTCTCGCGCACGTCCTGCTCGCGGGCGATGTCCGCCCGCGCGGCGCGTTCCGTCCGCTTCGCCTCGGAATAGACATAGACCGATTCGTTGATGGCGCGCTTGACGCTCTTCGGCGTGATGCCGTGCGCCTTGTTGTAGGCCATCTGCTTCTCGCGATGGCGCTTCGTGATGCGCAGCAGATCGCGGATGGCGTCCGTCTGGTGATCGGCATACAGGATCACCCGCCCCTTCACATGCCGCGCGCAGCGGCCCGCCGTCTGCACGAGCGAGGTGGTCGAGCGCAGGAACCCTTCCTTGTCCGCATCGAGGATGGCCACGAGCGCCACTTCCGGGAAGTCCAGTCCCTCGCGCAGGAGGTTGATGCCCACAAGGCAATCGAACTCGCCCTTGCGAAGCCGCCCCAGGATCGCCACGCGCTCCAACGCATCGATGTCCGAATGCAGGTATTCGACGCGAATGCCCGTTTCATGCAGATAGGCGGTGAGGTCTTCGGCGCTGCGCTTCGTGAGCGTGGTCACCAGCACGCGGTCGCCCTTCGCCGCAACCTTCTTCACCTCCGCGATGAGGTCGTCGATCTGGCCCTTGAGCGGACGCGTCTCGATCTCGGGATCGAGCAAGCCCGTCGGACGTATGACCTGCTCCGCCACGACGGACGAGACGGAATATTCGTAGTCGCCCGGCGTGGCGGACGTGAACACCACCTGGCGCACCTTCCCCTCGAACTCGTCGAACTTGAGCGGACGGTTGTCCTTGGCGCTCGGCAGGCGGAAGCCGTAATCGACCAGCTTCTGCTTGCGCGCCTGGTCGCCGTTGTACATGGCGCGAATCTGGGGTACGGCCACGTGCGACTCGTCGATGATGGTGAGGAAGTCGTCGGGGAAATAGTCGAGCAGACATTCCGGCGGCGAACCGGGCGCGCGGCCCGTGAGCGGACGCGAATAGTTCTCGATGCCGTTGCAGTAGCCCAGCTGGCGCATCATCTCGATGTCGTACTCCGTGCGTTCGCGGATGCGCTGCGCCTCCAGATACTTCTTGCGCGCCTCGAAGAATTTGAGCCGTTCCTTCAGCTCCGCCTCGATGCGCGCGTAGGCGGCCTCCATGCGGTCCTTGGGCATCACGAACTGCTTGGCGGGCGTGACGACGCAGGCGGGCATCGAGACGCCCGGACGAAAATCCGGCACCGACAGGGCGTGGATGGAATCGATCTCGTCGCCGAAGAACTCGACGCGCACCCCTTCCGTGGCGTAGGCCGGGAAGATGTCCACCACGTCACCGCGCACGCGGAACGTGCCGGGAGAATAGTCGAAGTCGTTGCGCACATACTGCGCGGCCACCAGCCGTTCCACCAGGTCGCCGCGCCCGATCGCCTCGCCCACCTTGAACCCCACGGCCAGGTTGCGGTATTCCGTCGATTCGCCGAGGCCGTAGATGCAGCTGACGGACGCGACCACGATCACGTCCTTCCGGGCGATGAGCGCATTGGTGGCCGCGAGCCGGTAGCGCTCGATCTCCTCGTTGATGGCGGCATCCTTCTCGATGTAGGTGTCCGTCTGCGGGATGTAGGCCTCGGGCTGGTAGTAGTCGTAGTAGCTGACGAAGTACTCGACGGCGTTGTCGGGGAAGAACGCCTTGAGCTCGCCGTAGAGCTGCGCGGCGAGCGTCTTGTTGTGGGAGATGACGAGCGTCGGCATCCCGAGGTCGCGGATGACGTTCGCCATCGTGAACGTCTTGCCGGAGCCGGTGACGCCCTCGAGCGTCTGGGCCTTCACGCCGGCGCGGAAGCCGGCGACGAGCTTCGCGACGGCCTCGGGCTGGTCGCCGGCGGGCGCGTAGGGCGCGACGAGGTGGAAGGGGGAGTCCATGCGGTTGCGCGGGTCAGGGGAGGAGGCGGGCCCGGAGCGCGGCGGGGGTGTCGCGGTAGTCGTCGATCTTCAGGAACGGGAAGCCGGCGAGGAGGACTGATTCGTCGTTGCCGCCGGGACCGTAGTCGTCGCCGACGTAGAGGACGTCGTCCTTCGCGATGCCGCGCCCCTCGCAGAGGCGCGCGAGGGCGTAGGCCTTGTCGAACGGCGCGGGCGCCATGTCGAAGGAGGACGAGCCGCCGACGAAGACCTTGAAATCGGGGAAGAGCGCGCAGACCTCCGCGTAGAGCGCGCGGCGCCGGCTGCGGTCGGGGTCGAACGCGAGCTTGTCGGACGCGGCGGCCTTCGTGCCGAGCAGGGCGATGGTGACGACGCCCGAGTCGTGGAACTCGACGCTGTCGCCCGCGAAGTCCGTCAACCCGTGCTGCGCGCGGAAGGCGTTCGCGCGGCGCAGGACGCCCTCGCGGTCGCACGGGCGCCGCTCGTCGGAGACGGTGCGGTGCGTCCGAGCGGCGGCGTCCCACTCGGCGTACTGCATGCCGTAGTTGCCGAGGATGTCGATCGGGTACGACTCCATCTGCCGCGCAATGCGCGCGCAGCTGCCGGCGCCGACCATCAGGAGCGCGTAGCCGCGGGCGCGGAGCGCGTCGAGGGTCGAGCGGATCTCGGGGGACATCGGCGACTTGTGCTGCGTGAGGGTGCCGTCGAGGTCGAAGGCGACGAGGCGGGTGCTGTTCATGGCGAGGGGGCTTGCGGGGAAGGCGGGGACGGAAAGCCGCGGAGAACGACGGGGACGGAGGGCTCGAGGAGGAGCAGGACGGCTCCGTCCCTGTCGGGGCCGAGGATCGTGCGGCGCGTCACGTCGACGAGCGTCAGCGAGAGGGCGCGATCGCGATCCCACGGGACGAAGCGCACGGCCTTCGCGGCGAGGGAGCGGTTCTCGACGACGAAGCCGACGTCGCCGTCCGCGCCGCGCGCGGCGTGGACCTCGATGTCGGGGACGTCCTCGCGCGTGTCGGGGTCGAGCGTCTGGCAGCTCGGCTCCGGACAGGAGATGGGATTTCCCAAGACGGACAGAAGCCAGAGCGCGAATCCTTCCTCCGTGGTACTCGGGAAACGGCAGCCGACATGGAACAGGCGGCCCTTGCCGAGATTGCGACGGGCGACGGCGGTGGAACCGTCCTCGAACAACCCGAGCGGCTCCCATCCTTCGCCGAAAACCGTTTTGCGATACGGAGCCGCCGTGCAGTCGAAATCCGTCAGTTGCATCCGACGCGGCTCGCCGCCGAGTTCTTCGCCGAGCGAGACGCCGGGGAAGTCCGAGGGCGACGGGCGCGCGTATTCGTCGAGCTCCATCGCCTCGCCGACGAGGATCAGCG
>JAEEGG010028191.1_pt1 | contig 10582 bp, 9 predicted proteins | sample 9134161 | NCBI WGS metagenome assembly JAEEGG01 (sample SAMN16246543, study PRJNA631951) | gut metagenome | biome: gut microbiome; feature: rumen; material: CR-attached | host: Bos | place: Iran: Karaj | collected 2018-10 | reverse complement strand
TAGGCGATGCGCAACACCCACGTGAGCCACGACGAGCGCCCGTCGAACTGTCCCAAGGCACGGAACGCACGGACAAAGGCATCCTGCGCCAGCTCTTCGGCATCGCCCGCGTCGCTGGCCATGCGGCTGACGAAGTCGAGCACCTGCGCCGAGTAGGTCTTGACGAAGTAGCCGTACTCGTCGCTCCTGCCGTCGAGTATCCGCCTGATGCGCTGCGCTTCCGTGTCGTGGTTTTTGCTCATTCTATCTAAATAGACAGCCCATCCGCGAAAATATTACACGGATGGGCGTTAAAGATTGTTATTCCAGTCTGCAGCCACTCAGTCCTTCTTCTTCGCGTCTAAATGATAGGTGAAGCTGATGTTGACGTAGTGGTGGCGGAAGTCCTGCCATGAGGTGGAGTGCTGATAGGCCGAGCGGTCGCTCCAGAAATTGTCTTGCTTGTTCAGGATGTCCTCGCACTCCAGCTTGAGGCGGGCTTTGTTCTTCAGGATTTTCCATGTGACGGCAGCGTTCCAGATGAGCATGTTGCGGTTCATCGACGGTGCGGCATAGCCACGGCGGGTGGTCTCGGTAAGGTCGGTCTCGAAGACGAACTTGCCCAGGGTGGCCTCGGCATTGAGACCGAAATCGTTGTTCCAAAGGGTGGTGTTCTGTTCGGGCGAGGCAGAGAATCGCAGGCGGTCGGCCTCAACCTTGGCGAAGACAGAGGCTTTGAGCCAGTCCTTGTCGAGCGACAGGGTGAGGCGGTTTTTGGGGTGGAAGCTGGCCTGACGATTCAAGAGTCTCTCTCCACTCCCCTCGCTAAGCGGCAGACGAGTGGTCAGCACCTGCGTCAGATAGCCGTAGTGCCGCCCCGTGTTGAGGCGGAACTCGTTCTCCAGTCGAAGCAGTTCGCCGAGGGCCTGGTCGACGTCGAGGCGCAGCTCCCACGTGCGGCTGCCGCTGACATTCTCTGTGCGGCTGACATAGACGGCGGTAGCGGGATGGTAGCTGAGGGCTGTCACGCGGTCGCGGTCGTTGGCCTGATAGCCGATGCCGATGCTGAGCGAGGTCTGGCTGCGGGCAAGCACCATGTTATACGACAGTTTGACATCATGGCTATGCGAGTCTTTCAGTCCGGGGTTTCCTTCGGTGATGAAGAGCGGGTTGGTGAGGTCGCGGTAGCCGATGGTCTGTAGGAGTGCGGGCAACGACGTGTGGTAGCCGTAGTTCAGTTCCAAGCCCACGGTCTTGCTCAGCTTCCACGTGGCACGTACATCAGGCTGCAGGAGGAGCCGGTGGCGCACGGCGGCCGTGTCGAGCAGGCCACGCCGATAGTCCTGGCTCTCGCGCTGCCACTGGGCAGTGACGTTGGGCATGACTTGGAACGGCGCAAGGTTGAAGGTGGAGCCTATCCGCAGGCTGTGGGTATGGGTGGCAGAGCGGTCGCGGTAGGAGTTGGCGGCATCGGCCACGCCGTTGGTCAGGAAGTCGCAATCGCGTTTGTTGCGACTGTAGCGGAAGGTGTATTGTGCCTTCATCAGCCATTTCTTGGTGAGCCAGTTAGAGAAGAGCAGCTGCGCATCGGCTGAGAGCGCTGCGTTGGGCGAGGAGGAGGACTGGCTCAGCTTTGAGGAAGAGAGCGCCGCTACGTGCGAGGTGACGGTGCGGTCGGTCCAGCTGTCGGTCTTTCCGTCGGTATAGTTGAACGAGAGGCTGCCACTGAGTGCGCCGTCCTTGATGTAGTGCTCCCACATGGCCGTGGTGCTGATGGTGGTGGCATCACCCTCGTTGTGGGCGAGGGTGCGCTGCGATAATATCGCAGCATAGGGAACAGCGGCAAGGAGGGGGAGGGTGGGGGAGACGTCAAGGAGGGTGGGGGAGGGGTCGGCGGCTATGGCTTCGCTCTGCTCCTCCGTCTGCCGGCTGTGCGAGCGCTTCCTGACATGCTCCACAGAGGCGCGAAGGGAGAAAGTGTTCTGCGAGTCGGCGGCCCAGCGCAGGTCGGCGTTCAGCGTCGGACTAAGCTTGTGGTCTCGATAGTAGCGCTCGCTGTTGTTGCGTGTGGCTGCGGTATTCGGCAAGTAGTTTTCGGTCTCCTCATGCGTGGTGCTCCATCCGTCGTCATGGGTCATGTTGCCGCTGAAGGTGTACTGGCTCTTCATTTCCTGCGTACCCTCCTTCTTCTTCCATTTGTGCTGATAGCCGGCGGCCATGCCCTGCTCCAGCCCGTAGCCGTGGCCCCAGCTGCCGCTCCATCCGTTCATGCTCTTGCGCAGTTTCTTGTCTATGTTGTTGGCATTGGCAAAGGCCATCACGGGGTCGGTCTTCGACAGGCGGTTCATCGTCAGCTCGCCCTCGTAGTATTTGGGGGTCTGGTAGCCCGCCGTTACGTCGCCATACCAGCGGTCGAGGAAACCGGGTTTGATGGTGAGGTCGAGCACCATGTCCTGTGTGCCGTCGTTCTTGCCCGTGCGCTCCGAAAACTCCGACGCCTTGTTGTAGGCCTTGATGTCCTGCACGGCCTCGGCAGGCAACTGCTTCATCAGCTGGTCGCCGCCCAACATGCTCTCGCCGTCCATGGTCAGGCGGATGGGCTTGCCGTTCCACGACATTCGCCCCTGGCCATCCACCTCCACGCCCGGCAGCTGGCTTATCAGCTCGTCGAGGCGTGCGCCCTCCTGCAGATGGAACGCCTCGGGATGGAAGACGATGGTGTCGCCCCGCACGGTAAAGCGGCGGGCACGGCCCGTCACCGACACCATCTTCAGCATCTGCGGCGACATCTTCAGCTCTATGGTGCCTATGTCGAGCGTGTCCTTACGGCTGTCGCTGAACACCAGCACCGTCTTCTTCTTCGAGTAATAGCCCAGCATCGATGCCTCGACGGTGCACTTCCCGTCGGCGTGCATCAGGAACACGCCCAAGGAGTCGGTCTTGCCGTTCATCATCATATAACCGTTGTCTCCAAACTTCTGTGTCAGTTTCACCGTTGCTTCTGGCAGCGGTTCCTTCGTATCTGTGTCCACCACGCGACCCTTGACGATGTCGGCAAAGGCGGCAGACGAGACGACAAGCATCGCAAGCGATGCAAAGAGCCTTTGTCTCTGGGTTGAAATCCACAGCAAAGCTATTGTCTTTAACTCCTTTAACTCCTTTAACTCCATAACTTGCGGATGTTGAATCTACTTCATCTTATCGAGTTCTGCAATGGCCATCTGCAGGTAGTTGCTGATGGTGTCGTCAGTAGCCTTGCTTTTCATCATGCTGATGTCACGCTTGAGCTGTTCCAGCTCGGCCTTGCTGTCGGGGAAGCCGGAGATGGCTGACGAGAAGAAGCCGTACTCGCGGGCGCGTTTGCAGAGGGTATAGACGGAGATGGCGTTGAACTCGGTGTTCTGTCCGGCGAGGAACTGCTGTTTGAGCAACGAGAAGACGAGGAGGATGTTGTCGTCGCAAAGGAGATCGTCGGCCGTGACGGGCTGGCCTTGATGCAGACGGATGACCACGTCGGTCACGGGGTCGGTGTCGTGTTCCTGACTGTCGGCCCAGACTACAAGGACGCTGTCGGTCTGAAACCGCTGTCGGAGTTCTTCCATGCGCTTCTTGGCATCCTCCGTCTTCTGCTCGGCGCGCTTCATGGCATCCTTCGTCTTCTGCTCGGCGCGCTTCATGGCATCCTTCGCCTTCTGCTGGGCATCGCGGATAAGGCTGTCGATGGACTGTACGGGGTAGTCCTTGCCGTCCCACTCGACGCGGGCATCGCCTTTGAACAGAACGGGGCCGCCTTTGCGCACCTTCGGCTGGTCAAGATAGAAGAAGCGCCAGTTCGGGCGGGTGAGGGTAGTGGTGGCCGAGGGAATTCTGGCGTAGGTGATGATGTAACGCACGTCAGTCGCTCCCTTGTTACCGTCCCGCCATTCCAGGGCATAGGCATAGCGGTGGGACTTGGTGGTGTCGGCGGCGTCGAGAATGTTGATGTTGATGAAGTTGGTATAGTCCTTGCCGATGGTGACATAGCGTTGAGGGTCTTCGCCAACCATCAGGTTGCGTTCATGGCCCACGCGGTCGCCGTCTTTCGTCTCGCTCATGCTGTTGATGCCGTAGCAGTTGGGGTTCTCGCGACCGGCGGTCTCCATCATCTCCATCATCTCCTCAAGCAGGTAACGCTGTTTCTTGGGTAGCGTGAAGGAGTAGATGTCACAGCGCCATTTCAGGGGTTTTCCCTCCCGCTGTATGTCGCGCTCCTGTCCGAGGCTCTTGGTCACCTCCACCCCGTGGTCGATGGCAACGGTCATCTGAAAGCCCATCTGCTTCTCAATATCCTGTTCAGACTGAGCCGAGGCTGTCAGTGTGGCGAGCAGCAGGCTCGCCGTCATGATGCTTTTCATTATACTTTTCATAGTCGTATGGGTGTTATTGTCAGAATGCAATGATGGTTTGTGCCGGTGCCGCTTCTTCCTCTTCGAAGCTCACGGTGTATGCCCGCAGCGCCTCGGCCTGTGCCTGTCGGCGGTAGGCCACCTGCAAGGCTGCTTCTGCCAGATAGATGTCGGCGAGGGCCTGACGCTCTGGCGGCACGATGCTCGCCGTTTCAGTCGCTTCCGGGGTCGGAGTGTCAGGAGTGGGGGACGTCTCTGCCACAAGTTCCTGCGATTCTTCTTGTGCTGCCGCTCCCCTCCCTTGTAGCGGAGTACTTATCGCCTTGCTAACGCCCTTCGGCTGTACTCCCCCGTCGCTTTGCTCCCCCGTCGCTTCCTCTGCCCGATGGTCAGCCAGTGAAGGCTGCGGCTGAACAACGGCTACCTCCTTGCGATGGTCAGCAAGTGAAGGCTGCGGCTGAACAACGGCTACCTCTTTGCGATGGTCAGCAAGTGAAGGCTGCGGCTCAACAACAGCAACCTCCTTGCGGTGGTCAACAAGTGAAGGCAACGGCTGCAAGGTCTGCCACAGGGTCGTCCCTAAGCTTATCATGATGATGAGACAGGCGGCCGCCGTCATCCAGCGCCTTGCGGCCTGAAGCCGACGCTGGCGGACAATGCGGTTGAAGGTAGCCGTCTCGTCTTCCTGGAGCCAGCCGTCCAGATCATACGCTGTCTTGGGCATATCGGCCAGCAGCTGGTCGAGTTTCTTTTCTGTGTCGTTGTTCATAGGATTCCTCCTTTCTTCAGTTGTTCTACAATCTTTCGGCGAGCCGAGCTGACGACTGCACTGACTGAGCGGGGCAGCAACCCCGTGGCAGCTGCTATCTGCGGCACGTCCATCCCCAGTTCATGACGCATGCGAAAGAGCCGCTGTTCCTGAGGCGGCAGTGCGCGGATGGCCAGGCTGAGCTGCTGCTGGTTGTCGTCGTCGGCCATGGGCTGCACCTCCTCCGACAGCACGCCAGCAAGGCGCTCGCTCGTCATCGCACCCACGCGCTGCCGGTGCCGCCACTCGCTGACGCACACATTCTTCACCAGCCTGACAAGCAGTGCCTCGGCGCCATCGGCATCCGTCACCTTAGCACGCAGCAGCCACAGCCTGAGCAGCGCCTCCTGCACCGCATCGGCCGCCAGCTCCTCGTCGTGGAGGAACGACCGCCCCAGCCTGATAAGCCGGGGACGCATCCTGCGGGCTGCCTCTTCGTACTCTTGCGTCGTCATACACTTCATTAACGCAGAAACTCCCAATTTGTTAATGGCAGGAGGCGATGATTTAATTGTATTTAACCATTATCACTGCAAGATTTGGAGTTAACTCCTGAAAGTTCTTCGTGCTGTACGGATGAAGTGACATAGTTGCGTCGCTAACTCGGTCAGTTGATACCGCAAAGCGGCCTGAGAAAAAACCAATAAAAACCAAGAAAAACAAGAAAAACAATTTGGGAAAAAGGTTATCGCTTTGTCTGACGCAGGGATCCCGTGAGGCGGGCAAGGAACGGCAAAAAGTCCCAAAGGGACGACAGAAGACGATGGTGAGCACCAATCGTCCGATGGTGAGCACCAATCGTCCAGGCAGGGGCATCGCCCCTGCTAATAGGCGACACAAAAATAAGTCCCGAAGGGACGAAGGAACCGATGCGCAGGGTCTGTCGTCCCTTCGGGACTTTTGTGTGGTAGGGGCCATGATACAGGGGCGATGCCCCTGCCTGTATTCCGTCGTCCCTTCGGGACTGTAAAGAGGTTGGGACATCTCTGACAAACCACCCCTGACCCCTCCTTTTCCAAAGGAGGGGAAGGGCTGCGCCGTCATGTAGCCGTTGCAGAGGTAACTCAATTCTCCCCCTTGCAAAGGGGGAGTTAGAGGGGGATTCATCTGCGCAGAGTGAATCCCCCCTGCCCCCCCTTTGCAAGGGGGGAATGGCTGCGCATTAAGCTGCGCATTGAGCTATGTAGCGGGCAAAGTGACAGCTATTGTCCCAAAATGTTTTTATTTGTTTTTCTTGTTTTTATTGGTTTTTTAAAAGTCCGCTTAGCGGAACAAACTGACCTAAATAGCGACGTAACTATGTCACTTCATCCGTACGGCAAGAACTATTGTCTTTAACTCCTTTAACTCCTTTAACTCCTTTAACTCCAAAAAAATCTCCCTTAACTCCTTTAACTCCAAATAAACTCCTTTAACTCCATTAAAGCCCGAGAATTATTTCGACAGCGTATAAATTAAGAAAAAAAATACTCAATTATTAGTAAGAATCGGAAAAACTTCTTATCTTTGCATCCTCAAATTTTAGTATTAACAACCTTTTTAAAACAAAACAAAGAAATTATGGCATACGTAATTGGTGACGACTGCATTTCTTGCGGTACATGTGCAGGTGAGTGCCCCGTTGAGGCAATCTCTGAGGGTGCAGATAAGTACGTGATTGACGCTGACGCCTGCACTGAGTGCGGCACCTGCGCTAGTGTTTGTCCGTCAGAGGCTATCAGCCTGGGCTAATCTATCAGCATTGGCTCCATAGAAAGACAAGTGAGGAGGCTTCCGCGAGGAGGTCTCCTTTTTGTTTTATTGGCCGCTGCTGGAAAAGCATTGAAAGAAAAAGCACTTTTTCCTTTGTTTTTCCGCCGCATCTTCGTACCTTTGCAGCCAGCATCCCGACTCATGGAAAGCGACATGAGCCAAGCTTATGAATCATTATTCGTTTTTGAACATGGAAATAAAGAAAATCTTTGCACAGAAGCTGCTTGACGTGAAAGCCGTCAAGCTGCAACCCACCGAGCCCTTCACCTGGGCCAGCGGCTGGAAGTCGCCCATCTATACCGACAACCGCAAGACGCTGAGCTTCCCCCGCCTGCGCTCCTTCGTCAAGCTGGAGCTTTGCCACCTCATTCAGGAACACTTCCCCGAGGCTGAGGCCGTGGCAGGCGTTGCCACCGGCGCCATCGCCCAAGGTGCCTTAGTGGCCGACGAGCTGGGCCTGCCCTACGCCTACGTGCGGCCGAAGCCGAAAGACCACGGCATGGGCAACCAGGTGGAGGGTGAACTGCCCAAGGGAGCGAAGGTGGTGGTGGTAGAAGACCTCATCAGCACCGGAGGCTCCAGCCTGAAGGCCGTCGAGGCCCTGCGCCAGTATGGCGTCGAGGTCATCGGCATGGTAGCCTCGTTCACCTACGGTTTCCCCGTGGCTGAAGAAGCCTTCCGCCAGGCCGGCGTCACGCTCTATACCCTCAGCGACTACGACCACATTGTCAGCGAGGCCGCCAAGACCGGCTATATCAAGGACGAGCAGCAGCCCGTGCTGGCCGAGTGGAGGAAGAATCCCGCAGAATGGGGACTCTGACATTTTTCTCGTGATAACGCGCTGACTTTATAACGTTGTCACGTCATAACGTCATAACGAAAAAACAGTAACCATGGCAAAATTTGAAAGCAGCATCAAGACGATTCCCTATCCGCAGGAGAACGTCTACAGAAATATCAGTGACCTGAGCAACCTGGAGCGCATCCGCGACCGCGTGCCCTCCGACAAGGTTCAGGACTTCAGCTTCGACACCGACACCGTGAGTGTCAGCGTGCCGCCGGTGGGCCAGATCACCATGCGCATCGTGGAGCGCGACGAGCCGAAATGCGTGAAATTTGAGGCAGAGCAAAGCCCCATGCCCTTCAACCTGTGGATTCAGGTGCTGCCCATCGACGAGCAGACATCGAAGATGAAGGTGACGGTGAAGGCCGACATCCCCTTCATGCTGAGAGGCATGGTGGCCGGTCCGCTGCAGGACGGCGTGGAGAAAGTGGCTGACGCCCTGGCACAGATTCCTTACGAATAAAAGTAAGAAGTCACCAATCTAAAGTCGAGATATGAAACTCTGGGAAAAAGATTTTGAGATTAACAAGGAGATAGAGCGCTTCACCGTGGGCCGCGACCGCGAGATGGACCTCTATCTGGCACCTTACGACGTGCTGGGCTCGATGGCTCACATCACCATGCTCGAGTCCATCGGGCTGATAGGCCACGACGAGCTGCCCGTGCTGCTGAAGGAGCTGCGCGCCATCTACGAGCAGGCCGTGAAGGGCGAGTTCGTCATCGAAGACGACATCGAGGACGTGCACTCGCAGGTGGAGCTGATGCTGACGCGCAAGCTGGGCGACATGGGCAAGAAGATTCACTCAGGGCGCTCGCGCAACGACCAGGTGCTGGTCGACCTGAAGCTTTTTACGCGCGCGAGAATAAAAGATGTGGCAGAGAGCACGAAGGAGCTCTTCGACGAGCTTATCCAGAAGAGCAACCAATACAAGGACGTGCTCATGCCGGGCTACACACATCTGCAGGTGGCCATGCCCTCGAGCTTCGGCCTGTGGTTCGGCGCCTATGCCGAGTCGCTGACCGACGACATGCTCTTCCTCTTGGCCGCCTACCGCACCGCCAACCGCAACCCGCTGGGCTCGGCCGCGGGCTATGGCTCCTCCTTCCCCCTGAACCGACAGATGACCACCGACCTGCTGGGCTTCGACTCGATGGACTACAATGTGGTCTACGCACAGATGGGCCGCGGCAAGATGGAGCTGGGCGTCGCCTTCGCCATCGCCTCCATCGCCGGCACGCTGGCCAAGCTGGCCTTCGACGCCTGCCTGTTCAACTCGCAGAACTTCGGCTTCGTCCGTCTGCCGAAGGAGTGCACCACCGGCTCGAGCATCATGCCGCACAAGAAAAACCCCGACGTCTTCGAGCTGATACGCGCCAAGAGCAACAAGCTGCAGGCCTTGCCACAGCAGATAACGCTCATCAAGAACAACCTGCCCGTGGGCTACTTCCGCGACCTGCAGATCATCAAGGAGGTGTTCCTGCCTGCCTTCGACGAGTTGCTCGACTGCCTGCACATGACCGCCTACATTATCAATAAGATAGAGGTGAACGAGCATATCCTCGACGACCCGCGCTACGACCCGATGTTCAGCGTGGAGGAGGTCAACCGCCTTGCCAGCGAGGGCATGCCTTTCCGCGATGCCTACAAGAAGGTGGGCCTTGACATCGAGGCGGGCCGCTTCACGCCCTCCAAGGACATCCACCACACCCACGAAGGCAGCATCGGCAACCTCTGCAACGACCGCATAAAGGCGCTGATGGCGGCGCACATGCAGCTGTTCGGCTTCGACCGCGTGGCTGAAGCTGAAAGAAAACTCCTCACTGAAAGCTAAAATGTTTCAACTTTTTCAAGTTTTGGAGTTAAAGGAGTTAAAGGAGTTAAAGGAGTTAAAGACAATAGCTTTGCTATGGATTTCAACCCAGAGACAAAGGCTTTTCATGGAAGAGTCATTTGTCTTTAACTCCTTTAACTCCTTAAAGTTGAACGAATGTGAAACTTGAATTAAAATGTATTCCTTTTTTGCCGGAAAGAAATTATCAGGAATGATCCAAAAATTAAAAGACAATTTTTGGATCATTCCTGGCCATTTCTTTCAAATAAAACACGGGCTTAGCCTCGTCATTCTTCTTACTTTCTGCATGGCATCGTGCACGGAGACCGACAACATGTACTCGTCGGCCTACTGCCGCTTCACGTTCAACACCACGATCTATCCCAGCAGCGCGCTGACGAGGGCTGTGGCATCGGGCGGCGGCGACTTCTGCATCGTGAAGGCCGCCTACAAGAACGGCGTGCCGCATCTGCTGCTGACGCCCAACCGTGGCACCTACGCTGACACCGACCTTGACCTGACGATGAACACGGCCATCAGCGGCGAGCGCATCAGCTATGCCTCGATGGGCTACCGCCAGGGCCTCATCATCGGCCGCTCGGTCTACGGGCAGCTGCACTGCTACGACCTCACCTGCCCCAACTGCGACAACACACCGGAACTGAAGTGGAGCGCACAGAGCAGCAGCGACCTGCAATGCACGAAATGCCGCCGTACCTACAACATTGACGGTGACTACGGCTACGTGAAGGACGGCGAGCAAGGCCATGCCCTGACACAATACCGCAACGTCAGGTACTCGCCCGACAACGGCCTGCTCATCGTCAGCAACCCTTAATACCATTATGATGTTTCAAGCTTTGAAATATGCGTTTCCAGCCTTGAAATATGGCAATGATATAGCAGTTGACCCTTTGCAGAAAGGATTTATGCGCAGCCATCCCCTCCCTTCAAGGGGAGGGGCAGGGGTGGGGTCTGTAAT
>JAEEGG010028188.1_pt1 | contig 10584 bp, 8 predicted proteins | sample 9134161 | NCBI WGS metagenome assembly JAEEGG01 (sample SAMN16246543, study PRJNA631951) | gut metagenome | biome: gut microbiome; feature: rumen; material: CR-attached | host: Bos | place: Iran: Karaj | collected 2018-10 | reverse complement strand
TTTTGCCCGAGAGCTTTCTCCGGGGACTTGATAATCCCGGAGAAGTCCGATATAATACAGGGGATCTCAAGAAACGATTAAAGGAGCGGCATATGAAAAGACTGGCAGTAAAAAAAGACGTGGAGTGCATGGCGTGTCTCCAGTGCGTCCGCGCCTGTTCCGAGGCGTTCTATAAGGAGTTCCATCAGGACAAGGCCTGCATCCGCATCGTGGAGAAGAACGGCGCGGCCAAACCGATGACCTGCGTGCAGTGCGGCAAGTGCGCCAAGGTCTGTGAGGCGAACGCCATCACCCAGAACCCCAAGGGCGTGTACATGATCAACAAGAAGCTCTGCACCGGCTGCGGCAAGTGCAAGGAGGTCTGCCCCTTCGGCGTCCTCGTCAAGGTGCCGGAATCCCCCGTTTCCTCCAAGTGCATCGCCTGCGGCATCTGCGTCAAGGCCTGCCCCATGGAAGTGCTGGAGATCGTGGAAAAATAAACGGATCCGAAAAGATCGCCCCGAAGGCATCAGCCTTCGGGGCTTTGTTTATCTTTCGGTTCAGGAGAGGATATCCCGGATGAGGTAGGCCATGTCCTTGCTCATCTCGCCGTGATGATCGGAGATGTACAGGGCGTCGTCGCATTGGGTGACGTGCATACCGAAGATGACCTCTGCAAACCAGCGCACCGCCACGAACAGGACCCCGTCCTTCAGGATGGCGGGGACAAACATGGAGCGGAGAAAGCCGTCCCACAGGGTGGCGATGCTGGACTCCGCGATCTCGCAGTCCCCCTCGGGGCAGTGGAGGACGGCGCTGCGCCGGTCAGGCGCATAGTCCACGGGGATGTCAAAGTACTGGGTCAGGAAGCTCACGGGAACATACAGCTCCCGCTTGTATTCCTGCAGGCTCCGGGTGGCGAAGTCAAAGTTGGACAGAGGTTCGATAAAGGCGGGAGCCTCCAGCTTCACCCGGGAGTTGTTGATATAGGCGTAGCCGCAGCCGTCGCAGAGGGCGGCGGCGTCCACGTCGCCCCGGGCGGAATAATCCGTATCCAGACAGGTGATGCTGCCGTCCGGATTCCGGCGGGTGCCCTTGAACAGAGTGTTCCAGGCCCAGTAGGCGTCGTCCAGGGTCTGGCCGTGCGCCCGGTGCTTCACGTCCCGATACACCACATTGGCTTTTTTGCCCGTATAGAAGGCAAAGTTGTTCACATCCAGAATGGAGAGACGGGGAAGGGTGTCGCACTCGTTCACCTTCAGCCAGAACTTGCGGTTGATATAGTTGACGTCCTGCCGGGTGGTGTTTTCCTTCCCGGCCACGGGGCCCACCACGATGGCGTCCAGCTCGCCCCGGGACTGGTACACCGGCACCGGGCACTTGAAGCCTTTGATATTATCATCCTCGTCAAAGAGTGCCACCTGGGGAGAGGGGCCGGCGGTGCTGTCGATGCCCGCCAGCAGATCGCCGCAGACCCGGGCGAACATCATGGTCATGATGTCACCCATGGACATGCCCTGAACGTAGACGCGTCCTTCGTCGATATTGTATTTCGCTTTCATCTCCCCGATCAGGGCCTTCAGGAACTGGATATGGTGGGCGGTCTCCGAAGCGCGGCCGTCCGGGTTCTCAGTGAAAACGTCCAGCATGCTGGGGCGTTCTCCGGGTTTCTGCTCCGCATCGTCCGCAGTGAGCCAGCTCCGGCGGGTGCCCCCCGCGTTGGGGAACACGGCGACAGCCCCCTCCTGTTCCGCGATGTAGCACCAGGAGGTCTCGTCGAACTGCATCTGCGCCTGGGCGCCGCCGCCATGGCAGGAGATGATGAGGGGCGGCCGGCTCTCCGGGTCGAGGTCCGCGGGCACGTACTCCAGCCAGCTGTCCTCCTTGCCGTCCGCCAGGACCTTGGAGCACAGCACCGGGGGATGGGGAGGAATATGCGTGTTGGAGTTGGTATTGTTGCGGATGCTGCCCTCGGGGGCGTTTCCGCCGAACATGTCTCCCTTGAAGGGAGTGCCGGGATTCAGCCTGAACTTGCTCATATGGAGTCTCCTTTCCAGCCTCCCGGGCCCTTCCCGGGAGGCCTCTATGCAAATTTCCTTTTTGAAGACGGAAAAAAGCGCCCGGACCGGAAGACCGGCACGGGCGAAAAGCGTTTCAGTCCAGCAGCATATTGGCGATGCGGCCGTAATACTCCTCGGCATTCTTATGAAAGTTCTTTTCCATGGTTTCGGCCTGCTGCTCGCTTCCCGCCAGCAGGTCGATACTCAGGATGGGACCCAGCCCGTCCGACAAGGCAAGATGCACCGTAGCGCTGCCGTCGGAGCGCATCTCATGGCTGACCTGCACCATGGCGTTGCGCTGCAGCACCCGGGCCATGCGCTCCGCTGCGCTCCCGGCCCGGAGGCGGACGGTATAAGGGATGCGGGTCTCGAATTCCGCCAGGTTGCGGATGCCCTTGCTGGTGATGATATACCGGTCCTCGTCCAGCTCCATCACGTGCTCGCTCTTCACCAGAGAGGAGAGAGCGTCGATAAAATCAAAATAGTTGACGGAGCTTTCCGTCAGGACCAGGTCCGACAAAGCCAGAATGGTCACGGGGCGGGTGAGCCGGCTCAGCACGAAAAGGACCAGGAGCTTGATATCCAGCTTTTCCCGGATGAAGCCTACATTATCCATGAATACACCTCACAGAAGCAGGACCGTTGACTCTTTATGATCTGATTATAACACAGAAACGCCGCGGTGAAAAGAATCCGGTGCACAAAAATGCACGGCAATCATAGATTGTACTGAAACCAACCAGGATCAGGAGGTAGTTTCATGGCGGATAGAGTGACGCCGGGGCCCCTGGACGGCTCCGAAAGCGTGCGTGAAGCCGTATGCGTGCATACACGGAAGATCTTTGATTCCTGCCGGGACAAGGATTGCATGGAGGATCTGCGCCTTTACCCCGAAGCGGGCTCCCAGGCGGCCATCGCCAACGCCATCGGCGTGCGGGCCAGGTCTGCGGAGCTGCTGTACGCCGGAGTGAACGTGGAGGAGGTGGCTTTCAACCGGGGATACTACACGGTCGACGTGCGCTTCTTTTACCGGATCAAGGGGGAGGCCTATACCCTGGGCAGCGGAACGGAAAGCATCAGCGGCCTGTGCGTCTTTGACAAGCGGGTGCTGCTTTTCGGCAGCGAGGGGAGCGCAAAAGTCTTCACCTCCCGGACGGCGCCGGCCCTGGAACGGACGGATCTCCCCACGGCGGTGGTGGAGGCGGTGGATCCCATCGTGCTGAATATCCGGACGGTGGATCTCATGGAGGACCTGAGTCCCGGCGAGCAGGAGCTGGGGGAGATCCCGGCCTTCATCTCCGCGGCCTTTCCGGAGGGCATCGCCCTGGATCGGTCCCCCAGACGGGTCTACGTCACCCTGGGACAGTTCAGCATCATCCGGCTGGAGCGGGATACCCAGCTCCTGATGCCGGCGTACGATTACTGCATGCCGGAGAAGGCATGCACCGCCGGAACGGATGACGATCCCTGCGCCCTGTTCCGGCGGATCAGTTTTCCGGTGGATGAGTTTTTCCCGCCGGATACGGTGGAGAGCTGCGAGAGCTACCGGGAGGCGGCGGCTCTGGGGACCCAGTAAGGCGGAAGGGGCTGACGCGTCTCCCCTTGGGAGGTTCGGCGTCAGCCCGATCCCTTTCCGGTCCCGGAGATCCGGGGCCTGATCATTGATTTTCCCCGGCTTTGCCGAGATAGCGCCGGATCGTTTCCCTCATTTTCTCGCTGTGGATCACCCGACCCGCCTCCTCCATGTCCACGGTGCGGCCGGAGAGGATCCCCTGGATGAGCGCCTCGGCGTACATGACCTCCCGCGCCCGGGGATCTTTCAGGTAGGCCAGCAGATCGATGTTCATCTTTTCGTTGATCCCCTCCACCATCCCGGTGAAAAAGGTGCTGTCCTCGCCAAGCAGTTCCCCGATCTCCTCCATGCACCGGAACCCTCTGACCACGTCTTCGGCCCGCATGGGCCGCCGTTCTCCTGCAGCCAGGGCTCCGCCCCGCAGCAGGAGGTCCGCCGTGGTGCCCAGAGCGTCGCAAAGGTCCGGCAGGATCGCCGTGTCCGGCAGCGCGTCGCCGTTTTCCCATTTTGAGATCGCCTGGAAGGAGAGATTCAGTTTTTCCGCCAGCTCCCTCTGCGTCATTCCGGCAGCCTTCCGCAGATGCCGGAGATATCGTCCGATCTTCAATGCATCCAATTTCTTTTCCTCGTTTCAGTGTATTTGCGGTCCGCAGGATCATCATACGCCGGAAACGCGGATTCGTAAATAACGAGAAATTAGAAAAATATCTACTTTCAGTTGAATCGCAGCGGGGCAATCCCGGGAAGGAACGGTCCGGATCATTGACAATCCGGCGGGGACATGGTATATTCCCAAATTATTGGATACTTATGCAGGCGTGTTTGCCTGCCGGAATCACAAAGGGGAAAGAAAATATGAAAACGATCACAGCCAAGTTCGGCGGCAGCAGCCTGGCCAGCGCCGCCCAGTTCCGCAAGGTGGGGGCGATCCTGGCCGCCGACCCCGCCCGCCGCTTTGTGGTGGCCTCCGCTCCCGGCAAGCGGGACAGCGGAGATACCAAGGTGACAGACCTGCTCTATCGCTGCTATGATCTGGCCGCGGCGGGGGAGGATTTTGAGCCGGTCCTGGACCAGATCCGGGAGCGCTTTGCCGCCATTGCCCGGGAGCTGAAGGTGGATTTCGACGCGGACGCCGAGCTGATCCCCATTCGGGAGCATCTGCGCACCGCGCCGCAGCGGGACTATATGGCAAGCAGGGGAGAATATCTGAACTCCCGTCTCCTGGCGTCCTGGCTGGACTGGCCTTTTGTGGACGCCGCCTCCTGCGTCCGCTTCGCTCCCGACGGAAGCTTTGACGGCGAGACCACCCAGGAACTGCTGTCCAAAGCCCTGCGCGGCCTGGAACGGGCCGTGGTCCCCGGTTTTTACGGGGCGGACGAGACCGGGAGGGTGATCACCTTCTCACGGGGCGGTTCCGATGTGAGCGGTTCCCTGGTGGCCCGGGCCGCGGGAGCCGACCTGTACGAAAACTGGACGGACGTCTCCGGCGTCCTGTTCACGGATCCCCGGATCGTGAAGGACCCGAAGCCCATCGCCTATATCACCTATAAAGAGCTTCGGGAGCTGAGCTATATGGGCGCTTCCGTCCTCCATGAGGACGCGGTGTTCCCGGTGCGGAAGGCGAATATCCCCATCAATATCCGCAATACCAACCGCCCTGAGGATCCGGGAACGATGATCGTACCGGTCCTGCCCAGTGGGATCAGTCCCGCGCCGGTCACCGGCGTTGCTGGACGGAAGGGCTTCGACGCCATTCTGGTGGAAAAAAGCATGATGAACGCGGAGGTGGGCTTCGGGGCGAAGCTGCTGGATATCTTTGCCGATCTGGGCGTGCCCTTCGAGCATTGCCCCACGGGGATCGATACCATGTCCGTGGTGGTTTCGGACAGCCTCTTCGCACCTCATAAGGAAGCCATCCTGCGGGAGGTGGAGGAAAGGCTGAAGCCGGACGCCGTGAAGCTGGAGGAGGACCTGGCCCTCATCGCCATCGTGGGCTGCGGCATGGTGGCGAACAAGGGCATCGCCGCCCGCATCCTGGGGGCCGTCACTGCCGCGGGGGTCAATATCCGCATGATCGACCAGGGTTCCAGCGAGCTGAACATCATCCTGGGCATCGACGCGGTGGATTATGAGACCGCCGTCCGGGGCATCTACGCGGAGTTCTACGGAAAATAACGTCAGCATACAGCAGGGGACAGGCCGTTCGGCCTGCCCCCTGTTTTTCGTTGGGATCAAAGCTTGATCTTTTTCCACTTGCCCTGGTTGTACCGGCCCATGATGATGAAGCTGCGGCAGATCTGATCCGCGCAGACGGCGATCCAGGCGCCGGTGAGTCCCAGGTGAAGGGTATCCACCATGAGCCAGGCCACGGAGGTCCGGATGCCCACGATGGTGATGAGCATGACCATGGCGGTGAAGCGGGTGTCTCCCGCGCCACGGAGGGAGCCGCCCAGGATGAACTGGTTGGCCTGGAAGGGCTGGAGAAGGGCCACCATCAGCATCACGTAGGCGCCCATGCGGAGGATATCGTCGTTCTTGTTGTACAGCCCGATCAGGAACCGGCGGAATATCACGAAGAGCAGGGCGATGAACAGGGAGGCCACCAGGCCCATGTTCCGGCACCGGCGGCTGTAATGCTCCGCCATATCCGGCCGCTTTTTGCCCAGGCTCTGCCCCACCAGGGCGGTGGAAGAAACGGCGAAGCCCTGGCCGATCATAAAGGACATGCTCTGGATATTCATGCAGATATTGTGGGTGGCGAATTCCAGATTGCCCAGGGATGCCACGGTGCGGGTGTACATGATGACGCCGAAGCGCATGATGAACTGTTCGACGAGGCTGGGAACGCCAACTTTCACGATGCCTCGGATGATATCCTTATCGAAGTGCAGGAAGTGCTTCAAAACCAGTTTGCAGTAAAAGCGGCCGCTGAACACGCAGTACAGGGCGATGATCAGGGCGACGCACTGCCCGATGCCCGTAGCCAGGGAAGCGCCCGCCACGCCCAGCTTGGGGAAACCAAGCTTGCCGTTGATGAGCAGCCAGTTGAAACAAATGTTGACCAGGTTTGCTGCGGTATTGTAGAACAGGCTGGGTTTGGCTTCGCCTGTGCCCTTCATGCAGGCGGTGATTCCGGCTGTCCAGGCCAGTACCGGGAAGAAGCAGAACTGGATGCGCAGGTATATAACGCCTTCTCTCACCACATCGTCGTCCAATCCGCCGTTGGCCATAAACCGGATCAGGGGTTCGGACAGGGTGAAGCCTACGATGGTGCTGAAGATGGCGATGAAGGTGATGAACACCATATTCTGCCGCAGAATGGCATTGGCCCGCTCCTGATCCTGCATGCCTCTGGCCCGGGAAATCACAGCAGTAGCGCCGGTGTTCAGGGCCATGATCAGGTTCATGAACAGGAACCGGGGCTGGCTTGCCAGGCTGACGGCGCTGATGGCGTGGGGACCCAGGCCGCCAACCATCATGGTATCCACCATGGATACCAGGCTGGTGAGGAACAGCTCACAGAGGGAAGGCCAGGCGATCTGGGTGATATCCCGATACAGCTCCCGGGAGGTGATGGTGTCCGGCAGGGCCTTTCGTTCCTTCCGGGATTTTCGGTATTCCTCCTCCAACGTTTCTTCCGTGCCCCATTCCAGTTTATCCAGGGTGATGGGTTTGTTGACTCTTCTCGACGTTCTTTCCTGCTTCTCTTGCTCCATACGCTGCGTTCATCTCTTTTCTGTTCTTCATTCTATTAAAGAAGATTATACCATGGTATGTATATGAATGCAACGCCGGGCCGCCCACATCGGGCGGCCCGGCGAAAACCATCGTCTTACTTTTTGTAGCTGTCCTTCAGAGCAACGCTCCGGTTAAATACCGGATGTCCGGGACGGCTGTCCGGATCCGTGCAGAAATAGCCGGTGCGCAGGAACTGGTAACCGGGTGCGGACTTTCCCTTTTCCGGGATGGGGGAGTTCGCCAGGCAGGCCTCCAGCTTGCAGTCCCGCAGGACCATGAGGCTGCCGGGATTCAGGCATTCCATGAAGTCCTTTCCCGGACCGTCCGGATCGGGATCGTTGAAGAGGTAGTCGTAGAGCCGGACCTCGGCGTCCACGGCGGTGGCGCAGTCCACCCAGTGGATGGTGCCCCGGATCTTCCGTCCGTCTGCCGGGTCGCCGCCCCGGGATTCCGGGTCGTATTCGCAGAGGACCTCCACCACGTGTCCGTCCTTGTCCTTTACGCAGCCGGTGCAGCGCACCACGTAGGCACCCTTCAGACGGACCTCGTTGCCGGGATAGAGGCGGTTGAACTTCTTCGGCGGTTCCTCCTCAAAGTCCTCCCGCTCCACCCAGAGCCGGCGGGAGAAGGTGACCTTGCGGGAACCGGTCTCCGGCCGAACGGGATTGTTCTCGATGCTGACCTCCTCGGTCTGCCCCTCGGGATAATTCGTCACCGTGAGCAGGACCGGATGGAGGACAGCCATCACCCGGGGAGCGGACTGGTTCAGGTCCTCCCGGAGACAGCTCTCCAGAAAAGCCCAGTCCACGGTGGAATCCACCTTGGCGACGCCGATGCGCTCGCAGAAATTCCGGATGGAGGCGGCGGTATATCCCCGGCGGCGAAGGCCGCAGAGGGTGGGCATCCGGGGATCGTTCCAGCCGGAGACCACGCCGTCCTCCACGAGCTTCCGCAGCTTGCGTTTGCTCATGACGGTGTAGTTGATGCCCAGACGGGCGAACTCGATCTGCCGGGGCTTGAGGCCGGGAATGCCCGCGTGCTCCACCACCCAGTCGTACAGGGGTCGGTGCTCCTCGTACTCCAGGGAGCAGAGGGAATGGGTGATGCCCTCGATGGCGTCCTGGATGGGGTGGGCAAAGTCATACATGGGATAGATGCACCATTTGTTCCCCTGGCGGTGGTGCTCCACGTAGCGGATCCGGTAGAGCACGGGATCCCGCATGTTGAAGTTGCCGCTGCTTAGGTCGATCTTCGCCCGGAGGGTCATGCTCCCCTCGGCAAATTCCCCGTTCTTCATCCGCTCGAACAGATCCAGAGATTCCTCCACGGGCCGGTCCCGATAGGGGGAGACGGCGGGCACGCCGATATCCCCCCGGTTCTGCTTGAATTCCTCCGGGGAAAGCTCGCACACGTAGGCCAGGCCTTTTTTGATGAGGTTCACCGCGCATTCGTAAGTCTGGGGGAAATAGTCCGAACCGTAATAGAACCGGTCGCCCCAGTCATAGCCCAGCCAGTGGATATCCTCCTGGATGGCCTCCACGTACTCCGTGTCCTCCTTGGCGGGGTTCGTATCGTCCATCCGCAGATTGGTGATGCCCCCGAAGCGCTCCGCGGAGCCGAAGTCGATGCACAGGGCCTTCGCGTGGCCGATGTGCAGATATCCGTTGGGCTCGGGCGGGAAACGGGTATGGATCTGCACGCCGTCGCACCGGGCGCCGGGCGCCATATCCTCCTCGATGAACTGTTCGATGAAATTCTTGCTTTCCACTTTATCCATAGCGAGACCCCCGATAAAAAACCGGCATGGCCTCAGCCATGCCGCAGAGTGACGGTTTTCGGTCAGGCGCGATGCGGCAGACGCTGCCTGCGTCCGCCCTGCTGTCGATCCATCCACAGCGCCATCGTTCCTACCTCCGATTCAAAGTAAGGGAATACTATCATATGGCATATTCATCTGTCAATGCATAAACTGCCCGATATGCAAATTCTTCTTGACAACAGCGCTTTCCGGGGGTATACTCCCGATAATCTCATAAAGGCTGTGACGGGGACCAGTACGCGCAGAGCACCGGTGCAGAGAGAAGGCGGATGCTGCGAGCCTTTCCGGAATCACGCGGAAGTCACCCCTGAGCTTCGGTCTGAAAGCGGCATGGCCGCCGTAGGCGCCGACGGGTGCTCCCGTGATCGGGCGAAGCCGTGAAAGCGGCGAAGTGAGAAATCCGGGTGGTACCGCGGAATTTTTCCGCCCCGGGAATGCGAAAGCGCATTCCCGGGGCGTTTTTTCTTGCAGAGGAGATGCGAACATGAAAGACCTGCCGAAAACCTATGATCCCAAAGCCGTGGAGACTTCCATTTACCAGATGTGGCTGGACGGAGGCTATTTCTCCACCAGGCGCGACCCCGAAAAGAAACCCTTCACCATCGTCATGCCCCCTCCCAACGTCACCGGTCAGCTCCACATGGGCCATGCCATGGACTGCACCCTCCAGGATATCCTCATCCGCTTCAAGCGGATGCAGGGTTATGCCGCCCTGTGGGTCCCCGGGGTGGATCATGCGGGCATCGCCACCCAGATCAAGGTGGAGGAGGAACTGCGGAAGGAAGGCCTGAGCCGCTATGACCTGGGCCGGGAGAAGTTCCTGGAGAAGGTCTGGGACTGGAAGCATAAATACGGGGACCGGATCGTGCAGCAGCAGAAGGTGCTGGGCTCTTCCTGCGACTGGGAGCGCCACCGCTTCACCATGGACGAGGGCTGCAGCCGGGCCGTGCGGGAGGTCTTCGTGCGCCTGTTTGAAAAGGGCCTCATATACCGGGGCAGCCGCATCATCAACTGGTGCCCCCACTGCGTCACCGCCCTGTCCGACGCGGAGGTGGAGTATCAGGAGAAGCCCGGTCACCTGTGGCATATCCGCTACCCCCTGACGGACGGCAGCGGCTGGGTGATCGTGGCCACCACCCGCCCCGAGACCATGCTGGGGGATACGGGCGTGGCCGTGAACCCCAACGACGAACGGTATAAGGACATGGTGGGGAAGACCTGCCGTCTGCCCCTGGTGGACCGGGAGATCCCCATCGTGGCGGACGAATACGTGGAGATGGACTTCGGCACCGGCTGCGTGAAGATGACCCCCGCCCACGACCCCAACGACTTCGACGTGGGCCTGCGGCACAACCTGGAGGTCATCCGGGTGCTGGACGACAACGGCTGCGTGAACGACGAAGGCGGGAAGTACG
>JAEEGG010028185.1_pt1 | contig 10585 bp, 10 predicted proteins | sample 9134161 | NCBI WGS metagenome assembly JAEEGG01 (sample SAMN16246543, study PRJNA631951) | gut metagenome | biome: gut microbiome; feature: rumen; material: CR-attached | host: Bos | place: Iran: Karaj | collected 2018-10 | reverse complement strand
TCGACATGAACGGCCGCGAGGTCAGCAGCGAGACGCGCGAATGCTCCGGCGACTGCGCCAAGACCATGGATGTCGACGGCTTGGCACAAGGTGCCTACTTCGTCCGCATCACCGGTGAGAACGTCAGCATGGTCAAGAAGCTGATAGTCCGCTAAGCCGACTCTACGTAATTACGTTATAACGTTATAACGACATTGGCTGGCCGCCCATTCGGGGCGGCCAGCCTTTTTAGTAACTAAAGTTTGACAAGTAAATTTAGGTACATGTCCTTCGTTTTTGTTTTGTGATAGATTGCTTGTCAATACGGCCTGAAGGGCCACCACACCTGTAGCCCAAGGCAACGCCTTGGGTGGACGGTGTATGCGGCTGACGCCCTGAAGGGGCAGAAGCGTGATTCTTTTGCCCTTTCAGGGCGTCGATAGCATGTCCGCTAATACCCAGGGCGTTGCCCTGGGCTAATTGCTTTTTGGCCTTTCAGGCCGTTAATCTCCTAGGGATTGTCTTGTCAAGACAGCGTACTATATCGAACTACAGCGAAAAAACCACTTGTCAAACTTTAGTCAACTTATTTTTTACCGTCACATAAGAGTGTTTGTTCTTCAATTTTGTTCAATTTCTCGCCGTCAGGCGATAAAAATAGAGCCACCTTATATTATGATATGAGGTTGAGAGGTCAGTAGTGTACTTCGACTTGTGCGCCGTCGGAGGCGAGGAGGGTGTTGGGGAAGATGGCGGCGGCTTCGGCAAGGAGGGCTTCGGGCTCTTTGTAGCGGGCGCTGATGTGGGTGAGGAGGAGCTGTTTGGCGTTGGCTTTGAGGGCCAGGGTGGCGGCTTGCGAGGCGGTGCAGTGGAGTTTCTCAGCGGCAATGGTGGTGAAGGCGTTGTTGAATGTGCTTTCGAGGCATAGGAGGTTGACGCCCTCGATGTAGGGGAGGATGGTCTCGGTGTAGGCGGTGTCGGTGCAGTAGGCGTAGCGACGTGGCTGATTACGTTTCGTGACGTTGCCTTGGCTCGGCATAGCGGGCGAGTTTGTTGTGCTCTCGGTCTGCGCGTTGTTTTTGCCGCGCGGCTTTTCTTCAATGAGGTAGCCGTAGGTGGGCACGGAGTGAACCAATGGGAAGGCGTGGATGCGGCAGAGGTTGTTTTCGAAGATGGGGAGGCAGCCTTCGGTGTGGGTGAGCTCGTGGTAGCGGATTTCGAAGTCGATGTGGCTGCCCGAGGCGGCGAGGATTGTCTGCATGGCAAGGGTGATGCCTGCGGGGGCATAGATGTCGATGGGGTCTTTGCGTCCGCAGAGATGCAGGCTGCTAATAAGGCCGGGGAGGCCGAAGAAGTGGTCGCCGTGGAGGTGTGTGATGCAGATGACAGAGAAGGACTGCAGGCGTTGGTGGAAGACACGTATCTGGGTCTGAGTGTTTTCGCCGCAGTCGAGGAGGATCCGGAAACCATTTAGGTTGACCATCTGTCCGCTGCAGTGGCGTGTGGAGGTGGGGAGCGCGGCTCCGGAGCCTAGTATGGTGGTGTAGAAGTTCATTGTAATTTGAAAATTGAAAGGTGAAAATTGAAGTTAGTGGAAAATTGAAAGGTCTGAAATGCACGCTCCCGCGAGATTTCAATTTTCAATTTTCAACTTTCAATTCTCATAGTATATGATGGCACCGCTGGTGGGGTCGAAGAGGGCTTTGAAGCGGTTGTGCGGTAGGTCGATGACGGGACCGAACTGTGCGACGGGGAGGGTGACTTGGTAGTCGAAGAGCTCGCAGTGGAGCGAGAGTAGGGCTTGTGAGGGGAGGCGGTATTTGAAATTGCGGTTGCACCAGGGGAAGAGGCTTTTCTGCTCGCGACTGTATTGGCGGACATTCTTGATAGACTGGTCGGGGCGCAGGGTGCAGACGACGGGAAGGGCATCGTAGTCGTCGCTCTCGCAGATGCCTTCGGCACGAGAGAAGTAGAAGAGGATGGTGCTCTGGATGGTGTCGGAATTGCGACCGGTGAGGTTGGGCTGTAGGAAGAAGTGGGCAGTCTCGGTGATGGGTCGGCCGATAAATTGGGTGAGTATCTGAGCCTGGCGTTCCTCGATTTGGCGGAGCATCTGGGTTTTGCCTTCGGGGGTGTAGCGGTCGGAGACGGTGATGTCGGCACGATTGTCCTCGAGTTCGGCAAATTCCTCGGCAGCTGCCTGGGCGCGCTGGCGGAGGGAGCGGGGAGCCTTCTTGGTGGAGGTGCCTGTGGGATGGCCGGGACGGTCGCCACGGACATAGAAGGTGTCGGTACGGTCGTAGAGGTTATAGGTGGGGAGCATCTTGTCGGCAGTGGCGTTGTGGAGGATGAGCTTGGCATCGGTAGGGGTGAGCCTGTCGGTGGTGTCAGTGTAATTGGAGACGCTGGCGAGGGCGGCAGCAGCTTCCTGTGGGGTGAGTCCGATGGAGCGTAGGAGCTGGCGGCTGTCGACTTGGACGGAGATGCCCTTGGGGTTGATGAAGTAGTAGTGGTCGGGGTCGGCGGTGACGTTGTAGGAGGCTTCGATGTTCTTGATGCGATAGGGCTTTTCGACATCGAAGTTGTCGAGGGCTAGCATCTCGGAAGCGTATTGGCTGTAGATGGCCTCGGAGAGGTCGTAGTACTGATAGGTCACGTCGACGCATATCTGCGTGAATGGCAGGGCATAGAAGACACCGCCGCCGTTGGCTTTGCCCGAGTCGGCGTTGATGGGGGTAACAGAGTAGCAGCCCGTGAACAGCAGGGTGGACACTAACAGAAATTGAAAATTGAAAATTGAAAATTGAAATTTGGGTGATATTCTTTTCATGGTGATTATTTTTTTCTGATTAATAGGAGGCCGATGAAGGTAATGAGGCCGTTGAGGAGGAGTATTTCGAAGCCGAAATGATAGCCAGTCCACTGTGGCATATAGAGCTTGAGGAGATAGCAGATGACTGGGGAGAGGATGGCGATGACAGGCACCCATCGGTCGCGGACGGTGCGGCGGGTGAAAAGGCCGAAGGTGTAGAGGCCTAGCAGTGGGCCGTAGGTGAAGCCGGCGATGTCGAAGAGGGTGTCGATGAGCGACTGGTTGTGGAAGGGGCGGAAGGCGATGATGACCAGAAGGTAGAGGAGGGCGAAGATTACGTGGACTAGGCGGCGGGTGGCAAGGGTTGAAAGTTGATAGTTGAAAATTGAAAATTGTTTTTTGTTGTCTTTTTCGGCCTTGTCGAAGCCGAGGAAGTTGTAGCAGAAGGTGGTGGTGAGGGCGGTGAGGGTGCCGTCGGCACTGGAGTAGCCCGCCGCTACCGTGCCGAGGACGAAGACAACGGCAGTGAAGGTGCTGATATGGAATGCCACGGAGGGGAATATCTTGTCGCCGACCACGGTGCCGGATTCGTTGACGGGGAGGGGGAATCCGCTGCTTTGGCAGTAGGCGATGAGGGCGGCACCAAGGCAGAGGAAGATGATGTTAACGACGATGAAGAGGAGGCTGGAGGTGAGCACGTTTTTCTGAGCGGAACGGAGCGACTTGCAGGAGAGGTTTTTCTGCATCATGTCTTGGTCGAGGCCGGTCATGGTGATGGTGATGAACATGCCGCTGACGATTTGTTTCCAGTAGTATTTGCTGGCGGTGGGGTCGGTCTCGAAGATGCGTGTGTAGCCTGCCTCGGAGGAACGGCGCAGCAACTGCGGAAGTGTGATGTCGAGCTGACGGAGGATGGCGACGACGGTGACAACGGCGGCAAGAATGAGGAATGTGGTCTGCAGGGTGTCGGTCCAGACCACGGTCTTGACACCGCCACGGAATGTGTAGAGCAGTATGATGGCTATGAAGATGACCGCCGGCACCCAGAAGGGGATGCCCCATGAGCGGAAGACGAATTCGTACAGCACAAAAACAACCAGATACATGCGCAGTGCCGACCCCATCAGGCGCGAGATGAGGAAAAAGGCGGCACCCGTCTTCTCGGATGCTATGCCGAAGCGTTGGTTGAGGTAGGTGTAGATGGAGGTGAGGTTAAGTTTATAATATAAGGGTAGTAACACGAGGGCGATGGCGACGTAGCCCAGTACGTAGCCGAAGACGAGGGGCATGTAGGTGAACTGACCATAGTAGACCCCTCCTGGCACGGACATGAACGTGACGCCCGAGAGGGAGGCCCCGATCATGCCGTAGGCGACTACGGGCCACGGGGATTTGCGCTGACCACGGAAGAAGGCATCGTTGCCGGCACTCTTGCGCGATGAGAGCCACATGATGACGAAAAGCAGGGCCGTATAGGCTAGAAAGCAGATGAGTATGATAGTTTCCAAAGCGATTTTGTTGAATTATTTAATTTGCAAAGATACAAAATAATTGTGAATTGTGAATTGTGAAATGTGAAATGAATATATAGAGCACGAATTACCACGAATTTATCATTGTCTAATTCATGCATGAACCATGTCCGACAGGTGTCAATTGGCGTTTTTTTTCAGTATTGAGATACTAAAAAATGCCTATTTGCGTTTTTTTTTGTAACTTTGAACTCGCAAAATAGCGTAAAATAACATCTAAAAGTAAGTATAATACATTATTGTATAGTAGGTTATGAGAATGAAGCAGTTTCTGTTCGCGGCCTTATTTTTGGGTTTGACAGGCTGTTTGGCAGCCCAAAACAACGATAATTTGCGCGGACGAATCAATGACAGACCCAATCAGGCTGTGCCACGTCGTGCCGATGCTCCGACGAAGGTAGACCAGCGTATGCCCGACCAGCTGTCGGACTGCCAGCGCGACGGTCTGCATGGCGAGGTGCATGATGTGTTGTCGGTGATGTATGAGGCGGACGGGCGCGCCAACGACGCGGGCCGTGGCAGCATCATGGAGCGCCTCAAGACGGTCTACAACCAGAAAGGGCAGCGTCGCAGTCAGTCGTATCTTTCCAATGAGGAGGATATGATATTCCGCACTCGTTACAAACATGACGATTTCGGGCTGGTGACGCTGGAGCATATCCTCGACCCAGAGGAGAACGTGATAGGACGTACATATTATTTATATGATGCCGATTTGGTCCTCACAGAGGTGTATGTGGAGGACGAGGAGCGTCAGATTGAGAGCCGGGTGCTGTATAAGTACGATGCACAGGGACGTGTGAGCCAGTTGAGCTACAACGACCATGCAAATAACGTGTTCCGTCGCGAGATGTATATCTACGGCGAGAACGACAATGTGTTCAAGACCGTGGTGTTCAATGGCCAGGGTCAGAAGGTGCAGGAGATACGCTATGAGTATGACGAGCATAACGAGCCGGTCAGTTCCACAATGTATGACTATTATGAGGACCCCAACGAGCCCGAGCTGACGATTACCCTTTATGAGTATCGCTACGACGAGGAGGGCAACTGGGTGACTCGCTACGAGTATATCCTCGACAACGATAAAAAAATCCCCACCTACATTGTGGAGAGAGATATCAGGTATTATTAGGAAAATGCGCCTTTCTTGGCGTTTTTTTATTGTCGTTTTTCATAATTTTTTTTCCCCGCAGGTAGGCAACAGTCTGCGGGGTTTTTAATGGAATGAATGTTTGGGCAAGAGTCGATGTTTGACTCAAGAAGTGGAAATGCTATGAGGTTCAGTCGGTCTCGTAGCCGAACTGACGGAGGGCGCGGTCGCTGTTGCGCCAGTCTTTCATCACTTTGACGTATAGGTTGAGGAAACATTTTTTGCCAGTGAATTCCTCAATGTCCTTGCGGGCTTCGATGCCGACCTTCTTGATTGACATGCCCTTGTGCCCGATTAGGATGGCACGCTGTGATTCGCGTTCAACGAAGATAACGGCGCCGATATTATCGATGCCGTCCTTCTCCTTGTAGCTCTCCACGGCCACCTCGCAGCTGTAAGGAATTTCCTTTTGGTAGTAGAGTAACAGTTTCTCTCGAATTATCTCGCTGACGAAGAAACGCATGGAGCGGTCGGTGAGTTCGTCTTTTGGGAAGTAGGGCGGATTCTCGGGCAGCTGCTCGATGATGTGGTCGAAGATAGTGTCGATGTTGAATCGTTCTGTAGCGGAGGCAGGCACGATGATGGCGCGGGGTATCTGGTTCTGCCAATATGCCATCTTGTCACGGATAGTCTGTTGGTCGCTGAGGTCAATCTTGTTGATGACAACGATGACGGGGGTGTTGGAACGGATGATTTTGGCTAAGACTTCTTGGTTCTTGAATGTCTCGCCTATCTCGGTGACGAGGAGGAAGAGGTCGGCATCCTCGAGTGCGCTCTTGACAAAGCCCATCATCTGCTCGTGCAGTTTGTAGTGGGGATTGACGATGCCGGGGGTGTCGGTGTAAACGATTTGGAAATCGTCGCCGTTGACAATGCCCATGATGCGGTGGCGGGTGGTCTGCGCCTTGCTGGTGATTATGCTCAGTTTCTCACCCACGAGGGCGTTCATAAGGGTGGACTTGCCCACGTTTGGGTTGCCTATGATATTGACAAAACCTGCTTTGTGCATACGGAAGTTAAAAATTGAAAATTGAAAATTGAAACTTCGCGGGGCGAGCAATTGGTCGCTCTCGCGAGATTTCAATTTTCAATTTTACTCTTCAATTAATAATAGTAGAATGATTATTCGGCTTCGACAACCTCGTTGGCGCCAGTGGCGGCGGCACGGGTGCTGTTGATAACGACCACCTCGCTGCTCTTGGGGTTGAGGATTTCGTAGTTCTCGGTGGCGATATCCTGAACCTTGCAACGCTGTGCGACATCAAGGTTGGTAATGTCGATAAGGATTTCGCTGGGCATGTTGGCGGGGAGAGCCTTGACGTTGAGTCTCTTCTGCTTGTAGGCCAGCTTACCACCCTTCATCACACCGACGGAGGTGCCGGTGGTATGGACGGGGATAGACATGACGATGGGCTTGTTGTCGCTCAGTTCGTAGAAGTCGCAGTGGTACACGATTTCGGTCACGGGGTGGAATTCAATGTCCTTCAGCATGGCGCGATGCTTGGTGCCGTTGAGGTCAATCTCGACAAAGCAGGGTGCCGGGTTAAAGAGGATGCGCTGGAATTCGGTCTGGGGGACGGCGAAGAGGTACTGCTCGCCTTTGCCATACATGACGCACGGCACCTTGTCTTCACGACGCAGAGCCTTAGCATCTTTTTTCCCTACGTTCTCGCGGAGAGAACCGCTCAATGATACTATTCTCATTTTTTGTGTGTTTTTTTTGTGGGGTGTTGCCCCTGGTTAATATTATGATATGTTTAAGAAAAAAATGACAGCAGGATTACTTACCAGCAGAGGTTTATCGTTACATTCTATGGATGACACCTTTGCGATGGATAGTGGTCTCGTAGAGGTTGTCGAGCGACTCGTAGCACACCACGCGGCGGATGGCCTCGGCCAGCAGCCAGTCGCAGCTGAGCACATGGATCTTGCTGCTCTCTCGTTTCAAGGGGATGGTATCGGTCGTAACCAACTCTTCCAGTGCGCTGTTCTCCACTTTCTCAATAGCGTTGCCGCTCAGCACGGGGTGGGTAATCATGGCGCGGACGCTCTTGGCACCGCTCTCCATGATGATGCCTGCGGCCTTGCAGATGGTCGAGCCCGTGTCAATAATATCATCAAGCAGGATAACGTGCTTGTCCTTCACGTCGCCAATCAGTCTCATCTCGCCAATCTCGTTGGGTTTGTTGCGGTGCTTGTAGCAGATGACAAAGCTGTTGTTCAACGTTTTGGCATACATGCCAGCGCGCTTGCTGCCACCCATATCGGGGCTGGCGAACATCACCTCTTCAATGTCGAATTTCTCGCGGATGTAGGGCATGAACAGCGAAGAGCCGTACAGATGGTCCACAGGGACGTTGAAGAACCCCTGAATCTGGTCGGCATGGAGGTCCATGCAGATAACGCGGTCAACGCCTGCTACCTGTATCGTGTCGGCAATCAACTTCGAGGCGATTGGCACATGCGGCTTATCCTTTCTGTCCTGACGGGCAAAGCCATAATAAGGAATCACGGCCACGATTTTCTCTGCCGAGGCACGTTTGGCTGCGTCAATCATCAGCAATAGCTCAAACAGGTTGTCGGTGGGGGGAATCGTCGACTGGATGATGAACACGATGCCGCCACGGATGGTTTCCTCGTATGAGGGTTGAAATTCGCCGTCGGCATACTGAAAAACGGTGGCATTTCCGAGTGGAATTCCATAAATTTCGGCAACTCTGCGGGCCAGATTTTCGGTCGCACGGCCTGCAAAAATGAATACTTTATCAGATTTTTTTTCGCCCATTTTATGTTGATTTTGAGAGTGCAAAGATACAATTTTTTTTCAATATATCGTCTGTTTTGAAAAAAAATATTTGTTATGTGGGAAAAAAGTAGTACTTTTGCACCCGATTTCGAGAGATGAAATCATGCCCTGGTGGTGGAATGGTAGACACGGTAGACTCAAAATCTGCTGCTCGCAAGGGCGTGAGGGTTCAAGTCCCTCCCGGGGTACGAAAGGATTTTGTAAGTAACTTAAATTGAGTAAAATACAAAACCTTTTTTCTTTTATATACCAAATTTGGTCATATTTTCGATAAAAGGAGTAAAAAAAAGGAGTCTTTAGTTTCTGTTTATCGCACAGAAAATATTTGTGTTACATCTTTGCAGGGGCAATAATAATTGCGAAATGACGTTATCAAAGAAAACGATAAACACTTACAGACCATGAAGCAATTGATGCTTACCCTTTGTGCTGTGGCCACGATGATGGCCGTTGGCTGCGGTAACGGTAATCAGAATCGAAGTGACACTATACCCGAGGCAACCATTGCAGCAGGTGCCAGGCGGGGCGTGCGGATATATGGGTGCCTGCGGAGCCTCCATCAGCACCGGCATATTCATGTCCATCATTACGCGCAACACACCGTTCTCCACCGACACCTGGCGGCTGTGCAACCTCTGCACCTCGCGTGCGCTGGAGCAAGTGGCCAAAAACGGAGGCCCTCGTTGCTGCAAGCGCGACTCCTACCTTTCGGTATTGACAGCCATCGATTTTGTGAAAGGGAACCTCGGCGTGGGGATGGAGAAGCCTGTGGTGCGCTGCTCGCGCAGTCAGAAAAACGAACAGTGCATCGGCAATAAATGCCCATTTTCGCCTATGCAATAAGACCAAGTTTCATGAAAACGACAGAATTATACAACACTTTGCGAGACAAGTCGCTGAAAGGGGTGGCGCGGAGACAGGCGGTGATAGAGATGATGCTCCGTGGAGAAGCGCCGTTGGCCTTGCTGCAGGATATGATGCCACAATTGGGCGACAAGGAGTCCGCCACGGTGCTCGAGGCGCTGGAGGAAATCTCAAACAAGAAACTGATGCTGCTGGAAGCCGGACACCTTCCGATGGTCATCCCTTACATCGCATCTGCCAACAACTCATGCCGCCGCGAAGCCTCGCGCATTGTCGGCAACCTCGCCGCCACATTTCCCAATGAGATCGGGAATGCCATCCCATTGCTGATGGCCAACACCGCCAACGAGAGTACTGTGGTGCGCTGGAGTGCCGCCTACGCCTTGAGCCACATCATCGTCCTTCCGCCATACGCCCAGAGCGGCCTCTACGACGAACTCCAGCAACTCGCCACCACCGAAAACGAGCATGGAGTCAAGTCACAATACGACAAAGCCCTCAAAAAAGCTACCAAAATGAGAAAATGAATATGACATACGTTTACTTGATGAAAAACAATAGGGAGTTGTCTTTTGAAATCATTAAGAGACATGTGGAGCATTTACGGAAACTGGATGCCAAAGGAATGTTGGTCTTATGCGGTCCTTTCTCCGATTATCCAGGCGGTATGGTGATTGTTCGGGCGGAAAGTCCCGATGAAGCCAGAACTATTGCTGAAGCAGACCCGTTCATCTCTTCTGGATACAAAACCTACGAGCTTCGCTGCCTTGAAGTTGCTAATTCGGAAAACAACTATCTTATGCCTTGACATTTCCAAAATAAGGTAAAAACAAGAAATAAGCATCATGTCAGATCGACCGCCGCCACATCAGCTTCGGCCCCTGCTTTCGAAAAAGCAAAGTTTTTTTTGCATCTCAAATTTGGTCATAATTTGGTCATATTTTAGAAGATTTGTTGGTCATAGTGACCATATTCAGATAGTTTCGAAAGAACTTAAAGCAAGCAATATCAACCAATAAGAAACAATAGGGTATTCGTCTCAGAGTTCCTCCTTGGTACTTAAAATGTTAATTGTTAGCACTTTATCTATTTTACACTCAAAATACGCTCAACTTACTTTTTCAATACAACCGTTAGTATAGTGTAATCTGTTACATAATAGATATTTATAACAAAAAACCTAAAAAAGGTTCAAGTCCAAAATATGGGGGTTGAACCTTTTTTATTGTATAAGTTTTCTGTTATACTCAGGGCAAACGCATGAAAATTTTGAAAAATAGTACGGAATGAACAATTTGGCCGGAGTTATTAACAGGCTACCGTGCGAGCCGCGTGGAAATTGTGCGAAATGAACAAATTCGCCCACAGTTTGTTGATAAATATTTGTGACACAACACATAACATATTCTCGACATTCTCGTTATCCTTGCATAACCAAC
>JAEEGG010028180.1_pt1 | contig 10587 bp, 12 predicted proteins | sample 9134161 | NCBI WGS metagenome assembly JAEEGG01 (sample SAMN16246543, study PRJNA631951) | gut metagenome | biome: gut microbiome; feature: rumen; material: CR-attached | host: Bos | place: Iran: Karaj | collected 2018-10 | reverse complement strand
AAGATTTTAATGAAACTATTAATGAAGTATATCTATATGTAAAGAATAATTAAATGATTTAATTATTCTTTTTATTATTAATTAAGTATTATATAATTAAAAATAGGAGGAATATATGGAAATTATTGTACAAGGTAAAGGAAAAGAATTCTTTTCACCAAATGAAGTTGTTTTAGGTATAAACTTTAATGTAAAGGATTTAACTTATGAAGATGTATTAACTAAAGGAGTTAATAATGTTATGAATTTTGTGAATAATATTTTAGTTCCTAATGGTTTTACAAAAGATGATATGAAAACTAGAAGTTATTATGTTAATGAAAGCAAAAGATACGATGAAGCAACTAGAAAGTATTATCCAGATGGTTTTGCTTTTAATCAAAGTGCAACATTAAAGTTTGATTATGATAAAGCTAAATTAGCTAAAATAATGGACGATCTATCTAAATTAGAAAATGCGCCTAATGTTGGTGTTAGTTTTGGCGTTAAAGATGCTAAAGAATGTAAAAGAAAAATTCTTTCTAAAGCATATGAAGATGCTAAATTACAAGCCGAAGCTATTGCAATAGCAGCAGGTAAGAGTTTAGTTGGTTGCGCCAAAGTAGATTTTAAACCATTTACAACAAATTATATTTCAGAAACAACTTTTGACACTGGTGTTAAATTTAGTAGAGCAAGAGCAGATGGCGCCTTAGGTGCAAGTAATCAAGATAAAATTATGACAACATTTACACCAGAAGATATTGAATTAAATGAAGTTTTATATTGCTTATGGATAGCAGAATAAGATAACAACTAACTATTGTTAGTTGTTTTTTATGTGTTAAATGTAAAAATATTTGACGTAAAGAGTGTGTAAACAAGAAAAAAAGTTGGAACGAACTAAAAAAATAAAAAGTTTCTTTTGGTGAAAAAAACAAAAAAACTTTTTTGTTGATATATATAGGAAAACTCATGATTGTGGATAATTTTTATGCAAATCTATTGCTTATTTTTTACCAGTTTCATATAATTATAATAGGTTATACGATAGAAACTTGTGTGAGATATAGGAGGATTGAAAATGAAAAAAATATTGAGTTTATTTCTATTTTTAGGACTATTTTTAATGGCAACAACGGTTCGTGCTGCTGAAACATTTGAAGTAACAAACTTTGAAGAATTAAAAGCCCATGCTACAGGGGCAGCAAATGATAGAATTAATCTATCAGGTGAAATTACATTTACGGAAGATTTATCTGTTACACCATTTATTGTTGTAATGGATGAAACAACACTTAATTTAGCAGGTTATACTTTAACGTTACCTGATTATAATAATTATAATATTACTGCTAAAGCTAAATTAACCATTGATGGTAATGGTAAGATTGTTACTAATGGACTTTACGGAATAACCGTTTCTGGTGGCGAATTAGTAATCAATAATGGTGAATTTGTTGGAGAAAATGCTGACTATTTAATTTCAACATATGATGGTGCAATTACCATTAATGATGGAAAATTTACTGCTAATTATTATTGTGTAAACAACTTAAGTGGACTTGAAGGAAGTTATTATAATCCAAGTAAAGTTACGATTAAAGGTGGAACATTTACTACAAGTTTAGCTACTGATAAAGATGATGATTATTTTTGTATTTTATCATCTGCTAATATGGATATTAGTGGAGCAACAATAACTGGTGATGTTGAAGCTGAAGCAACTGCTATTGTTAATGTTGAAGAAACTAAAGTAAATGGTAGATTTTATGCTTATGAACAATCTCAAATAAATATTAAGAGTGGTGAATTTAGTGCTACTGGTGACGATTACATTTTAAATGATGAAGATGATGCTGTAATTACTGTTACAGGTGGTGAATTCCCTAATGGTGAATTACAAAACTCTCATATGGCTGAAGGATATAAAAATATTCCAGCTGGTGATAATGATTATGAAGTTGTAAAAATTCATTATTTAACTGTTAAATATTTAATTGATGGTAACGAAGAACAAGAAGTTAGTATTATTGATCCACAAAGAGTTCCTTATGGTGAAGGTGAACCTTATGAAGCAACTGAATTAAATGCTGCTGATGTACCTGAAGGATATCGTTTAATTAGAACTGATGGTAATAAAACTGGTACAATGGGAACAAGTGATGTTACCGTAACATTCTATTATTCAAATGAATATATATTAACACTTGAAACAAATGGTGGAAGAGAAATTGAAGCTATGACTTCAACTCCTGATGAAGGACCCGCTATTGCTTTAGCAAATTTTAATGATAGAACAGAAAAAGAAGGATATGAACTTGCTGGTTGGTATAGTGATGAAGATTTAACAAAAGAATTAACATCATGGAATAGAGATGAAGATGTTACTGCTTATGCTAAATGGACACCTATTAAATATACAATTAAGTATAATTTAGATGGTGGAGAAGCTGAAAATCCAACTGAATATACAATTGAAAGTGAAGATATTAAATTAAATAATCCTGAAAAAGAAGGATTCCGTTTCGTTGATTGGAAAGATGATGAAGATCATGCTTTAGGAATGGAAGTTACTATTCCTAAAGGAAGTACAGGAAATAAAGAATTTAATGCCTTCTATGAAGTAGAACAATTTAAAGTAACTATTGGTGATAAAGAAATCATGGCTGATTATGGTTCATCAGTTGATGTAACAATCGATGAATATAAACTTGAAAAAGAAGGATATGAATTCTTAGGTTATTTCTATGAAGATTCTCCTGTAGAAAATATTATTGTTAGAGAAGATATTGTTTTAACTCCTAAATTTAAATTTATTTATAAAATGTTATCAGATCCTCAAACATATGTATTAAATTCAAATGTTGAAATGGTACTTAAGACAAATGGTGAAATTGATAATTTAAGAGAAGTTATGGTAGATGGAAAAGCTTTACTTGCTGAACAAGAAGTAAAAATTACTTCAGGAAGTACTATTGCTACATTTATTCCAAGTTATTTAAATACTTTATCTGTTGGCGAACATAAAGTAACATTTGTATATAATGATGGTGAATTAAATACAACATTTAATGTTACTGAGGATAAGGAAGAAACTCCTAAAACTGGTGATGATATTATGAAATCTGTTTGTGCTCTTATTTGTTCAACAATGACTTTTGGATTATCATTAGGTTTAAGAAAAAAGTTTAATTAAAAAAATAAAAAGATGATATATTTCATCTTTTTTTCATTTACTTGAATATTATAAATATGTATAATAAAACTAGAGGAGGATAAGATGGAAGAAGAAAAGAAGGAACCTAAAACAGAAGAAAAAGTAGTTAAAGGTAGAAGCACAAAATCAAAAGCAATGACTGTATTATTAGGAGTAACTTTCTTTTGTGTACTTAGTATACTTTTATTAGCAATTCTTGATGACGGTACATTACTTGGCGGAAAAGATAAGCCACCTGTAAGTACAGATGAACAACAAGAAAAACCTAAAGATGACACACCAAGTAATAATAATGATAGTTATACTGGTAAATATGTAGCAATTGGGGAAGCTGCACAGGATGAAGAATATTTTGAATTGTTCGAAGATGGTAAAGCTACAATTTATACTATAACAGGTGACAATGGAGCCTATGAAGAAATAAGCACATACTATAATATAACTACAGTAGATGGTACAACAATATTAATGTTTGATGAATATAATTCAGAAGAGCCTGGAAATTGGTATACATATGCACTTGATTTAACAAAGACGGAAACAGGATATAAAGCTATTCCAAGTGGATACAATAATAAATGTACTGGACCAAGTGCTTGTAATATTGCTTTCGAGAAATAATTAGATGATTTCTAAATCATCTTTTTTCTTTACTTAAAAAAAATTATTATGTATAATTAATAATAGGAGAGTAAAATGGAAGAAGAAGTTAAAGAAGAAAAAATAGTAAAAAAGGTTAAAGGAAGAAGTCCTAAATCAAAAGCAATGACGGTAATGTTAGGAATAACTTTCTTTTGTGTACTTAGTATTCTTTTATTAGCTATATTTGATGACGGTACATTATTAGGAAGAAATAACCCAGATAATCCAGTTGATAAACAACCAAGTGAAACTGTTCAAAGAAAGAAAATTACCCTTGAATGTGGTAAAGATTCTACAGAAACCTTTAATGGAAATACGATAATTATAAAATCATCAAAAGAAGAAAATCCTGTATGTAAAGCTGATAGTATCATGGTTAATGGAATCGATATAATTAGTTCATTTAAATTAGATTATTTTGGTGTTGATAGATATGAATTCTATGATAAATATGTTTTATTTAGATATGGAAATACTAGCGCAGTTCTACTAGGCGTATATAATATGGTTGATGGTCAAATAAAGAATTATGCTGCAGATGATTTAGAATTTTTCTCAATTAGCGATTGGCAAAGTGATGATAATGGAATAACTTTCCCAGAATGCTCAAATGTAAAAGCACAATTTATGCCTGAAGGTGAATCTAATAATCATAATACTCAATATGCTGAATTTAGAATGAAATATGAAAATGGCGAACTTGGTGATCCAACAATTGTAAGAGAATACGGACCTGCATATGATATGTAAAAGATGATATATATCATCTTTTTTATTGGTTTGATAATTAGTTAAAAATTGTAAAGATGATTTAATTAATCATCTTTTTTTGTTAAGATTTATATAGAGGATAGGTGATGGTTGTGGCAAAATTATATTTTTATTATGGAGCAATGAATAGTGGTAAAACAACAAGAATTATTCAATGTCTTTATAATTATGAAGAACAAGGTATGAAAGCTATTCTTATGAAACCTAAAGTTGATACAAAAGGTAGTGATTTCATTGTATCAAGAATAGGTGCAAAAAAGAAAGTTGATTTTTTAATAGAGCCAAAAGCTAATATATATGATATTATTGTTGAAAAATATACAAATGTTGATTTACTAATGGTTGATGAAGCGCAATTTTTATCAGAAGATCAAGTGGATCAATTAATGGATATTGTAGTAGATCTTAATATACCTGTTATGTGCTATGGATTAAGAACGGACTTTAAATGTAATAGTTTCCCTGGGGCAAGAAGACTTCTTGAAATTGCTCATGAATTAACAGAAGTTAAAACAATATGTGAATGTGGTAAAAAAGCCATGTTCAATGTTCGGTTGATTGATGGAAAAGTTCAAACAGAAGGTGATAGTGTAGCAATTGATGGCGAAGGAAAAGTGACTTATACAGTTGCTTGTGCAAGATGCTTTAGATTAAAGACACATCGTAAATTTTACAATAAAAAGTAACTATGTTACTTTTTTTTATATATTATATATATTATAATTAAAATAGAGGTTAATATGATTGGTAATTTAAAAGTAACTGATAAATTAATTGAACTTGCTAAAGAGCATCCTAAAATAACTTTAACAGGAACTCTTGCTTTTATTACAGCTATGGTTTTGGCATTTACTATACCTAGTGGTGGAATAGAAGAAGGTAATACTATTGGTGATGTTAGACCGCCTAGTATTGAAAGAAAAGTTGATGATAAAGAGATAGAACCAACCAAAGCTCCTATAGTATATAGTGGTTTTGATGTTTCACTAAATCAAGGTGCAACCCTAACGCTTGAACCTGGTGGTGGAGCTTATGTTGGCAAAGTTAGAGTAAGTAATCAAGCTAAAATTGTTCTTATTGATGGTGATTATGCTCTAGTTTTATATAATGTTCCTCAAGAAAAATATAATTATGATTTATCTCATGATCATCGAAGACTTGGTTATGTCCCTTTGGAAAGTGTTAGGGCTTTAGGAGGCCATTTGACAGAAAGTGCAGCTCCTGATGAACGCTATGTATGTTTTGATAATAATACAAGAATTCGTATTGATATGGATGAAGGTGGTATATTAACTACAGCTAAAAAAGGTGATTATGCAAGGATAGTTGGTATTGTATATGGTCCAGAATGGAGCGATGATGAATGGTACATTGTTGCTTATGATAGTTTTATTGGTTATATGCATGGAAAAAATGGAACTTTTATATCTCGTGATGAAATGATTGATATAATTAATAGTTCAAGAATGTATTTAAGAATCACAGGAACTGATGTTAATTTAAGAAGAGAGCCTAAAAAAGAGAAAAAGAATGTTGAAAAAAGCCTTAATAAAGGTGATGAAGCTCTTGTTCTTGATCATAGTAATGGTTGGTATCATGTTATCTTTAATGGTGTTGAAGGCTATATAAGTGATGAATTAACTTGTTTAGAAGAAATATATGTTAAGAAAGTTCCAAATGGATTAGAAAACTTACATTTCGAAAATAGTAGTGAGAAAACAATTTAAGAGATTTATATCTCTTTTTTTGTTTTATTTGACATTTTTGTGTAAATATGATATAATTTATCAATTCTTAATTATAAGTATCTATAAAAAGATAAATGGGGTTTTTTATTTTTATGAAGACAAAGAATTTAAAGATAAATAAAAAGAAAATTGGGGCTTTAATTCTTGCTGCTGGATTATTTATTGGTGGTGGAATTACCTTAACTCATAATTTATTAAATAGAGCTACTGCTAATAGTGTAGAAACTTCTGAGTCTCAAGTTGAATCTGTTCCTTACACTTATTTTTATACAACTGGTGACTATGTTTTTGTTTCTAATGGTGAAACAATAGGTTATATCAAAAATGAAAATATCGACTTTACTAATATTGAAATGCCTAATTATAAACCTGAATTTTATGATATGTATGTTACTACAGATAATGCTGGTGTATATTTATTGCCAGGAGGAAATGATTATTGCCATTTATTAAAAAAAGGCGATAAAGTTTCTGTAAACGCCATTAGTGATGATGGTTGGGCTGTAATTAATTATTATGACGATAACAACGAATTAAAAATTGGTTTCGTTAATCGTTCATTTATTAATTGGATTAATCCAATGAGCCCTGAACCAGTTGCTACTGAAGAACCAGTACAAGAAGAAACCAAAGTTTCTATTGCCGTAATAACAGGTGATAAAGTGAATGTACGTTCATCAATGGAAACAGGTACAAATAATCGTATTGGTTATTGTAATACTGGTGATAAATTTACAATTATTGATAAAATTGGTAGTTGGTATTTGATTGATTACTATGGAAAAGAAGGCTATGTTAGTGAAAGATTTGTTAATGTAGAAGAGATAGAACAAGAGGAATTACAAACAACAATTTCATCTAGTGAAGTTATTGTTGCTAAAATAACTGGTAATAATGTTAATATACGTTCATCTACTAGTACTAAAAGTAGTAGCAACATTATTGGTTTCTGTGATATGACAGATAAATTTGAAATACTTGAAGAAGATGGTGAATGGTATAAAATCAATTACTTAGGAAAAGTAGGTTACATTCATTCTGATTATGTTCGTAAAATAACTGTTGATAGAGAAGAATTTAATATTCAAAAAATGGTTGCTCTAAAATCTTATGCACCATTCTATATGGATAATAAAGATAGTGTTTATTGTTATCTTCCAGAGAACCAAAATGTTCTTGTATTAAACAAAGAAGGTAATTTATATAAAGTAAGTGTTGATGGTGTTATTGGATATGTTAATGTTAATGACACTAAGACCTTAACTAAAAGATGTATTGTTGTTGACTTATCAAGACAAATTATTAAAGTATATCATAATGGTATAGAAGTATTCCGTTGCCATACAATTACTGGTAGTAGATCAATGCAATCTCATATGGGATGCTTTACTATAGGTCATCATATGGAAGGTTATACTTTCCCAAGTAGTGGTATTTATAATGAATACTGGATTCAAGTTGATAAAAATAGAGGTTTCCATCCAGCCGATGCTAATGCAGGACATCCTTGGCAACCAAAATCTCATTTTGATGCGGTAGCTAAAGATGCTTATAAACATTGGGCTAAAGGACAAGGTAGAACTTATCCTGATGAATATGGTAGTCATGGATGTTATAATATGATGTTAAAAGATATTATAATTCTATATGATTTATGTGATGTTGGTGATAATGTCTTAATTATCGGCCAATATGATTTAATGAAATATAATCTATTAGGAAGTACAGATACTTTTGTAATGGCTAGTGATAGTGATTCAAATTTATATTTCATTTCACGTAGTACAGGAGCTGTAATAACAATTCCATATAATATTGAAGAAAGTGGTATGTATGTTAATAATTCTATTAATGACGATATTCCAAAAATTAAAACATTAGGTTAAAAAGAGAGTGAAAACTCTCTTTTTTATTGTATAATGTTATTGGTGATATTATGAAAAAGAAATATTTTATAATTACTTTTCTTTTCTTTTTTATCGATTTAATTAGTAAAGTAGTAATGTCAAAAATATTAGAAGTTAATGAAAGTATTAAAGTAATTAAGAATTTCTTTTATCTTACCCTTGCTCATAATAATGGAGCAGCTTTTAGTATTTTAAAAGATAGACAAATATTATTAATAATAATGACTGTTATAGCTTTATTTTTTATATATAAATATATGAATAAAGAAGATATGAATAAACTAGAAGGTTTTGCTTTTTCAATGATAACAGGTGGTATTTTAGGTAATTTATTTGATCGTATTGTATATAATTATGTAATTGATTTTTTAGATTTTAAAATCTTTGGTTATGATTATCCAATCTTTAATTTTGCAGATACTTTTATTGTTATAGGTGTAATATTATTGGTAATTAATTATTTTAAGGAGTTACGAAATGAAAGAAGTAGTAGTAGAAGAAAGTAATATAAGACTTGATAGTTACCTTGCTAGTAATCTTGATATTTCAAGAAGTAAAATAAAAAAACTACTTGATGAAGATAAGATTCTTGTAAATGGTAAAGTAGTAAAAGCTAGTTATAAAGTAAGCATTGATGATGTTATAAAAATAAATGATGAACTTGATTTTAATATTGATATTAAAGGAGAAGATATTCCATTAGATATTGTTTATGAAAATGATGACTTGTTAGTTATTAATAAAAAAAGTGGAATGGTAACGCATCCAGCTCCTGGTAATTATACTGGCACTTTAGTAAATGCCCTTTTAGGTAAATATAATTTGTCCAATGATAAATTAAGACCAGGTATTGTTCATCGTCTTGATAAAGATACTAGTGGCCTTATGCTAGTTGCTAAAAATGATTGGACTCATGATAAACTATCTAAAATGATTAAAGAAAAGAGTGTTAAAAGAATTTACCTTGCTCTTGTTGATGGTGTTATTAATCATGATACGGGAACGATTGATGCCCCAATTGGAAGGGATCCTAAAGACCGTGAAAAAATGATGGTTACTGATGTTAATAGTAAAGAAGCAAGAACAAACTTTAAAGTCTTAAAAAGATTTAAAAATCATACTTTAATAGAATGTATTCTTGATACTGGTAGAACTCATCAAATAAGAGTTCATATGAAATATATTGGTCATCCCGTAACGAATGATCCTATTTATGGTAAATGTTTTAATCCATCTTTTGGACAAATGTTACATTCAAAAGAAATTGATTTTAATAATCCTCGTGATAATAAAAGAATTCATTTTGAAGTAGATCCTCCAAAAGAATTTAATGATATTTTAAATGAATTAGAAGAAACATTATAATGTTTCTTTTTTTATGTTAATAAGTTGATAATTATTATAAAAATTGATAATATTAAATAGGAGGATATTATGGGAATATATCGTAACTATAAAGGAAGTTTTGATAATGAATTATCTAATTTATCAACAAGAAGTACTCTAGTTGATAATGAAATAACAAAGCTAGAACATATTGTTAATGGTATTACTTCTAGTTGGAAAGATCGAACAACGGAAGAATTTATTAGTAATACTAATAGTAGAATAGAAGAAATTAAAAAAATAGAAAAAGATGGTATGGAAGAAATAGAAGATGTTTTAAACCAAATTCATGCTCTTTTAGATAGATATAAGGCGGCGAGTTAAAAATGAATATAATAATTAATTTCGATTCTGTAAATGATGTTATTACTAGCCTAGAAACTATAAAGACGAATATTATAGCTTGTTATTATGAAAATCTTTCATTAAATTCTTATGAAGGAAGTAAAAAAGAAGATATTGAAGGTTTTATAAATGGTAGTTTAATAAGTACATGTAATAATATTAATTCTATAATTGATAATATTATTAGTGATGTAAAGAAAATTAATGGTATGTATGAAGAGGCTAATCTTGAAAATAGAGATACCGTTAATAATTTAGGGTAGAGGTGAATTATGTCAGCAATAAGTGAAAATAATGCAGCAATGAGTAATCTAAGTACAGCATCTGAATATTTAACGAAAGCTAATTCTTTAATATATGCCGATAATGATAATGGAATAACAGATATTGTTTTAGATAACCTTTCTATTTTAATCTCTAATATAAGTATTGTCAGAGGTAATATTAATTTACTTAACAATAAGATAAGTGCTGAAATAGAAAGAGAAAGACAAAAAGGTGATACTAATGACGATTAATACAGATAGTGTTACAAATGGCTTAGAGTATTTAGATTTAGCTTTAAGTGAGTTAAAAAAAGGTTTGACTA
>JAEEGG010028177.1_pt1 | contig 10587 bp, 9 predicted proteins | sample 9134161 | NCBI WGS metagenome assembly JAEEGG01 (sample SAMN16246543, study PRJNA631951) | gut metagenome | biome: gut microbiome; feature: rumen; material: CR-attached | host: Bos | place: Iran: Karaj | collected 2018-10 | reverse complement strand
CTCCTCGCCCTGGGCGTCACCGCCTTTCTCGTCGTCGGCGTCATCCCCCGCCTCGCCGAATTCCTCGAATCCGGCGGTGCCTCCCTCCCCGCCTCCACCCAACTCCTCCTCGACGTCTCCACCTGGCTCCGCGCCCACGGACTCCCCCTCCTCCTCGTCCTCCTCGGCATCCCCCTCCTCCTCCTCGTCCTCCGCGCATTCCCCGCCGGGCGCCTGACCCTCGACACCCTCTCCCTCCGCCTCCCCGTCACCGGACGCCTCCACCGCCTGGCCGGCACCGCCGTATTCTCCCGCGCCATGTCCATGCTCGTCGCCAGCGGCGTCACCCTCCTCGTATCCCTCGACACCGCCCGCGCCCTCCTCTCCAACACCCGCCTGGCGGCCCGCGTCCGGGCCGCCGCCGACACCGTCCTCCGCGGCGGCCCCCTCGCCCCCGCCCTGCGTTCGCGCCACGACTTCATGCCCATGCTCGCCCAGATGGTCGCCGTCGGCGAAACCACCGGGTCCCTGGCCGACGCCTTTTCCGAGGTCGCCCGCTTCCACGAACTCATGCTCACCGTCGCCATCAAGCGCTTCGGCGCCGCGTTGGAACCCATCCTCATCCTCTTCACCGGCGCCCTCGTCGGCTACGTCTACCTCTCCTTCTTCATGGCCCTCTTCTCCCTCTCCGGCATGTCCTAACCCAAAGGAGCCCCACCATGCACAATCCCACCCTCCTCCTCTCCGCCATTTCCCAAGCCCTGGGGGCGCGGGCGTCCCGCCCGCGGTTCCTCCCCCTCCCCTCCTGCAGGGCGCACCGCTCGTCCCCCTCGCCCCCCCCCCCCCTTCCTCCATCTTTCATTGCTCCATCCAGCCCGCACGTCCGTTTCCCCCTTTGTTTTCAAGGTGAATCACACTCGGCCGCGATAAAATACCAATATTTCCCCTAAAATAACGTGATTTCAACATTCCGCGAAAAAACAGTTGACACCCGATGCGCAGTCCCGTAAGTTGCAATCAAAGAAAGATTGCACCCAGAAGGAAACTCCAGGATGTTGCTCAAATTGAAACCTTTCTTGACCGCCGCGTTGCTTGTTGTGGTCGGCGTGTGGGGTGCGCGGGCATGGGGGGCCTGCATCGGGGATGAATGGGTGGCGGGGGAATGGATTTGCGAGGAAGAAGATGGAAGGTTGTTGCTCAATTCTGGAGGGGATGGCGATTGGGGCAACCTGATGTTGACGGGCGGGGCGGGGTTCTCGACGAACGTGCCGGACGTGAACGGGGGTTGTGGGCACAGTTTGCTCTTCCCGGGAGTGGATGCAGCGGAGGCGGCGGTATCGACCAACAATGCCTATGACCCGCTGGCAGGGGCGGAAAAGTTCACGATTATGGCTTGGGTGCGCCGCGACAGTGCGCCGGGGACGAACCTGTCGGCGCGGATTTTCAGCGACGCGGATTCGGTGTCTCCGGGAGCGAACGGCGTGGAATTCCGCTTTTCGGGGGCGGAGGGAAAGCTGGCGCTGCGGATCAACGGGACTGAAGTGGAATCGGCTGTGGCCACCGTTCCCGCGACGAACGGCGTCTGGCACCACGTCGCGGTGGTGTGGGACGGTACGCGGCCAGCTACGAACCTGGCGACGCGGAATGCGCATTTCTATGTGGATGGGGTGCAACGCGGTTCCGGCAACGTGTTGCAAACGGTAGTGGCAAGCAATGCCTTCCCCGCGGTGGTGGGCAACGCTTCCGCCTCGCGTCTTCTGGCGTATGTGCTGGCGGGCAATGTGGACGACGTGCTCGTTCTGCCGGGTTGGGCGCCGGATCCGTCGGGAAACGGCAATACGAACGATGCCATCCGCTGCTTCATGGACTGGAACGACGACATCTTCCCGCCAACCATCACACCCTCAGGCAATATAGAACGGGATGCTGGTTCATGTCTCACACCAGTGGCTCTGGAACTGGCAACCCCGTTAGTCTGGGACAACTGTGGCGTGGCGGGAGTAACGAACAATGCGCCCGCGGCGTTCCCGGTCGGTCTCTCGACCGTGACGTGGACGGCTTGGGACGAAGCGGGCAACACGGCAACGGCGGTACAGAGTGTGGTTGTGGTCCCGAGCCACACGGCGGACTGCGACGGTGATGGTCTGTCGGACTGGGATGAAACCATGATTCACGGTTCCGACTACGACAACGCCGACACCGATGGCGACGGCCTTCCCGATGGCTGGGAAGTCCGGAACGGGCTGTCCCCGGTGGATTCCTCCGGGGATGACGGGGCGGATGGCGACCCGGACGGCGACGGTTTCTCCAACTCCCTCGAATACGACCTCGGCGCTCCCGCCAACAACCGCGCTTGGAACGGGGCCGAACTGGCCTACCGCCTGACTCATGCGACACCGGTTGTCACCACAAACAACCGTTCCGTCACCACAAACTGGGTCGGCTTGCGGGTGGATGTCGAAGATTCCCAAGACTGCAATCCCCCAGACGGCAATTCCGGCCGCCAGAACGTGGTGACGAACCTGCAAATCCCCGATTTGCTAGAGTGCGGCTATTACGTCAAAGTCGGCATTGCCGGAAGCGTCGAAAACGTGGATTCCGGCTACGACAAGGTCTACTTCAATGCCGCCACGAACGTGAAATACTTTTCGAGCCACGACGGAATCCCCGACGAGCTGGGCTACGAGTGGTGCGAAATGGTGTCCGAAAGTGCCGTCAAAACCAATCTTGTCCTGGCCAACAGCACCGTGTCCTTGCGCTACGACACGGTCAGCTACAAGTGGCACTCCGGTGCCTACGCGCAAATCGTCTCCGCCTCCGAAGTCGCCCCCTACGCCGTGACCATCGCCGGCCCGGATTTCCTCTGTGTCGGCGATACCGGTACTCTGTCGGCCAGCGGGGCGGGCGGCGGGCCTTATACTTGGGAAATCACGGGCGATGCCATCGACTTCGACCCATCCACCGGCGTGGTGACCGCCATCACTGCCGGTGTCGCCACCGTTACTGCCACCGCTCCCGGCATCGGGCACTGTGTTGGGCTGAAAACGATTGCGGTCCTGTCGCTCCAACTGGACCAAATCCGCGAGCAGGACGCCCCTTGCAACCGCGCGCCGAACCCCAAACAGACCACACCCAGTCGGCTTTTCGTTTGTGCTGACGAATCGGAGCAGGTGAAAATCGACGTATGCGCCACCATCTTGCCTTACGAACTGAAACAACATGTCCTGTGCGCGGCGTTCGACGGTAGTACCCGCCTTGCTTGTGCCAGATTCGGAAGTGATGGCATTGCCGGGTTGTCTTTCACACCCGCGACAGCGACCCAAACCGCACAAATTCGCCTTGGTCTGGATGACAACGGCAATGGGGAATTGGATTTGGATGAAGTCCGAACCAGCGGCACCAGTTTGGATTTGATGGCCTTCTCTGGAAATCATTACACTGCTCAGCGGAACGACTTGGACTCACGGGCTACGTGGGCCAAATTGGTGAATTTTGATGTCGGTGCATCCTTGCTGATTCGCTTTTTGGGGCGGGAAGACCCACCACTTCCCTTTGGGGCGACTTCCTATGCCGCCATCAATTGTTTTTTCCAAAACAACCTCACTCACAATGCTGGGGCCGAATTCAATATTTTGGGGAATGGAGTTTTGGAACTGAATACATGGATGGGAACGGGCACGGCAGGTGTGAACATTGCGGAATCCGATGAATTGGCAACCATCATAACATCCGTCTTGGATGACCACAGCTTGGAAGTCCAGAGCTATTTTGCGGCCCATCCTGATGAGAATACTTATTCTGCCGTGTGGTTTCTGCATGACATCAATATGAATTTTGCAGAAGACTCGCCTTTCCCCAATATGACCGAGTATGACCTCCATGTAGCCTTTGGGCATGCAAATATTTCTGATTTGACTGTTAGAGTTGGTGTGACACGATGGCCGTTGGGAAATTTGGTTGTCGAAAGCTTGGATGTTTACGGCGAACTTGACGATCTCTATGACTTTGATCATGAGGCAGGGGGAATGAACAGCGCGGGGGCTGTTTTACAAATTGGATGGTCCCCGCATGATGAGGGGAGAAAGGCGGGCAACATCTTTTTCGACCGAGTCTATTTTGAGCGGTCGTTTTCGATTTGGAATTATAATTTCTGAGGAGAATATAATGATTTTCCAATATACTTCTAATAAATCATCCCTTTGTTTTCTGCTTCCTTGCATCCTCGGCCTCTTCGCCGGGAGCGGTGCTGGCGGTGGGGTGGCGGATTCCAACGAACCACTGGCCTTCCATGAGATATGCCATTTGGAAGGTTTTGCCGTCCAAATGGCAAAAGGTGAAGTGCCCCCAGTATCCATCTCTCCCGCGCAGGAAAGTGGAGATCTCAACCACCCCGAGGATCGGGATCAGGCAAAGGAAAAAAAGGAATGGGGGCAACGCATGCTGCTGGAACTGGAACAGACACGGAAGGGGGGGACGGCAAACCCGGAGATGGCCGCGGACGTTTTGGCATTCCGGGAGTGGTGTCTCGGGGCTTGTGGAGGGGGAAATCTGCTGTTGGCGACGGCTTCGGAAGAAACAGTCGTTTCATTGCTTTTCCGAGACTTGGTCTCGGGCGGTGAATCATCCGAGACAATCCGCCAATGTCTTGGGCAATGTACCCGGGGTGGGGCTACAGCCGAATATTGGTTGGAAACCCTTGTTTGCGAAGGTCGTGCCGTGGATCAATTGGCCGGAGGTATGGATGCAGATGCGGACTATCTACGGCTTGCGTCGCTTTTCAATGCCCTGTGGAACATGGGGAGCGTCGGCGAAACCTGCCGGGCCACTCCCGCAGAAGACGGAAACTGGATGGACCAAATGGACGACTTCTGTCCATTCCAGCTCATGGCAAGGCGCGCGTTGCTGGAGAAAAAGGAGGTCGTTCTGGAGGCTTGTTTGACCGTCCGAACTGTAACAGGCAGCATTCCGCGCGAACGCGAAGACTTTTTGTCGGCCGTGGAGCAGCACGCCCCAGGCATCCTTCGTTTCCGCGAACGTTTGACGGGGCGCCTCTCCTCCTTGGAAGCATGGAAATTTTGGAGCCTGGAAGTAGCGTTCTGGAGCCAGAACGGAAAATCCTACAAATCAGCCTCTCAAGAGTGAGGCGCAAGAAGGGGAATTATTGTTCTGGACATATATAATATCACTATTTTTTTCTTGATAAACCCCGGGAAAAAGGGGCCAGACCCGAATGCCGCTTATGAAAGGATTTTCAATGAAAACTATTTCGCCAGCTTTGCATTTTATCCAGCCTTGGGGAATAGCATGCAACTTGGCGCTCGGCATGTGCTTGAGTTTTTCAGCCACCGTGTGCGCCCAGAACAGCGCGGAGCACGAGAAACCGGCTTTGCTCATGTTTTTGGAAAGTCTGGATTGCGGCAGCATCCCGCCGGTATCCATCCCCAGCAAAGAACGCTGTGAAGCACTCCCGGACGATTCGCAACGGGAATCTGCGCAGGCGGCCAGAGACTTCTGTGAAGATGCATTGAACAAGTTGTCCGGCGTTTCCTGCAGGAACATTCAAGAGCCTCTTGCCGTAATCGAGAAATTGAGTCATCTCCAATCATGGTGCCTAAAAACCCCCGGATATGGGAACTTGCTTTTGGCCTATGCGGCAGAGGGGCGGGCGGTTGATTTGTCCTTGGTTGCCTTGGCAACTGGCGAAAACAGGGAAACTGCTCGATTTCTTTCCTCCGCGTCTTTTCACGATTCGATTCCATTTGATTTTTGGGTGCAGTCCCTTGCGAGCGAAGGTATAAACATTGATTCTGCGAAGCTGCCTCCACGCGATGAACCGGAAGGCGTGCGCCTTGCCTCTCTTTTCCAACTGTTATGGGACGAAACCAGTTTGGAGAACCGCTTGCATTGCATGCCCAGGGCGGGAGATGATTTCCGAAAATGTTTTGAAGAATTCGCTCCCGCCCGGATAGGATGGCTGGCATTGCAACTTTCCATTCGTGAAGTCTCCCTTTCGGCATGTTTGGCCATTGCGGAAAACACAAACGGGATACCACACGACAAACAACAGTTCCTTTCTGCTGTCAGGGAGCATGCCAGAGAGATTCTCGAACGGGAAGACCGCCTTGGCGGGAAGATGTTTGCCGATCAGGTATGGATGGTGTGGATGGAAGCTTTGGAAAAAGCGAATGGCGGGGAATTGGGGCAGCCCCATTAAGAGAACCCTGGTTTCAACAAAAACTTTTCCAATCGCTGGAAAACGCGCGGAAAATTTTTCCAATCATTGGAAAAATATTTTCCAATCATTGGAAAACCCGCCTTCTGCCGCCGAGCTACCAGATTGGCCAAACCCCGGCGGCTTGAAGCGGGGTGGGGGAGGGCTGGGGGCCGCATCCTGCCGTCAGGCGGCGAGGGTCTTGGCGCCGAGGGTGCCGTAGGTGATGATCTGGGCGACGCAGTCGGCGCCGTACTTGCACTCCAGTATCTTGTGCGTGATGCCGCCGGGGCACTGGTACGTCGGGAAGTGCGGATTCTTCTGCCCCGCCAGCTTGAGCTTCACGTCGCAGCGCTCCGCGATGCGCACCGTGTTCTCCAGCGCCTCCGGCAGCTCGCCGAAGAGCTTCGCCATCTCCTCGCCCGTCTTGAGATAGAACTCCGGGGCGCCGTACTTCATGCGGTTGGGATTCGACCACTTGTCCTGCGTCTGGAGGCAGAGCAGCATCTCGTGCGATTCCGCCTGGTCCTGGCGGAGATAGTGGACGTCGTTCGTCGCCACGAGCGGCAAAGACAACTCCTTCGAGAGCGCCACCAGCTTGCGGTTCAGCGGCGCCTGCTCCGGCAGACCGTGGTCCTGCAGCTCCAGGAAGAAATTCCCCGGCCCCATGATGTCCGAATACTCGGCGGCCAAGGCTTTGGCTTCCGCGTCGCGCCCCTCCACGAACGCCTCCGCCACCTCCCCCTTCAGGCACGCCGAGAGCGCGATGATTCCCTCGTGGTACTGCGCGAGCAGCGGACGGTCGATGCGCGGCTTGTAGTACTCGCCGTAAAGATGCGCCGTGCTCACCAGCCGCATCAGGTTGAACCACCCCGTCTCGTTCTCCGCGAGAAGCACCAGGTGGTTGTTCCGCACCTTCCCGTTCACCCGCACCCGCGACGTGTGCCCGTCCGGCGTGATGTACACCTCGCAGCCCATGATGGGCTTGACCCCGTGCTTCTCCGCCCCCTGGTAGAAATGCACCGCCCCGTACAGATTCCCGTGGTCCGTCAGCGCGATCGCCTTCTGCCCCACGTCCAGCACCCGCTCCATGAGCGGACTCTTGTGGTCCTTGCCCCGGTCGAGCGGACACAGCCCGTCGAGCAGGCTGTACTCGCTGTGCACGTGCAGATGTACGAAAGGAATGCTGCTGGCCATGACCGCTGTCTTTCTGGAAAAGGCTTCTCTTGAGTTCCCCCGCACCTTACCCCACGCATCCTTGGTTTCCAAGCCGGAAACGGCGAGCGGCAACCTCACACGGAGGCGCGGAGCCGCGGAGGGGGAAGGGGAGTTTTAGCCACAAAGGACACAGAGAACACAAAAGGGGAGAGATGCCCCATGCTCCGTCCCCCTGCCCAACCTCCCCATTTGTATTTCCATTGATATTTGTGGACATTTGGAGTTTGTGGACATTCCCTCCCCCCTCTGGGAGCGCGGGCGGCCCGCCCGCGTCTTCCCTTCCACTTCCCGCCCGCAGGGCGCACGGTACTTTGTCCTTCGTCCTGAGGCCCATTTTCCGCCATTGCGTTCGCGGGGGGGAGGATGCTATGTTGCGGGGCGTAGCAGGAATCAAGACATGGCGACTTCCAGCATCACGGCGAATTTCCATACCGACGACCCCATGGCCGTCCGCCCGCCCGCCCAATCCCTCCCATGACCCTTCCCTCGCTCCAGACAAGCACGCCGGCGGCACGCGGAACCGCGCGCGCCTTCCGGCTGGCCTACCACGGCGGCACGGAGCCGGTCCCCGCCCCCGAAATCCGCGCGCGGCTCCATGCGCCGGATTTCGGCCTCGGATTCTACACCACCGCGAGCGAAGACCAGGCCGCGCGCTGGGCCCGGCACGTCCGGCTCGTGCGCAAGGCGGAGGAAGCGGTCGTGACCGTCTACGACATCTCCGCGCTCGCCGCGAGCGCCTTGGCCGTCAAGGAGTTCGGCGGCGTTTCGGAAGAATGGTTCGACGCCGTGATTGCCTGCCGCGGCGGCAGCGACGTCCTGGCCGCTTTCGACGTCGTGGTCGGTCCCGTCGCCGACGACAATGTCTACCAGACCCTCCGCCTTTTCGAAACCGGCATCTATTCCAAGGCGGAAGCGATGCGGCGGCTCCTGGCGGAGCGACTGTTCAACCAGATCGTCTTCAAGACCCCCGCTTCACTCCGGGTCCTCCGCTACGTTTCGCACGCCGCCATCCCGGCGGAAGGAGTCCCACCGTGAGCGAACGGCAGTTTTCCATCCTCCTCTACGCGATTGCGGCAGATGCCGTCAAGAGCCTCCGCGCGCGCGGAATGGAACTGCGCGCCGCCCTCCGCTCCTTCTACACCTCGCGCGTGTACGCCGCCCTCGAAGACCCCGGCACGGGCCTCTGGCGCGAACCGACCCGCGTCCTCCTCGCGCTCTTCGACGAAGAACGCCGCACCGGCCGCCTTTCCCCGGATTGGAGCGAATGACCATGCCCGGCTTCGACCCCACCGACTACGCCGTGTACATCCTGGAGGCCTACCGCCGCGCCAAGGGCCTTTCCGGCGCGCAGGCCGCCCGGCTTTTCGACGAAGCGGACGTTTTCGGCTTCCTCGAAACCTGCGGCGAGACCCTCCATTGCCAGAGCGACGAGGCGACCATCGCCGACATCGACGCCTTCATCGAGACCCACGCCCCATGACTATCCGCGCTCCAGGGCATCGTTTGCCGCGGCGGAACGGCGGCGCGTTGGGCCGTCCACCCTTCCTCCTGACGCAGGCCAACCGCCTCCCCCCGCGGTGCAACCGCCGCCCGGAGGGCCGCCTCGACCACTGCCGCGGGCTGGACCTGATGCCTCTCTGGGGTGCCCGCGAAGCCTCCTGACCCCCCTCCGCCATGCCGCTCCGAAAACTGTGTCCTTCCCCCCCCCATCCGATTCATTTCCAGCCCCCAAAAGAGTTGACGCAACTTCCCGCCTCCTGTAGCTTCACCCCTTGCGATGAACAACCCATTCCAACCCCGAAATGCTCATTCTTCTTCCCCCCCAATGCACCAAGGGGTCTGGCCCCGAGTTTCGAGGAACATCAAGTGAAAACTGTTGTGATTGCCGTCCTTGCAGTTGCTTTGTTGCCTTGTGTATCAAGAGCGGTTGATTTGAATCTCTGGAATGCATCGAGAGACGAGGTGAAAATGCTTCGCTCGGAACTTGCTCGACAGGGGGCGTATGCATTTGTGACCAACCGGACCAGCACGCCGCCAATTGCTCCGTACATCCATTCTCAATGCTGGGTGGACTGGTTGCCCAAGACGAATGTCGAACAGATTGCATACGAACAGGAGAAACGTGATTTTGGATTGGATTTCTTTTTTGAAATAAAGAGTTTGGCACGCCCTGGACTCTCGCTTGAAGACATTGATGCTTTGGAAAAGCATGCGGACAGGATGCTGACGATAGCCGAGTGGCTCAAAACGGCAGGTGGTTATGGAAATCATATCCTTAAAACATGGAGCGAGGGCATTGCGTTGTCAGCGCTGGGCGGCATGGCCGTGAATCCCCATTGCGATACAAACCGTGTTCTGAAGTTGCTTGCACGGCTTGATGGTCTTCAGGAAAATATTGCCCGGCGTGTAGCCATCTTGAATGAAGAGGCACCACATCATTACGAAATGCCACTATGCTCGACGTACGATGAAGCGGCAAGGGGCTTGGAGAGACAATGCCAGCCTCACAAGCTTGATGCATGGGAATATTATGGTCAGAAGGATGGACGCAGGAATTTCACTTTCGACAAAGTCAAGGATGATCCTCCAGAATATGCATTCTATGTGCCCGAGCGGCCTGCTGAAAGTAGCGATTCAATTCGGTCTGAATGGCAGCTCAAGCATCATGGAGAAGTTTGCATCTATGGAGAGGAGAATGAAATGGCCGACCAGATAGTTCAAATACTACGATATCGCACACTTGTCGGTGACATTCCTGTGCCTACGGAGAAAGAGATAGCAGACTTTAATTTGGCTTTCGATTATCGCTCGCGGCTTCATGATATCTGGAAAAAGCATACAAATGGCAAGGAAATTTACTTTTTGGGTGCGGATGCAATACTAAAGATTTACGGAGATACATTCGTCGACTTGCGCACTCTTTCATTGAAAATTGAAGCAAATTAAGGAACTGATCCATTAAAAGAATCTTCGTTCCTGGGTAATTAAGGGGGGCAGACCACATAATGGAACTATAGTTCCAAACAAGTTTTTTATCGCATCGGCTCTGGCGGGGTCTGGCCCCTTTTCTGCATTCACTCCCCGCCCGCAGACCGCCCCGGCGACCGCAGTGGATGCCTCGCCTTCCTGCACGGCGGCGCGTTGGGCCGTCCACCCTTCCTCCTGACGCAGGCCAACCG
>JAEEGG010028175.1_pt1 | contig 10588 bp, 9 predicted proteins | sample 9134161 | NCBI WGS metagenome assembly JAEEGG01 (sample SAMN16246543, study PRJNA631951) | gut metagenome | biome: gut microbiome; feature: rumen; material: CR-attached | host: Bos | place: Iran: Karaj | collected 2018-10 | reverse complement strand
GGCTGACGAATCCAAAACCGTTCAAACCATGGGATGTACGGATTGTTCCAGAACTCCCCTGGCATGCAGTGTTCCGACTCTTCACCAAGGATTAGATGATTATAAATAAAATCGAAGTACCACTAAATTAAAAGGAGGACTATTACAATGGCAGCATCTACCGCACAGGTTAACAACCTGGTTAACTTATTGGATGGCTACGCAACCAAGGGTGGCCATCACCTGAACGTAAACGTTCTGAACAGAGAAACCCTTCTTGACGCTCAGAAGAATCCTGAGAAGTATCCTCAGCTTACCATCCGTGTTTCCGGATACGCTGTAAACTTCATCAAGCTGACTCCCGAGCAGCAGGCAGACGTTATCTCCCGTACCTTCCATGAGTCCATCTAATGGAGGATTCGGACGGTAACCGCCATCTTTCATGATACGCGGTTCTAAACGGATAGCGCGCAGAATGTTGCGCGGATAACAAAATGAAACATAAAAAGAGGAATTCAACAGATTGTTTGGATTCCTCTTTTTTAGAAAGAGGTCATTATGCTAGGAAAAATCCATTCTTTGGAAAGCTTTGGAACGGTTGACGGTCCCGGCACGCGTTTTGTCGTGTTCTTTCAGGGCTGTCCCATGCGCTGCGCTTACTGCCATAATCCCGATACCTGGGAATTAAATGCCGGGACGCCCATGGAGGCCTCCTATATCATTGAACAATACGAGCGTAACGCTCCTTTTTATCAAAATGGCGGCGGCATCACTTGTACGGGCGGTGAGCCCTTGATGCAGATTGATTTTCTGATCGAGCTCTTTGCGCTTGCGAAGTCCAAGGGCATCCATACCTGCCTTGATACCTCTGGCATTGCATTTAATCCGAACAATGCGCCGCTGATGGAGAAATTTGACAAGCTAATGCCCCTGACAGACCTTGTCATGCTTGACATTAAGCACATCGACCCTGAGAAGCACAAGGAGCTCTGTCTCCAGCCCAATGAAAACATCCTCAAATTTGCGGCCTACCTTGACGAGAAGGGCGTTGACATGTGGATCCGTCACGTCGTTGTTCCCGGCCTTACGGATGATGAGGTTTACCTCGAAAAGCTCGGTTATTTCATTGGTCAGTTCCATAACCTGAAGGCGCTGGACGTACTCCCCTATCACACCATGGGCGAGACAAAATACGAAAAGCTCGGGATAGACTATCGCTTAAAGGGCGTTCCTGCAATGGATAAGGACAAGCTACTCGATAAAAAGGCCGCCATTATCCGAGGCATCAAAAAGCGTCGTGAGGAGCTTGGAATGACCCATCACGATACCTAAGATTGATGACCGGTAATAATTTTTCTCAATTGCCTATTGAAATTTCTTATCAGATATACTAAACTAGCAATAGACGAGCATTTGCTTGTGGCATGAGTAGATAAGGAGGTAATGAAAAATGGCATTCAAAATTGGTGACAGCTGCGTAGCTTGTGGTGCTTGCGAAGCTCAGTGCCCTGTTGGCGCAATCAGCATGGGAGATGGCAAGTTCGAAATCGATCCTGATAAGTGCATTAGCTGTGGTGCTTGTGCAGGTCAGTGTCCCGTAGGCACGATCGAAGAGGAATAATTCCAAATCACACATACGCAATCAAAGGCATTTCAAAAAATGAAATGCCTTTTCTTTTTGTCCGAAGAGCTCTTTTCCCGAAGCATTTGATCCAGCTTCTTAAAGTATTCCTCTCCCCTGTGAGCCTCGCCCTGACCCTTCTCCAAGTCCCGAATTTCGAGAATCTCAATCGCCATGCCCCCGCCGCATCCAGTTATTTCCTCACTTTTCAGTTCAAAGCCTTGTCCGCCCTGACTCCCAATGATCGCCCCAGAACACTTTTCCTCCAGATTTTCACTTGTGACCAAATTGTCATTTTCTCCATGGCTTTCACTCATGAACACATCGTCTTTCTCTCCCTGGCTTTCACTCATGAACACATCATCTTTCTCTCCCTGGCTTTCACTCATGAACACATTGTCTTTTTCTCCCTGAATTTGCTTTACGACCATAGAATCTTTTTCCTGACTTTGATTCATGGTCTTCATAGCCGCAGAGTCTTTTGTTTCCTGACATTGAAACATCAGCTGGGATATCAGCGAACCCTCCTCCATGTCATCCAGCTTTCCGCCCTTCAAGATCATCTTGATGGCCCTCAGCTGCAAACCTCGTTCCTTAAGATTCTTAATCTTGCGAAAGCGTTCAACGTCCTCCAGCGTATAAAACCGATGCCCCAGCTCATTCCTTTGAATTGGCAAACATAACTCCTCTTCCCAGTACCTCAGTACGTGACTCTCCACCTGTACCATCTTCGCCGCATCCGAAATCAATAATTTGTCATCCATTGCCTGCTTCTCCTTCCTACCTTTCACACATAAAAACGTACCAAATGCCTGCTTCGCAGTCGCTTGGTTTCGTTTCCTCGCTACAAAAAAAGAGAACAGCACCATGTCTGTTCTCTTCTCATTCGTAGTTTTTCTCCGGCTATTCTTGATTTCCAGATTTTCTTCTGTCCAGGTTTGCAAATTTGGTATATTCCGGCAGCCACACCAGCTCCACGGTTCCGATGGGGCCGTTTCTTTGCTTGGCTACAATGATTTCCGAAATCCCCTTCTTCTCCGTATCCGGATGATAATAATCATCACGGTAGATAAACATTACGACATCGGCATCCTGCTCAATGGCTCCAGAATCACGCAGGTCGGAAAGCATGGGCCTGTGATCCGGTCGGCCTTCCACGCCTCGGGACAACTGCGACAGCGCCAGCACGGGGACATTCAGCTCTCTTGCCACCGCCTTTAGGTTTCGGGAAATCTCCGCAATTTCCAACTGATGCGATTCATTCTTTCCACTTCCCGACATCAGCTGTAAATAGTCAATGATGATCATGGAAAGATCATGCTCCATCTTAAATTTACGGCATTTCGAACGAAGCTCAGAAACTGAAATACTCGGCGTATCATCAATGATCAGCTTTGACTTTCCGATCTCGGCTGCACTCTCAATCAGTCGTTCCCATTCATTGTCCGCGAGCTGTCCGGTACGGAGCTTTTGCGCGTCCACGTTGGACTCCAACGAAAACATACGGTTTACCAGCTGCTCCTTACTCATTTCCAGACTGAATATCGCGACACATTTCTTCTGTCGAAAGGCCACGTTCTGGGCAATGTTCAATGCGAATGCCGTCTTTCCCATGGAAGGACGCGCCGCAATCAAAACCAGGTCGGAAGGCTGCATGCCTGCCGTACGATAGTCAAGATCAATGAAGCCCGTTGCAACGCCCGTGACGTAACCATTCATCTTAGAGGCCTTGTCGATCTTGTCCATGGCATTGCTTACTACCTGACGGATCGGCACGAATTCACCGGTATTTCTTTGCTGCGAGAGCTGGAATACTCGTTTTTCCGCATCCTCCAGGATCGATTCCATGTTTTCCTTCCCTGCATAGCAGGAATTGGCGACCTCCTCATTGATTCGGATCATTTTCCGCAAAATGGATTTCTCATATACAATTGTCGCATACTGCTTGATATGTACGGGCGTAATGGCATCATCCCGCATGTCGATCAAAAACTCCAGATTGCTCACCTCAGGCGGTACGTCCTTCTCCTTCAGCTTCGCTTGAAGCGTCACGGGATCGACTGGCGCACCTGCACCCTGAAGCTCCAGCATGGTCTCAAATAAGACACCGTACTGCTTGTTATAAAAATCATCCCCCGTCAGGATATCCGCTGCCGTAGAAATAGCGTTGGCATCCAACAGCATCGCTCCGATCACGCTCTGCTCTGCCGCAAGATCGTTTGGCATGATTCTTTTAATCACGTTCTCGTCCATGACAGGCTCCTTTCACTCGTAATCCTACGATCTCATTTACATGGCCATGTTCGGCCAATTTTCGAAAAGTCCTGCCTGCTTACTCCTCAACCACCTTAACGCTCAGCTTTGCAGCCACCTGCGGATGAAGCTTGATCACTACCTCATAGGTGCCAAAATTCTTCAGGCTCTCCGCGAGCTGAATCTTCTTCTTGTCCACTTCAATTCCATGCTGCTCCTTCAGGGCAACTCCAATTTCCTTCGTGGACACGGAGCCGAAGGTCTTGCCGCCCTCACCAGCCTTAATCTTTACGATGACCTGCTTCTGCTCCAAATCCTTCGACAGGGCCTGTGCCTGCTCTAAGAGCTCCTTCGCCTTCTTTTCCTCATTCGCCTTATGGAGCTTTAACTCATTCAAATTCTTAGGGGTGGCCTCAACGCCAATCTTCTTCGGTAGGATGTAGTTGCGTGCATAGCCCTCGCTCGCCTCAATGATATCCCCCTTCTTGCCAAGCTTCTTCTCGTCCTGTAATAAAATAATTTTCACGTCATTTACCCTCTCTTCATTTATTCTGCCATATTACTGTCATGTAAGTAACAACCACACTTACCTGGCTCTGATTGTTGCCTCAATCCAATTTCAAAGCCCGATTTTTTACAGTTCTCCTCCGTCCAGCATGTCGTCCAGCGTACCCTTCAGGATGCCGATGGCCTCAACCAGTCCGGTTCCCTCAAGCTGACAAGCCGCAACGTTCATGTGACCGCCGCCGCCCATTCTCTCCATGATGATCTGTACGTTGACCTCATCAATGGATCTGGCGCTGACATAAATCTTTCCCTGATAATCCGTAAGCACAAAGCTTGCCTTAATGCCCTTAATGTTTAGGAGTTCATTTGCTGCCTGCGCACCAATGACCGTAGGACTCGGACAATCCTCTGCCGTACATACGGAAATTGCAAATGCCTGACGATAGATCTCCGCCTGACTCACGGCATCTGCACGCGCCTTATACTCCAGCGCGTCCTCTCTAAAGAGCTTGCGCACGCGCGTTACGTCCGCGCCGCTCCTTCTCAAATAAGCCGCAGCTTCAAAGGTACGCACACCCGTCTTCGTCACGAAATTATTGGTATCCACCATAATGCCGGAATACATGCTGTCCGCTTCCTCCGGACGAATCTTGATGCCGTCAGAAATGTACTGAAGCACCTCGGAAACCATCTCACAGGCCGAGGATGCATATGGCTCCACGTAGGAAAGCGTCGCATTCTCAATCGTCTCGGTTCCCGCCCTGTGGTGATCCAAAACCACGACAGACTTACAATACCGCAAAAGCTCAGGACACTCCGTAATCGAAGGCTTATTCACGTCGACAACCACCAGAACCGTATTCGCCTCCGCAAGCTCAAGCGCCTGCGAACCCGTAATAATCATGTCCTCATCATATTCCGGATTATTCCTAAAGAGATCCACCAAGGGCTGAATGGCACTGGTAGACTCCGTCAGGACAATGTGCGCCTTTCTGTCCAAGGCACGGGCAATTCGATAAATACCCACTGCCGAACCAAAGCTGTCTACGTCGGGCATGCGATGCCCCATTACCAAAACGCGATCCTTCGCCGTAATAATCTCACGAAGCGCGTGCGCCTTTACCCTCGCCTTCACGCGGGTATTCTTCTCCACCTGCTGGCTCTTGCCGCCGTAATAGGTAATGCTGTCCGGCGTCTTAATCACGGCCTGATCACCTCCGCGTCCAAGCGCCAGGTCAATGGCATTACGGCTAAACTCATAATTCTGTGCATAGGAAAGACCATTTAAGCCGATACCGATACTGATCGTCACCGCCATCTCATTACCGATGTTTACGGTCTTGACTTCCTCAAGCAAATCGAACCTCGACTCCTGCAGCTGCGTAATGGCCTTTTTACGCAAAATAATCAAGTACTTGTCCTTCTCCAGCTTCTTACTGATACCGTCTAAGGAAGCAATGTACTTATTGATCTTTCGGTCAATCAGCGCCGTGAGAAGCGACCTTCTGACCTCCTCGACACTCTCCAGGGCTTCTTCATAGTTATCCAGATAAATCATGCCTGCTGCCAGACTCTGATCATCCAACTCCTGCAGGGCAATCCTTAGCGCCGTCTCATCAAACAGATATACGGCAATCAAATATCCGTCATAGCCCTCAATGTCCACGATTTCGCTGTGCTGCGCCATGTCACGCAGGGAAATCTTACGGAACTTTGCCAGATACTCGCACTCCTCATAGCTCAGCTCATACTGCGCCTCGTCCAAGCCCGAATCATCCGGCAGCTTGTCCCTCGTGATCGTTGGAAACAGCGCCGTAATGGACTTGTTATAGCCCTTAGGCTGATGCACTACGTTCTCAAACGCGGCGTTCGTCCAGATCACCCTGCCTCCGTCATCGAGCAGCGCATACGGAATGTCCAGCTCTCGAAGAAGCTTTCTCTGAATCTGACCATACTCCGTCGCAAAGCTGACCAATTCATTGATAATGACCGGCTTGTTGTAGAAATACAGCGTCATGGTCACGCCAAAATAAAAGATCGCAAAGCCTAAAAGAAGCAGTCCCGCACGCACGTCCATCATGAAAATGGCAAGATCCACCGCCAAAAGCAGTGCGCCCAGATAGAAGTTGAAGTGCGCCATAAATTGAAGTCTGCCCTTTAATTTGATGCGTTTCTTCATAGGATTCCTCCTAGATTAACATTCATGCAACCCCACGCGGTCTTTCGGACGGCATGACCACGCGCGGTTGCAAATCATCGGTTATCTCCGAGGTGCGGACGGCTTCACCCACCAGGTCCTGTTCACGCCAATGATGCCCTGACCCTTAAGCTGCGTAAGAAGCGTATATCTCGCCTCATCCCTGCCCTCAGGCGTGCACATATAATTGACGTAATTGTCCACAACGGAGAAGATATTACCCGTTCTTCCTTCGATCTTAAAGTTGCTAAATCCCATAGGAACATATTTTTCCCATACGTCCTCCGCGGGAATGTAATTGATATTGTTGCGAATGCTGTAAGGCGTGTTGTACTCACCATACTCACAGAACCACTCAGGGAGTGGAATATACCTTCTGCCTGCGGGATCCACGGCAAACTTACCCGCCTTCGCTTCCTTGGGAAGTCTCTCCTTGACATAATCAGGAAGCTTGTCAAAGACCTCCTTGGGATCTTTGCCATGCCCAATAATCTCACGATTCGCCATGACAACCCTCTGCTGTGCGGAGATATAGCGATAATGCTCTGCGCGACGCGCACAGTTCGGCCCGCAACAGGAATTCACCAAAAGCTCGATTCTGGCCTTATCCTCGATCTGATCAATAAACTCCAAATTCCGGATCAGATTCTGATCCAGCACGACCAGATAATAATCCTTCTTCAGCTCCTCGTTCAGCTTATCAATGTCCTTGATTTCCTTACAGGTTGAGCTGTTGTGCTTATAGCTGGGATAGGTCTCGCGAATGTACTTTTCCAAAATCGGGGACAAAATCATGACCTCATTCATGCCATTGTCGCCCACCTTCATGCAAAAGTTACAGTACGGATCTGCCAGATCCTCCTCAAAAATGATCGGGTTCGTAAAGGTATAACGCACGGGAATGCCAAGATCGTTGATGCTCTTTACCGCATAGCGCACCATGTCCTCCGGACACTGCACGCCATAGCTAAAACGCCCGCCATTCCAAAGCGACGTCGGGAACTCGCCAAAGAAGGAACCAACCTCCACGCCCTCACGGAAAAACTCCGGCTTCTGCTTCAATAAATCTACAAACAGCATATTGAGCGGGAAGTTAAAGCTCAACCCCGGCAAATGAAATTTTATCTTTTTGTCAGCCATGATAACGCTCCTTTGAAAAAAATCTACCACTCTCTACTTTACCACGAAAGGGGCCTTTTCGTCAATCATTCCTTCGCAGGCAATCCTGTCAGGGACAAGAAAACCTATCGCCAAAATATATTGCTATTTTTACACAATTACTATATAATATCATGGGTCTTTGAAATGATAAGGAGTAAAACAGCCGTGGTATGGATTATTAATAACTGTGCCTTGCTTGTATTAGGCACAATCGCAGCAATCATGGGAATCAGCTTCTACATGCGAACGAAGGATTCCACAGGACACATACGATATTATATGCTTTTTTATGGCATCTTTTCCGCAATATGGTGCCTGTGCTATGTCATTATAGGAGTAACGCCCAATCTTTCCATTTGTCCCTATATCAGAATTCCAGGATTGTTTGCGATCTATTCCTTTTTGGTAAATGAGGTCTTTTTGGTGACAAGAATGGCAGGATTGCCCAAGCGCCCTACGGTCCTGATTCGCACAATCGCCTGCATTACGTCCCTGTTCACACTGGTCATCTATTCCAACACGAACCTTGACATCTTTGTCCGCGGAGATGGCTATACCAGATGGTACGCCAATCCCCACATGGGCTTTAACCGTAGCGTACATGCCATCTATGAGGTATTTATCTTCCTGCTTCTTTTTATATTGGCCCTCATTTGGTATAAAAAGACGCGGCTGAAACGTTCTCGGAGATTCCTTTCGATTTTGATCGTGGCTAATTTTTCCATCCTATTCTTCACGATCCCGGATTCCCTCTTTCCCGTGATCGGAATGCCCGGCATCGCAACCTCAGGAATCGGCAGCGCCGTTTGTACCATCGTCATGTGGTACGGTGCGATTGTGCTCAATTCTTTTGACGCAAGCATTGGCAATATCACGGACAGATTGTTTGATTTTATCGAAGCAGGCGTGATCGTCTTTGACACCAACCGCCAGATTACCATCATGAACGCTTACGCCAAGGCCCGTGTTGGCGGAGCAGGAAATCAGACGCTTCAGGACCTCTTTGACATCAATGAAGAAGACATTGACGTCATGTTCGAAAAAGGACAGAATAAAATCTATTCCACACGCCTTTGGGATAAGATTCAAAAGCACGCCTACTCCGTAAAGCTCAATTCCGTCAAGGATACCTACGGGGAGCCTTACTGTATTTTGATGGTCTTTACGGACGTCACTGAGGAGATCGAGCTGGCGGATAAGTATGCCATCGCAAGCCAGGCAAAGAGCCAGTTCCTTGCAAACATGTCGCATGAAATACGAACGCCCATCAATGGCATCATGGGAATGAATACCATCCTTTTGGATGAGCTGGACGACGGCAATCTCGAGGAGGTTCGTCACAATGCCATGAACATCGGCAGTGCCAGCCAGACGCTCCTGTCGATCATCAACGACATCCTTGACATCTCCAAAATTGAATCAGGCAAAATGGAGCTGATCTCCGTGAAATACGAGATCTTTTCCGTGTTGAACGATTGCTATAACATGACGCTGACCCGTGCAGAGGCGAAGGGATTGAATTTCGTCATGGATATCGACAATAACCTCCCCTCCGTTCTCTACGGCGACGAGGTACACTTCCGCCAGATCATTAACAACTTCCTTTCCAACGCGGTAAAATACACGAACAGTGGTACCATCACCCTTCGCATCCGTGAGTTGTCAAGAAGCGAGGATCAGATCAACCTGTCAGTCGAAGTGTCTGACACGGGCATTGGCATCAAGGAAAAGGACATTGACAAGCTGTTCAAAAATTTCACAAGAATTGATGAGAAAAAGAACCGCAATATCGAGGGAACCGGACTTGGACTTTCCCTGACCGATAAGCTTGTGAAGCTGATGGGCGGAGAGATCAAGGTAAGGAGCGAATACGGAAAGGGTTCCACGTTTAGCGTAATTCTTTCCCAAAAAATCGTAAATGATGCACCAATTGGCAACTTTTCCGAGAAGTATGCTGCCTTTGCAAATCATAAAAAAGAAAACGAACTGCAAATCGAGATTCCCAATGCCAATATTCTCGTAGTCGATGACATTAACATGAACATTCAGGTCGTTAAGGGAATGCTAAAGCGAACCCACGCCACCATTGATACCGCCTACAGCGGTGCCGAATGCCTTGATATGATACGCGTAAAGCACTACGACCTCATCCTGCTTGACCACATGATGCCGGAAATGGACGGCATCGAGACCTTTGAGCGTATGAAGGAAAACAGGGATCATAAGAACGTGGGCACTCCCGTGATCATCCTTACCGCCAACGCCGTTGTCGGAGCAAAGGAAATGTATCTCGAGAAGGGATTTACCGATTATCTGTCAAAACCGATCCGTCGTAATGAGCTGATCGCCATGCTGTGCAAATATCTTTCGAGCGACCTATTGTCCAAAGGCGCTTCCCTTCCTGCAGCAATGCAGCCAAAGGAACCCCTACCTACTATGGCACGGCAGGAAGTGGCCGTCACTGTAGCCGTGTCAGGCGAAAGCGCAGTCCGCGAAACCATGAGCCTTGCGGAACGCTTCCCTCTGCTTGATACCAAGCGCGGAATGCTCTACTGCATGGATGATGAAGAATTCTATTTAGAAATCCTGGAAACCTACCTGGAGGATGATAAACAAGAGTTGATCAAGAAGTCCTATGAAGCAGAAAACTGGAAAGATTACGAGACTTACGTTCATGCCCTAAAGAGCACTTCTCTGAACATCGGAGCCACAACCCTTTCTGAGCACGCAAAGGCCCTTGAATTTGCTGCCAAGGCAAAGGATTATGACTACATCCGCGCAAATCATCAGAACGTGCTCGATGAATACGGTGCGCTGCTTGACCAAATAAAGAGTGCATTATAAATGCCGATTTCCTAAATCCGAATATC
>JAEEGG010028174.1_pt1 | contig 10588 bp, 9 predicted proteins | sample 9134161 | NCBI WGS metagenome assembly JAEEGG01 (sample SAMN16246543, study PRJNA631951) | gut metagenome | biome: gut microbiome; feature: rumen; material: CR-attached | host: Bos | place: Iran: Karaj | collected 2018-10 | reverse complement strand
ATTTTAATTGGTTTATTTTTATAGGTTTGACGCACAAAGGTAGGAAAAAGTTGCAAGAAACTTGCTTTTTTTAGTTAAAATTCGTATTTTTGCGCCAAAATTTTAAAGATATGGCCGATTTTGTATTAAACGAGCACAACAAGGAGGAGTTTCCACCAGCCCATACAGCCGAGCATCTGCTGAACCAGACGATGATCAGGATGTTTGACTGCGGACGATCGTATAATGCCCATGTGGAGCGTAAGAAGAGTAAGATGAGTTTCCATCTGGCCCAGAAACCGTCGCGCGCCGAAGAACGTGAGATTGAGGAGCGCATGAACGACCTGATTGCACAGGATCTGCCTGTGACGTTTGAGTTCGTGACCCGCGACACGATACCTGATGATGTAACGCTTGACCGACTGCCCGACGACGCATCGGAGACCATCCGTCTGGTGCGCATAGGTGATTACGATGTGTGTCCCTGTATTGGTAAGCACGTGAGGAGCACCAGTCAGATAGGGCGCTTTGAACTGCTGGGTACCAACTGGGACGAACAGGAACGCTCGTTCCGCGTAAGGTTTAAGATTGTACAATAAAAAAATCCCGCTCAACCGGCGGGATTCTTTATGTGATATTATTGCTGACTCTGAGGAATCTGAATCTTTGAGAACACGGGGTTGTGGTCGGAATAACTCAACTCGCGCTTGTAATACGACAGACCTAAGAAGGTCTTGTCGTGGAAAATATAGTCGATGCGCACCTTTTTGTTACCACCGCGGAAGGTGTACATAAAGCCGCTGCCGCACTCCTTAAAGCCGTCGACCTTATCGCCCAGCATGGTGTTGTAAACGTAAGAGTAGGGCACATCATTGAAGTCGCCGCAGACGATGATGGGGCGCTCGCAATCGCGCATGTCCATTGCCAGCACATTAGCCTGGCCCGAACGGGCAATCATACCTAAGGTATAGTTGCCGTAGAAGGCACGTATCAGGGCGTTACTCTCGATATCCATTCCCTGATTCATCAGCTTGCCGGCCTTGTGCAGGGTGCTGTTGATACCGGTGGTTTCCAAGTGGGCGTTATACACGCGGACAATGGTGCCCTTGTAGTTTATCTCGGCCCACATGGCGCTGTTGTTGGTCATCTCGAAGTTCATGTTCTTCGACTTGATGATGGGGTAGCGACTATAGATAACCATATCGCTCTCGCCCTGGGCCATATAGGGGAAGTAATCCTTATACGAGTCGCTGTTCTTCTTGTCGCCGCTCTGGTCGTTATACTCCTGGAAACAGGCCACATCAACCTTCTGCTTCTTCATCTCGCTCAGAATATCCTGGGCAATAAAGCCTGAGGTCTCACGACCGAACATGGCTACGTTGTAAGAAGCAATCTTGATACCGGGCTTGCTGTCGGCATGCTCATCGGGCGAACTGAACTGATAGATGGTGCCCGAGTAGGGAATGCAGCAGATAATGGCGATGAGGGGGATAAAGGCCCAGTGAAAACGGCGCATGATAACCCAATAAAGAAACAGCACCACATTGACTGCTATCAGCACGGGCAGGGCATACACCAGCATGGCGCGGGCGGTATTACCTGCAGGCTGAACGTCACCGCCGTAGAGACCTACGATGGTGAATATCATGACGAGTACGGTGAAAATAAGAATGGAGAATGAAAAGTACTTTTGTACAGCTAATTTTCCCATAATGTGTGATAATAAAAATATGTGTAGTTATGCTTAGTCGAGGTACTTGCCAACCATCTCGATCAGGTTCTCGACCTTGAATGGCTTGGCCATGAACTCATCGCAGCCAGCATCCTTGGCATCGCGGATGTTCTCCTCGAAGGCATAGGCGCTCAGAGCGATAACGGGGGTGTCGGAGTCGATCTCCTTAATGATGCGGGTTGCATCAAGACCGTTCATCTCGGGCATACGAATATCCATGAGTATCAGATCGGGGCGCTCTTCCTCGTTCATGGTTACAGCCTCGATACCGTTATGGGCGCGAATAAGGCGGTAACGCTTGTGGAGCACAATTTTTACCAGTTCGTAGTTGCTGTCCTCGTCCTCGGCTACCAGGATGGTCTTCTTGTTCTTATCGTCGGGGCGACCGCTTACACGGATGGTGCGAACGTTCGAGGTGGTGGTGTTGCGGGCTGGTGCTACGCCGCCAATGGTACCCTCGAAGGGCAGCACAAAATGGAACAGCGAACCCTCGCCAAGCTTCGACTCGACATAGATCTTACCGCCCAGCTTCTCAACAATAATCTTACACAGAGCCAAACCAAGGCCGTAGCCGTTGTTGTTGGTCTCGGCATCGCGAGAAACGTAGGTGTTAAAGATATGCTGAAGATCCTCGGGGGCAATACCCGTACCGGTGTCTTGCACAAAGAATTCGATGTTTGAGCCTTCGTCGAGCATGCGGTAACCATAGGTGATGCTGCCGGCCGAAGTATGTTTCAAGGCGTTGCTGATAAGGTTTGAGAATACCTGTGTGATACGGTTGGCATCGGTGTTGAAGGTAACGGCCATATTGGGCTTCTTCCAACTGAGCTTAACCGTCTCGGGGCAACGGAACTTAAACAGATTCTTGATACTGTCGCAGAGCTGGTTGAGGTCGGTGCTCGACTTCTTCATCGTGATTTCGCCGGCCTCTACACGTGAGAGGTCGAGAATCTCGTTTACCAGGCTCATCAAACGGTTGTTGTTGCTTTCAATGATTTCGAAGAACTTCATGCGGTCGTCCTGTGAATCGGTCTCGACCAATACGCGAGAGAAACCCTCGATGGCATTCAAGGGGGTGCGGATTTCATGGCTCATATTAGCCAGGAAAAGCGACTTCATCTTGCTCGCTTTTTCTGCTTTTTGGGCCTTCTCCTCATATTCTTTCAGCTTCTGATTTGCGATGGCTAGCTGTTCTTGCGCAAGGGATAATTTGCGATTGGCCTCCGCATATTTCTGAAGCATTACTTCCTTCTCGCTATATTCCATGTTGTTTTTTAAAATCACTATTTGGCTACAAAGGTAATGCTTTTTTTGTAAACACAAAAGAAAAATGAAAGAAAATTAGCAAAATTTTCAACTTCTCTTGGCTTTTTCCCAAGCGCCACTGTGATTATGGCTGCGCAGGTAGGCCATTCCGCGAAAAACATTGAGGTTCATAAAAACAAAATAGTAGGCGGTGTAAAGCAGCTTGTTCTTAACGCCGTGACGGGCCAAAAGCCAGCCGGCAAAGGCGCCTAGATAGAACAAAATCTGTGCTGCTAACATCAAATCGAAGAACGAACCTGCGCGCATTACAGAAAGTAATACGTTGATACCCAGTAGGATAACCATTGCGATTGGAGTAACGCTCCAACGCAGCACGCGGTGACTGATGTACTGGAAGCTTACCAGCGGGTACTTGATGGGGTTGAGCAAACTGCGCAACCACCAGATGCTTTGAAGTCCGCCGGCAGCGATACGGCGCTTGCGTTTGCTCTCTTCAAAAATGTTGGCAGAGCCGTACTCCTGAGCGTAGGCATCGGGGGTGTAGGCGATGCGCTTGCCATCCTGTACCACAAACATTGACATCATGAAATCGTCTAACAGGGCATTGTCGGGAACCTCGCGTACCAGCTGGGGATCGATGGCGTAGAGTTCGCCGGCGGCACCCATGGCCGAGAACAGCTCGCTGTCCCAACGTTTCAAGGTGCTCTCGTAGCGCCAGTACAGACCTTCGCCCTCGGCAGCCATCTGGCCCTCCTTGCGGGCGGCCACGCGTTTCTCGCCCGATACACAGCCCACGGTGGGGTCGGTAAACAGGCGGGCAATCTCCTTCATGGCGCCTGGATTAATCATGGTGTTGGCATCGGTAAAGGCCACATAGCGGGTCTTGAGTTCCTGCAAACCGTGCTTAAGGGCGGCCGACTTGCCGCGGCGCTCGGGGCTGAACACGATATCAACCTCGGGGTAGGCCTTAAGCAGCTCGTTGGTGCGGTCGGTGCTGCCATCGGTTACCCACATAATACGGAACTTTTCGCGGGGGTAATCGATAGCCAGGGTGTTGGCCATCTTCTCGGCCACCACATCTTCTTCGTTATAAGCACAAATAAGCAGGGTGATGGTGGGCAGCTGCTCATCGGCAGGCACGACGGCCTTGCGGGGAGCGCCCGCAAAAAGCCGTTTTAGCCTGAGGATGATGTATAATAGAATTCCATAACCTAAATAGGTGTAGAATACTATGAGCAACATGGCCCAGAATAGGATTTTTAGTGTGAGCATAGGTTTTCGATATAAGAGTTTTATTACTTTGTTTCGATTTCTTCCTTCATGTCTATATATTGCCTGTCGGCATCATAGAACTCGTACTGAAGGAACGCCAGCTTCTGCGAGGGGATGACCCGTACGCCCAGTCCGTACTTCATTTGCCACTTCATCTTGAGGCTGAATAGGCCTTGGTTAATGTAGGCGGCAACGTAGGGATGAACGTGCAGATAGAACTTGCGCATACCTATCTTATTTACTAGGGTGTCAATCTTACTCTCGAGGGTATCAGTGAACAGGATGCTCGACTTGATAGTGCCTTTACCGAAACAAGTGGGGCAGGTTTCCTCGACGTTCACATTCATAGCGGGGCGAACGCGCTGACGGGTAATCTGCATCAATCCGAACTTAGAAAGGGGCAGGATATTGTGCTTGGCTCTGTCCTTCTGCATGTTCTTACACATGCGCTCGTAGAGCAGCTGGCGGTCCTCGGGTAACTTCATGTCGATAAAGTCGACGATGATGATACCACCCATATCACGGAGCCTGAGCTGGCGGGCCAGCTCGTCGGCAGCTCCAAGGTTGGTTTCGAGGGCGTTGGCCTCCTGATTGTTCTCTTTCTTGATTCGCGTACCGCTATTCACATCCACTACATGCATGGCCTCTGTGTGTTCGATAATCAGATAAGCACCATGTTTGTAGTTTACCGTTTTTCCAAAGCCCGACTTGAGTTGCTTGGTTACATCGAAATTGTCGAAAATGGGTACCGTGCCGTTATAGAGCTTAACGATATCCTTCTTTTCGGGTGCGATGAGTCCCAGATAGTTCTTGATTTCGTCGTAGATGCCGCTGTCGTTTACATGGATGCCGTCGTAAGTGGGATTGAAGAGATCGCGCAACAGTGCTACGGCCCTGCTTTCCTCCTCGAAGCAGAGTTGTGGTCGCTCTGTGGTCTTCTGTACTTTGCTAATCACGTCTTCCCAACGCTTCAACAGTATCTTCAGCTCGGCATCAAGTTCAGCTGCGCGCTTTCCCTCGGCTACTGTACGTACAATAACACCGAAATTCTTTGGCTTGATGCTCTGAATAAGCTGTTTCAGTCGGCTACGTTCTTCGCCCTTCTTGATTTTGGTCGAAACAGAAACACCGTCCTCGAAAGGAATGAGCACCAGATAACGGCCGGCAAAACTCAACTCGCAGGTGAGGCGTGGACCCTTGGTGTTAATAGGTTCCTTTACAATTTGTACCAGTATTTCCTGACCAACCTTCAAGGTGTTGGCAATGCTGCCATCCTTTTTAAGTTCTGGCTGGATGTGGGCTTTCTGGATAGGGTAGAGCTTCTTGCGGTCGCTCACTACCTGTTTCAGATATTTCTCGTAAGAGTTAAATTGAGTTCCCAGATCAAGATAATGCAGGAATGCAACACGTTCGGCTCCGACATCAACGAAACAAGCGTTAAGTCCTGGCATCAGCTTCTTGACCTTTGCCACATAAATGTTGCCCACCGAGAACGACGCCGTGCGCTGCTCCTGCTGGTACTCTACCAGCTGCTTATCCTCGAGCAGGGCAATGCTTATGTCCTTTGGCTGCACATCAATGATAACTTCACTTGTCATTGTCTTTCTCCTTAATTGTTTTCCTTAAAAATTCTTGAGGGAATGTCTCGTTAGCACTAAAAAGGGTGTGCCGCTATCCATTATAGATTAGCAAGACACACTCCTTTCATTTCTTTACTATTGGTCACAGAGGATCAAGATTTACTTGCTCTTATGACGATTCTTGCGCAGGCGCTTCTTACGCTTGTGAGTAGCCATCTTGTGGCCCTTCTTTTTCTTTCCGTTTGGCATAATACTTAATAATTTATAATGTTAATTACTTCATTTTTTCAATAAAGCTCTTCGAAGGCTTGAAGGCGGGAAAGTCGTGAGCCTCGATTACCAGTGTGGTGTTCTTAGAGATGTTGCGGGCGGTCTTCTGAGCACGACGCTTCACTACGAAAGTACCGAAGCCACGAAGATATACATTCTCCTTCTCAGAAGCGAGACTCTCGCGGATGCACTCCATGAATGCCTCTACTGAGATGGCTACATCTTTCTTAGCCAGGCCGGTCTCTTCAGCAATTCTGTTGATGATTTCTGCCTTTGTCATTTCTTTATATGTTTCTTTCTCTTTTATATATTAATAATGTGTAAACTCGAAATTCTTCGATTTCGGACTGCAAAGTTACTAATTTTCAGCCGATTACGAAAATATTTCTCGTTTTTTTTTCAAAAAAACACAAAAATCACCGCTTTTTGGCCGTTTTTTTGTATCTTTGCACCACAAAATGAAGGAAAAATAACATGAAGCAGACAAAAATTGTAGCTAGCATTAGTGACAGAAGATGTGATCAGGATTTCATCCGCAGTCTCTTCGAGGCAGGCATGAATGTAGTGAGAATGAACACGGCGCATGCCGATGAGCAGGGTATTAAAAACATTATTAATAATGTGCGTAGCGTGAGCCACCACATTGGTATCCTTATCGATACCAAGGGTCCTGAGGTGCGTACCACCGGATGCCCAGAGCCCATCGCCTATAAAACAGGTGATGTGGTGAAGATTTTCGGTCGCCCCGAAATGGATACCACGCACGACATCATTAACCTGTCGTATGCCGACTTTGCTGCCGACGTACACGAGGGTTGTCATATCCTGTTCGACGACGGTGCACTCGACATGAAGGTGATCGGTATCAACGGTCCAGCTGTAATCGCTCAGGTGCAGAACGACGGTGTGCTTGGTTCGCACAAGAGCGTAAACGTGCCCGGCGTTCACATCGCACTGCCTACGCTGACCGAGAAGGACCGCAAGAATATTAAACTGGCCATCGACCAGGACATCGACTTTATTGCTCACAGCTTTGTGCGCTCGGCTGCCGACGTGCGTGCCGTGCAGGCTATCCTGGATGCCTACAACAGCGACATCAAGATTATCTCGAAAATCGAGAACCAGGAGGGTGTGGACAATATCGACGAGATTATCGAGGCTTCGTACGGTATCATGATTGCACGTGGCGACCTGGGTATCGAGGTGCCCATCGAGCGTATTCCTGGTATCCAGCGACAGATTATCCGCAAGTGCGTACGCGCTAAGAAGCCTGTAATCGTTGCTACACAGATGCTGCACACCATGATTAGTAACCCACGCCCCACACGCGCCGAGGTTACTGATATTGCTAATGCTATCTACTATCGCACCGATGCACTGATGCTGTCGGGCGAGACTGCCAGCGGAAAATATCCTGTAGAGGCCGTTCGCACCATGGCCGCTATCGCCGAACAGGCTGAGAAGGACAAGATGCGCGAGAACGACATCGAGGTGCCCCTGTCACCAACATGCGACATCCGCGAGTTTATGGCTCACTCGGCTATCGAGGCTACCGAAAAGCTGGGTGTGAAGGGTATCATCACCGACGCCAGCTCGGGCGACACCGCTCGCAACCTGGCTGCCTTCCGTGGTCCTAACCCCGTGCTGGCTATCTGCTACAACGATAAACTGCAGCGTCTGCTGAACCTTTCATATGGTGTAATCCCTGTATATCAGAAGGAGCATATCGACAACGAGGTGCTGTTCCATGCGGCTGTACGCATGCTGCGCCAGAAGGGTTACGTGCAGGATGCTGATAAGATTGCCTACCTGAGTGGAAACGTAGGCGAGGGTGGTGGCACCAAGTTTCTGGAGATTAACACCGTGAAGGAGGTGATGACCAACCAGTATAAGTTCCACCTGCCACACTCAAATAAATAGACTTTACTTTATAAACTAACATTAATGGATATGAATTTTAAAAGAACACTCATGACGATGAGTATCGCAGCTGTGATGCTGCCAACTTTTGCCGCTGACGGACTGCCTAAGGGCGCACCCGATTTCAGCAAGATTAAGGAAACCGACTACCTGCCTGCCATCGAGAAGGCTATCAAGCTGAAGCGACAGGAGATCAACAAGATTGTAAGCAACAAGCAGAAGCCTACCTTCAAGAACACCATCCTGGCGTTGGAGAAGAGCGGACTGGAGCTTGACAAATGGCTGAACGTAGCCGAGGGACTGGCCAGCGCACACAAGACGCCCGCCATTGCCGAGGCTGAGAAGAAGTCGACACCGCTGCTGACTGAGCTGGAGAACGAGATCTCGTTCAACAAGGCGCTGTTTAAGCGTGTGAAATATGTTTACGACAACGAGTACAAGAACCTGAAGGGCGAGGACAAGCGCCTGACCGAGGTGGTATATAAGGGTTTTGTACGTTCGGGTGCTCTGCTGGATGATGCCAAGATGGAGCGCATGATGCAGATTAATATGCGTATATCGGAGCTGCAGCAGCAGTGGGGCGACATGCTGCCCGCTGCTACCAACAACGCTGTGGTTTGGGTATATAGCAAGGACGAGCTGAAGGGCTTGAGCGATGCTGATATTGCCCAGTGCAAGAAGGATGCCGAGACTCGTGGAGGTAAGGCTCCTTACGCTATCGTGATAGTAAACACTACCCAGCAGGCTATCCTGAGCAGCTTGGAAAACCGCGATCTGCGTCGCCGTGTGTTCGAGGCTTCACGTCATCGTGCCGACGGCTCTGATCAGTACAACACCTTCCCCCTGGTAGTGGAGATTGCTAAGCTGCGCGCCGAGAAGGCCGAACTGATGGGTTATAAGAACTACGCCTCGTACTCGCTGGAGCGTACGATGGCTAAAAACTCTGACAATGTGTACAACTTCCTGAAGCAGCTGATTGCTGAGTACACACCAAAGGCCCAGGCCGAGACCAAGGCCATCGAGGAGTTTGCCCGCAAGGAGATGGGACCCAACTTCAAGCTGCAGCCTTACGACCGTTTCTACTATTCGGCTAAGATGAAGCAGGAGATGCTGAACCTGAGCGACGACGAAGTAAAGCCTTATTTTAACATCGACAGCGTGATTGTGAACGGTGTGTTCTACGCAGCTCATCGTGTTTACGGTTTGAACTTCGTACAGCGCAAGGATGTGCCTACTTATCACCCCGACATGAAGGTGTTTGAGGTACGCGATAAGAATGGAAAAATGCTGGCTTTGTTCTATAGCGATCCTTATCGCCGCCCCACCAAGCGCGGCGGTGCCTGGATGAGCGCTTTTGCCAAGCAGAGCGGCTTGCGCCAGCAGTTGCCTATTATATATAATGTAACCAACTATGCCAAGGCTCCCGAGGGTCAGCCCACGCTGATTACCTGGGACGAGGTAACAACACTGTTCCATGAGTTTGGTCACGCCCTGCACGGTATGCTCTCTAACTGTTATTACAACACCCTGAGCGGTACCGCTGTGGCTCGCGACTTTGTGGAGATGCCATCGCAGTTTAACGAGAGCTTTGCCTCGATTCCTGAGATCTTCGACCACTACGCCAAGCACACTGTTACCGGTGAGCCTATGCCTGCCGACCTGAAGGAGAAGATGCTGAAGAGCATTAACTTCCAAACAGCCTACGCCCTGGGCGAGAACCTGGCTGCTACTTGTCTGGATCTGGCTTGGCACCATCTTTCAGTAAACGAGATACCTACAGCCGACGACGCTGCGCAGTTCGAAATCGACGCGCTGAAGAAGATCGGTCTTTACGATACCCAGATTCCACCACGCTACAGCACTTCTTACTTCAACCACGTTTGGGGCGGAGGTTATGCTGCCGGCTACTACAGCTATCTGTGGACCGAGGTGCTGGCCTGCAACGTGGCCGATACCTTTGAGAAGCTGGGCGCCTTGAAACCCGAGACCGGCGATGCCTTCCGAATGAAGGTGCTGAGCCGCGGTAACACCAAGGACCAGATGGAGATGTTTACCGACTTTACTGGCATGAAGAACCCCGACGCTTCGGGTTTCCTGAAGTATAGAGGTCTGTAAACCTGCTAGTTGGTTAATAATTCCTAAATGATAGACCCTAAAAATGGTAATATCAAATAATTGGAGTAATTTTGTAGGTCAAAAAGAAGGATATATTAAGTTGTTTAACATTTAAATGTTTTATTATCAATGATTTATTCAAAAGAAGTGGAGAACATGTGTAGCGTTTGTAAGGGCGCTTACCATGGACCTGCACCTATCCCCGAGGAGGGCAAATGGGTAGCAGTAAAGGAAATCAAGGAAATTTCTGGTTACACCCACGGTATTGGCTGGTGCGCACCTCAGCAGGGTGCCTGCAAGCTGAGCCTGAACGTTAAGGACGGTGTTATCCAGGAGGCTCTTGTTGAGACCATCGGATGTACTGGTATGACTCACTCAGCTGCTATGGCTTCTGAGATTCTGCCTGGTAAGACCATCCTCGAGGCTCTGAACACCGACCTCGTTTGCGATGCTA
>JAEEGG010028167.1_pt1 | contig 10591 bp, 7 predicted proteins | sample 9134161 | NCBI WGS metagenome assembly JAEEGG01 (sample SAMN16246543, study PRJNA631951) | gut metagenome | biome: gut microbiome; feature: rumen; material: CR-attached | host: Bos | place: Iran: Karaj | collected 2018-10 | reverse complement strand
GACTCTATGCTTTCATCGTTTTTCTCCTCGGTTGCCTCAAACGTTTTTAAGTAATTGACACAGCACTGATGAAAATATCAATAATAACTGCTACATACAATAGTGCCAAGACGTTGCAGGATACTATCGATAGTGTGCTTTCGCAAGACTACCCCCTCTTTGAGCATATCATAGTGGATGGCAACAGTAAGGATGACACGGTTGAGATAATACGTCGCAATGCATCGCGCTATAAGCCGGGACAGCTGAAGTGGATTTCGGAACCTGACAAGGGCATATACGATGCCATGAACAAGGGCATCTGCATGGCAACAGGCGATGTGGTGGGATTGTTGAATTCCGATGATTTCTATGGCTCGTGTGATATATTGTCCACAATAGCTTCTGCTATGGATGGCAACAATGATGTTGATGCAGTTTATGGTGATGTGAGCTACGTCAAGAGCAGTGACACTTCCAAACTGGTGCGTCATTATTCGTCTCGTTATTTTCATCGTTTCAACATGCATTTCGGTTTTATGCCAGCTCATCCTTCGTTCTATTGCCGTAAGCAGGTCTATGAGCAGCATAGGTTAGCCGAGGGCAAGTATTTCGACACCTCGTATAAGGTGGCGTCCGACTTTGAATTTCTCGTCCGTACTATCTATGTGGGCAAGATACGTACATTATATATAAATAAGGATTTTGTCAGGATGCGTGTCGGTGGCGCCTCATCTTCAGGCATATCGAGCCATAAGGCGATATTCAATGACCACTTGCATGCCCTGAAGCGTAATAGGGTATATAGCAACTCTCTGCTGCTTGCCATGCGCTATCCGTTTAAGATAATCGACCTTATTGTGGGCAGGTTCTTTTAGATTAGAATAAAAATCACACATTATAATGACTGAAAAACTGATAATTTATGTATTTTCACTATTGATGTCTGTGGGGGTGACTATTGTAGTGCTACCTTCTATCATCAATATATCATATAAGAAACGCCTAATGGATGTTCCTGACATTCGTAAGCGCCACGCTGTGCCTGTGCCTCGTCTTGGCGGCATCTGCTTCATGCCAGTCATGCTTCTGTGCACCATGCTTGCCAATGTGGTCTATGCCAAGATAACCGACAGTCCTCTCGGACTTATATCCGAGAAGGATGTAGTGCCCGTCATGTCGTTTAGCGTAGGATGCACCATGCTTTATCTCGTAGGCATAGCCGATGACCTGGTTGAGGTGGGCTATAAGCAGAAATTCCTTGCCCAGATAGTAGCAGCCTGCATGTTGCCATTGGCTGGAATATATCTGCATACCGATGAGATGTTCCTTCATACGTTGCATCTTCCGTTATGGGTGCAGTATTTTATCACGGTGTTCCTTGTGGTGTATATCACTAATGCCATCAACCTCATTGACGGTGTTGACGGTTTGGCTTCGGGCATAACCATCATGGCTGTAGCCCTGTACTCTGTTCTCTTCTTCCGTCTTAGCGAAGACCTCTTGCTCTGTGCCAGTGTAGCGCTGATGGGTGCTCTTGCCGTGTTCTTTGTCTTCAACGTGTTTGGTGGGGCGCACCGCATGATTCGCAAGTTGTTTATGGGCGATACGGGTAGTCTTACGCTTGGCTACTTCATAAGTTTCGTAGTGCTGTATATGAGTACCGAGTTCTCCAAGACTCATGTGCTTGGTTTCCGTGGAGCCATGTATGCTGTTATGTCGCCATTGGTTATACCGTTGCTCGACATAATCCGTGTCATGCTGGCACGTTATCGTGATGGTGTGGGCATTTTCAAGCCTGATCGCCGACATATCCATCACAAACTCATACGTACAGGTTTGTCAACACGATGGACTATGGTGACGCTCCTCATGCTCACGTTAGGCTTCATGCTTCTCAATATAATTCTGCCACGCTTTATGCCTGGTGGCTACAGAATGGCAGTATGCAACATCGTGGCGTGGGTTATAATGCATTTCACCATAAACTACTTCATACGCAGGAAGGAAGGCATGAATCCCGAGAAGAAGCCTGTATTTGATTATTCACAGGAAGACCTTGAGGTGACTGATACAGAAGGGTAGTGGAGTAAGGATATACAGAGTAGCAGCAAAAGAATAGGGCGTTCACCATTGGAGTGAGCGCCCTATTTTCGTATGTGTTATTTGTTTGCTTGGCTTATTCTGTTGCCATTTCAATCACCTTGTTGATAGCTGGGGTGAGTCCGTCGAGGTTCTTACCGCCAGCGGTGGCGAAGTGTGGCTGACCGCCACCACCACCTTGTATCAGCTTGCTTGCCTCGCGTACTATCTGACCAGCGTTCTTGCCATTCTTTACGAGGTCGTCAGAGAGTGCTACGGTGAGGGTAGGCTTGTCGCCTCGTGAACTACCGAGTGCTATGACCAGATTCTCAGGGTATTGTGCACGCAACTGGAATGCTATGTCCTTAGCGCCCTGAGCATCGATGGCAAGAAGACCAGACATAATCTTGATGCCATTCACCTCCTTAGCGTTGCTGATGAGTTCTTCCTTGTATCGTGCAGCCTTCTGGGCATGGAACTCGTTGAGCTGTGCCTGCAGTTCCTTGTTTTCGGCAACAGCCTTCTCTATGGTCTGCATGAGGTTAGGTGCATTATTAAACATATTCTTCAGGTCGTACATGAAGTTCTGCAGTTTGTCAAGCATTTCCTCAACCTTTGCACCCGTGATAGCCTCGATACGGCGCACGCCAGCAGCTACAGAACTCTCTGACATGATGCGCACCATACCTATCTGTCCTGTTGCCTTGGCGTGACATCCGCCACAGAACTCTACCGAAGAGCCGAACTTAACCACACGCACCTTGTCGCCGTATTTCTCGCCGAACAGTGCTATTGCGCCCAGTTGCTTAGCCTCCTCTATAGGTGTGTCGCGGAACTCCTGCAGAGGTATGTTCTGGCGTATGCGGTCGTTCACTATGTGCTCCACTTCACGTATCTGTTCAGGTGTCACCTTCTCAAAGTGTGAGAAGTCGAAGCGCAGACCCTCAGCCGTTACCAGCGAGCCCTTCTGCTCCACGTGGTCGCCCAGCACCTCTTTCAGTGCCTCGTCCAAGAGGTGTGTACAGGTGTGGTTGCTCTCTATGGCGCGACGACGGTCCACGTCCACACAAGCCATGAACTCAGCCTCCACGTTCTCAGGTATCTTATTCACGATGTGTATTGACACGCCGTTTTCCTTCTTGGTGTCGAGCACCTTTATCTCTTCGTTTTCAGACACGAGCACGCCAGTGTCGCCTACCTCGCCACCCATCTCTCCGTAGAATGGTGTCTGGTCGAGTATCATCTCGTATGCCGTACCCTTCTTCTGCTTCACTTCGCGATACTTCACTATGTGGCAAGGGTATTCGGTGTAGTCGTAGCCTACGAAGTCAGAAAGGTCATCGTTCCCGTTATCGTTCCCGTTAATCATCACCCAGTCGCCCAGTTTTACCTCGGCAGCATTGCGTGCACGATTCTTCTGCTCCTCCATACACTTGTTGAAGCCATCCTCGTCGAGTGTCATGTTCTGTTCGCGACAGATGAGTTCGGTAAGGTCGAGAGGGAAGCCGAAGGTGTCAAACAGGGTGAATGCCTTGTCGCCAGCTATCATGGTCTTGCCAGCAGCCTTTGTCTCGTCTATCACCTCTTGCAGCATCACGATGCCCTTCTCCAATGTGCGGAGGAATGAACTTTCCTCCTCCTGCATCACCTTCATGATTAGTTTCTGCTGAGCAGGCAGTTCGGGGAATGCGTCGCCCATCTCAGCCACCAGTGTAGGCACCAGTTTGTAGATGAATGCCTCCTTCTGATCGAGGAAGGTGTAACCGTAGCGCACGGCACGGCGCAATATTCTGCGTATCACGTAGCCAGCCTTGGCGTTGCTTGGCAGTTGTCCGTCGGCTATAGCGAACGCTATGGCTCTGAGGTGGTCAACGATTACGCGCAGAGCAACGTCCTTCTTCTCGTCGTCGCCGTATTTGCATCCAGCCATGTCAGCCATAGCCTTGATGAGTGGTTGGAACACGTCGGTGTCGTAGTTTGATGTCTTGCCCTGCAGGGTGCGCACCAGTCGCTCAAAGCCCATGCCAGTGTCAATCACCTTAGCAGGCAGACCCTCGAGCGAGCCGTCAGCCTTGCGGTTAAACTGCATGAACACCAGGTTCCATATCTCGATTACCTGTGGGTGGTCTTTGTTCACCAAGTCCTTGCCAGGCACCTTAGTCTTCTCCTCAGCCGAACGAGAGTCCACGTGCAACTCTGAGCAGGGACCGCACGGACCAGTGTCGCCCATCTCCCAGAAGTTGTCGTGCTTGTTACCATTTATAATATGGTCCTTAGGCAGGAACTGCTCCCAGATACTTGCCGCCTCGTCGTCGCGAGCCAGACCCTCTTCAGGCGAGCCCTCAAACACCGTAGCGTAGAGGTCGTTAGGGTCTATCTTCAGCACGTCCACTATGTATTCCCATGCCCATGAAATAGCCTCCTTCTTGAAGTAGTCGCCAAACGACCAGTTGCCCAGCATCTCAAACATGGTGTGGTGGTATGTGTCGTGTCCCACCTCCTCCAGGTCGTTATGCTTACCGCTCACGCGCAGACACTTCTGCGTGTCAGCCTGTCGGCGGTTCTTCGGCGTGGCGTTGCCCAGAATAATGTCCTTAAACTGGTTCATGCCTGCATTGGTAAACATCAGTGTAGGGTCGTCCTTCACCACCATCGGTGCAGAGGGCACTATGAGGTGTCCCTTGCTCTCAAAGAATCTCTTAAACGATTCGCGTATTTCTTTTGCTGTCACGATTCTAATAGAAAATTGATAGTTGAAAATTGAAAATTATTATATACAAGTTGCAAAATTACAAAAAAAGTATAAATTGAGCAAACTTTCAACCTTCAACTTTCAACTTTCAACTATTTATTAGTACCTTTGCGCTAAACTTTTAACTCTAAACCCTCAACTAATCATATGAGCGACAGCATAGTAATCATACCCACATACAACGAGAAAGAAAACATCGAGAAAATAATCCGTGCCATCTTCTCCCTGCCCAAGGCGTTCGACATACTTGTCATAGACGACGGCTCGCCCGACGGCACGGCAGATATAGTGAAGAAGATGATGAGCGACGAGGGTAGGCTCTTCCTCCTTGAGCGCTCAGGCAAGTTAGGTTTGGGCACAGCATATATCATGGGCTTCAAGTGGGCACTGGAGCGTGACTACCAGTACATATTCGAGATGGATGCCGACTTCTCTCACGACCCTAAGGATCTGCCCCGCCTCTATGAGGCTTGCGCAGTAGAGGGTTATGATGTGGCAATCGGTTCGCGCTATGTCAGCGGTGTCAACGTGGTCAACTGGCCTATCGGCAGGGTGCTCATGTCTTATTTCGCCTCAAAGTATGTGAAGTTCGTTACCGGCTTCAATATCCACGACACCACGGCAGGCTTCAAGTGCTATAAGCGCCGAGTGCTTGAGACCATCGAACTCGACAAAATACGTTTCAAGGGCTATGGTTTCCAGATAGAGATGAAGTACACCGCCTATAAGATAGGCTTCCGTCTCAAGGAAGTGCCCGTCATCTTCGTCAACAGGGTAGAGGGCGTGAGCAAAATGAGTGGTGGCATCTTCGGCGAGGCATTCTTCGGTGTCATGCGCCTCCGTCTTGACGGCTGGTTCCGCAAGTATCCTGCGTTACCTAAGGGGTAACTGAATAGACCACGCTGACTTTCAAAGTGAGACAGATGTTTGAGGCTTTTATCCTCTAAAAGCATTACTTCTATCGCTAAAAGCATTACTTCTATCGCTAAAAGCAGTGCTTTTACATACGGAGGTGTTTGGTATACTATTCTCAGTTTTTTTTATCTTTTTTTATTTATATCCCACTTACTCACTTGTGCCCTCCCAATCCGTATGAATACTGGGCTGAGGCGGGTGGGGTAGGATGGGCTTGACCCCACTCGCAACCCCACTTTTAACCCCACTTCCGTTCTCTTTTTGTCCCATGCCCCTTTTTCAGCAAGTGTGCTCAAAAGTGGGGTTGGAGGTGGGGATAAAACGTTTATACCCCACTATCGCCAAGGCGCATAAACACTGGGAAAGAGACCCAGTAAGTGAGTAAGTTGGGTTAAAATAAAATATTTATTTTTTCTTCCTAAAGCGTAGCCTTGAATTCTCTGGGCGACATGCCTGTGGCGTTTCTAAAGAAACGGCTGAATACAGCCTGGTCAGAGAATCCTAACTGGGTGGCTATCTGCAGGATGTTGAGTTGGCGTTGGTGGAGCAGCAGTTTCTTGGCTTGTATGATGACGTAATTGTTTATCCATGCGTGGGCATTTACGCCTGTAAGGTTTTTTATTGCCGTGGCGAAGTATTTGGCAGAGAGGTTCTGTTTTTCGGCATAGAATTTTACCTCGCGACTTTCGGTATAGTGTTCCACTATATCCTGATGAAAACGGTTGAACATCTCTTCGTTCATCGTAGGCTGGTGCTCGGCTATGCCGTTCTGCTGACGATACTCGCTCAGCATGAGGAAGAGGGCCTCAAGCATGTTGCCGAGCATGAATTTGCGATGCTGTGCCGTAGAGGTGCTTATGCCCTGGATGACGCGGAAGATATTGTGTATGAGGAGGAACTGCTCGTCGGTGAGAGGTATGTCCTGACGATACAGATAATGGTTGAGGTCACGATAAATGGCAGGGAAGCGCCTCTTGAGTTCCTGCTGAAAAGTAGGGGCTATGACGATGAGCATGGCGTGGTAGTCGGCAGAGGTTTCTCGGGCGCACAATACGTGGTTGGGTGCTAGAACGGCAATGTCGTGCTTGTTGAAGACGACCTTGCGTGTGTCACACTCTGCCTTAGCCCATCCTTTCAGGTTGAGGCTGATGGTCATAAAAGAGGTGGTGAACGGCTCGTCGTATGACGGCATACTATGTATGTTGTCGAATACCATCAGGTCTTGTTCGTTTATTATGTTGACTTCTGTCGTTATGGGGTGCTTCTGTTTCATATACTTTAACAATGTGAGAAAAGTTTTTGCAAAGATAAATAAAATTTTGCAATAATTCTCACGAAAGATAACTTTTTGCAAAAAAAACATTGTTTTTCGCTATGATTACTTTGCAGAATTACTTGTAACTTTGCAGGCGAGAAGAAAAATTGTTGTTTTGTAATTCAATAAATATCGTTATGAAGAAAACTGTTTTATTACTGACAATGATGGGTGGGATGCTCACGGCTGAGGCTGCTGACTATCCATATCTCACATTTGAGAAGACTGACGGCACTAAGACGTCTGTCAGCACTGAGTCGCTGACCATCAGCATCACGGGCACTACGCTGACTGCTGGCAATGCCGCGTTTAACCTTGCCGACCTGAGCAAGATGTACTTCTCAGAGAGCGACGTGACCGCCATAGAGAGTGTAGCGGAAGATGCTTCGTGGGACGACGGCAACTGTAAGTATTACGATCTGCAGGGACGCGAGGTGGCTCCCAGCCAGATGAAGAAGGGTATATATATATTAAGGTACAAGGTGACAAGGGACAAAGTACAAAGGTGATAAGTGTTCAATAGTTTAAAGGTAATATGAAAAGGCTATATACAATACTTGCTGCCCTGATGCTGACGATAGCAGCTTGGGCAAAGACGCTGAATGTGAAGGTGGGCAATGTGACCTATAAGTTTCCAGCTGCTCAGGCTGGCGAGATGACATACAGCGGTGGCACTACGCTGACGATAGTCAACAAGGAGTTTGACCTGAGCGAGATAAGCAGTATGACGGTGGACAACAGCACGGTGACTGACGATGCCATAGACGTGGTGTATGAAGGCACGACGGCTGAGGTGACCGTGGCTGGCAACATAGCTCAGTGGGTGACCGTAGAGGTGACGGGAGCGCATGTGAGCGTGGCTCAGGCTGACGACCTTGCCACGGAGATAACCTATAACCTGAGCGGAAGCAGCGAGGACGGTGGATTCTACACCAGCGGTGTATATAAGGCTACCCTGCAACTCAACGGACTGACGCTGACCAACCAGTCGGCTACCTACAGCGGTGCTGCCATAGACGTGCAGAACAGCAAGCGCATAAACATAAAACTGACTGAGGGCACTACCAACACGCTGGTGGATGCTACAGGTGGTTCGCAGAAAGGATGTCTGTATGTGAAGGGCCATGCGGAGTTTAAGCAGAAGGGCAAACTGTATGTGACAGGCAACGTGAAGCACGGCATAAAGACGGGCGAATACATGAGCGTGAAGAATGCCACCATATACGTAACATCAGCAGTGGGCGATGCCGTGAACTGCGAACAGTATTTCCTGATGGAGAGCGGTACGCTGAACCTGAGCGGTATGGCTGACGACGGCATACAGTGTGACATAGAGACTGCATCGACAGGCGAGACCACCGACCATGAGGATGAAGACTCAGGCAATGTGTATATCTCAGGCGGAACAATTGTGGCTGATGTTACGGGCATAGCCTGCAAGGGCATTAAGGCTGAGGGCAACATCAACATAAGCGGTGGAGACATAGACATAACAACATCAGGCAACGGCAAATGGTCAGAAGACACATCGCTGAGCACTGGCGGCGAGACCAAGGGCGCAAGTTGCATTAACGGAGACAATGACATAAACATAATAGGTGGCAACATAACGCTGAAGTCAACAGGCTCGGGAGGCAGCGGCATGAAGTGTGACGGCATGATGACCATCAACGGTGGCACCATCGACATAGCCACCACTGGCGGACTGTATTATAATAATGGTACTACGGAGAACCTGAACTATACGGGTAATACCGACAATGTGGACAGCAACTATTATACTGGCTCAAAGGGTATAAAGGCTGGAACGAAGGATACCTCTACCAGCACTACCACATACAGTGGCGGACTGGTGATAAATGGTGGTACCATTACAGTTTCTACGGCTACCAACAATGCCGAGGGAATAGAGAGTAAAAACACCATGACGATAACTGACGGCACCATAACCGTAAACAGTTATGATGACGGCATCAACTCTGCCCGTGATTTGCACATTCAGGGTGGCATACTGACCGTGGTGGCTAAGAACAACGATGCCATAGACTCCAACGGCGACCTCTACATTGAGGGAGGTACGGTGATAGCCTGTGGAGCAAGTGCTCCTGAGTGCGGACTCGATGCCGCTGAGCAGTATCGCCTCTATATAACGGGTGGCACGGTGCTCGCCATAGGTGGTAGCAATAATGCCGTTACCAGCAAGAGCGGTTCGCAGTATGTGCTAAGCACTTCAAGTCTCAGCGCGTCAGCTGGTGGCACAATAGCAGTAAAGAGTGGTACTTCAACCATAGCATCATTCACCGTTCCAAGCACCTACTCGGCATCATCAGGTGGTGGCAACATGCCGTTCTCTTTTGAGATGGACGTGACAGCTCCTGGAGGCGGTGGCATGCCTGGCGGACAGGGTAGCAACATACTCATCAGCACACCTGACATCACATCGGGCATCTACACTGTTACCTCTGGTTCGTCATCAGCAAGCGTGACGGCTTCCACCTCTACGTCTGGAGGAATGCACTAAAAAATAAATTATAAATGATAAAGGGTAAATAACAAAAAGCGGCACTACGTTTGGTTTGCGTAGTGCCGTACTTGTTTTATAATGTAATCTCTGCCGAACCGTAGCAACGGTGGTGCAGGGCATCATAGATGGTGCAGAACTGCCCTGGTGCAACACCATGAATGGGTTGAGAAGATTTGAGTTTGCCCTCGTCAGAGCCTACCTCCAGCCCCTCCCTAAAAGGAGGGGAGAAAGAAAGGGTGGCAGGGATATAGTCGCTGGTGTGGCGAATCTTGATAGTAACGTTAAAGTTCCCGTTAACGTTCCCGTTCCCGTTAATTGGCTCTGTGAGCCAATTAAATCCGTGCACCTTGAATTCCGTTTTGTAGGCAGACTCGGGGTTGTAGCCTCGTGAAACGAGGAGGATGTTTTTCTTAATGTTCTTCTTCACGGCAAACCACGGTCCGCCACCGAAACCGAGTCCGTGACGCTGACCTATGGTGTGAAACCACAAACCTTTGTGCATACCAATCTTCTTGCCCGTCTCGATGTCGATTACAAGTCCTGGATTCTCGCCAAGATATTTCCTGACATAGTCGTTGTAGTTAATCTTGCCGAGGAAACAGATGCCCTGCGAGTCCTTGCGTTTGGCATTGATAAGGTGTTCGCGCTCAGCTATCTGGCGCACCTCGTCCTTCATCATTCCTCCGATGGGGAAGATAGCCTTCTGGAGTTGCCAGGGGTAGAGCTGTGCAAGGAAATCGGTCTGGTCCTTTACAGGGTCGGGTGAGGTGCAGAGCCATTTTCTGCCCTGCTCGTCAATCTCGGTCTGGGCATAGTGACCAGTGGCTATGAGGTCGTATTCGTGTCCCTTCTTCTCATGGAAAGCACCAAACTTGATAAGTCGGTTGCACATCACGTCGGGGTTGGGGGTGAGACCTGCCTTCACTTTTTCCATGGTGTATCGGGTGACGTTCTCCCAGTATTCCTTATGACAGTCTATGACCTCAAGACTGAGTCCGTAGCGCTTTGCCACGGCTGTGGCCAT
>JAEEGG010028159.1_pt1 | contig 10596 bp, 6 predicted proteins | sample 9134161 | NCBI WGS metagenome assembly JAEEGG01 (sample SAMN16246543, study PRJNA631951) | gut metagenome | biome: gut microbiome; feature: rumen; material: CR-attached | host: Bos | place: Iran: Karaj | collected 2018-10 | reverse complement strand
CAAAGATGGGATACTTGTTTTCGTTCTCATGAATCCACTGGCTGTTCCACTCGGTCATGTTCGGTGCCCACCACTTGTTTCCGTTGGCGGCAGAGTAGTCGATGACGGTCTTCAGCAGACTCTTGGCTTCAGCCTCGTGCGATTCATAGTGGGGGAAGCCCGACTGCGTCAGGTAGATGCGTGCCAGCATAGCCTGTGCTGCAGGCTTTGTGAGTCGCTCCGTGCGGGCTTTAGCCTGATAGTCGTATGGCGTGTAGTCCAGATGCTTCACGGCATACTGCATATCGGGTATGATGATGTTGTGATAGACATCCAGCGGTTCACTCTGCTTCAGGCTGAAACCTTCTTCCACACTGATGGCGTGGGTTGTGGCGGGCACCCGTCCAAAGTAGCGCACCAGGTCGAAGTAGGCCAGTGCCCTGAGAAAGCGCGCCTCTGCCACGTAGTGCTCCTTCAACTGTGTGGCACTCCAGCCCACAGCCAGCATCTTCGTGTTGTAGCCGCTGAAGTCAACACCGTCAATCTCATCGAGCAGTTTGTTGGCTGCCGCCACCAGTTCGTAGTAACGGTTCCAGCAGTCGAGCACGATGCTGTTCTCCGTCAGCGAACTGCTCTCGAAGTGGGCCACAACAGAGGCTGGTCGCACACGGGCTGATGTGACATAGACGTTGTCGGAACGACACTCGCTCATCTGCCAATAGAAGAGCGAGATGGGGCGCAGGCGTCCGTATACACCTGTCAGTGCCTGGTCAATATCCTCCACCGTGGCATACGATGCTTCCGTCGATTGTTTGTTCAGCACCTCTGTATCGAAATAGTCGCTACAGGCCGAGAACAGGGGCAGAAGTGCTGTCAGGCAAATATATAGATATTTTTTCATATTCTTTAATTCTTTCTGTGTTCAAACTTTTCTTGTTTTTTAGAATACCACATTGACACCCAGAGACACAGTACGTGGCAGCGGATAAGAACCATAGTCTGTGCTGCCTATGAGTTGGCTGTCGTTGCTGGCCTCCGGTGAGTAGCCTGCATCGTACTTATCCCACATGATGAGATTCTCCATTGAGAGATTGACGCGCACCTTGCTCACATAGCGGTTCTGGGGCAGTGGCACGTTGTAGCCCAGTGTGACGTTCTTCAGTTTGATGAAGTCGCTGCTGTAGAGGAAACGGCTGCTGGCATCGGGGTCGGCCAGACTGACGAAGCCTGGAGTATTTCCGTCGCCTGGCTCATCTTCTGAGAACCACATATTCTGATACTTGCGGAATGCATTGTACGCATAACCCGATGAGGCACTGACTGCCGTGTCGTATGCCCGACCGCCGCTGCAGAATATCTTGCCGCCCGTCTGTGCTGTGATGAGGAACGACAGGTCGAAGCTCTTCCAGGTGAACTTGTTGGTCAGTCCATACATCATCGTGGGGCGCGGACTACCCATATAGGTGCGGTCGTAGTCGTCGATGATGCCATCTGGTGTGCCGTCAGGTCCACTGATATCACGATACTTTGTGCTGCCCACGACCGATGTTTCGCGGTGAGGCGACGAGGCCAGATCGTCGGCGTTTATGTACACGCCGATGGCATCGTAGAGGTAGTATTCGCCTATAGGATGACCCACCTCGATGACCTGCACGTTGCCGCGACCGGTATAGTAGGTAGAGTTGTCACCCAGGCTCTTCACCTCGTTCTTCATGTAGGTCATATTCAGCGTTGTAGTCCATTTCAATGCGCCAGTCAGGTTGTTGCTGCGCAACTCCAGCTCCACACCGTTGGTGCGTATATCGCCAGCGTTGGTATAGTTCTTCTGGTAGCCCACGACGCTAGGAATGGTCTGATTGAAGAGCATGTCGGTGATGGTCTTCTGATAGATGTCCACTGCCAGCGAGATGCGGTTACGCCAAAGGCCGAGGTCGATACCAAGATTCCAGCTGTGTGTCTTCTGCCACGTCAGGTCGGGACTCTCTGCCTGTGCCGGTGCAAAGCCGTTGTAGATGGTCTCACCGTTGGCATAGTTAATGCCGTCCATCAGACTTCGAGCAGCGGTGATGGGTAATGCGCAACTGCCGTTCTGTCCGTAACTCAGTCGGATTTTAGCATCGGTCAGCGGCAGGTTCTCAGGCCAGAAGGCCTCATTAGAGATGCGCCACGAGGCCGACACAGCGGGGAAGGTGGCCCAACGGCGGTTGCTGCCGAAGCGGCTGTTGCCGTCGCTGCGTAGGCTGGCGTTCAACAGATAGCGGTCGCGATAGTTGTACTGCACACGGCCAAAATACGACATCATGCGTACATCCGTGTTATAAGTAGCCGTCGCAGCAGTAATTACCTCGTCGGTCATGTTGAAACCATAGATATTGTTATTGGGGAACTGCTTGGCACCGAGGTTGTACTGATAGCCGTACTTGGTCTTCTCTGCTGACCATCCCGCCACGGCGTTCAGCGAGTGATGCTTGCCAAACTTATGTTTGTAGGTGAGCAGTGCCTGCCCCATGAACTTATGCGAACTGCTGCCCGACCAGGCGGCCGAGGCCTGATAGCCCACGGCATACGAGGCCCATGTGCTGCTGGTGGTGCTCGGCGTAAAACCGCGGCTCTTGTTGTCAGTGTAGCCCCACGAGCCTAATAGTTGGGCCTGCAGATCCTTAGTGATGTCGAAGTTCAGATAGGCCGACGACTGCAGGCTGATGGTCTCGCGAAGCCTCGATTCGCGCTCCATGCGAGCGTAAGGCGACACGCCAGAGCCGTAGGTGTAGGTGCCGTATGGCTGTGCACCGCTGTAAATACCGGCATCAGGTTCGGCTACGGGTGTGGTGCGCCATGAGGCTGTGGCTATGCCGGCATCCTTACCGTCTACGGCCACGCCGTTCTTCCACGTCACCGTGGGTGCCACGCGCATACCGGCAGTGATGAAGTCGTTCATCTTGATCTCGCCGCTTATGAGGGCGTTTAGTTTCTTGAAGTCGCTGTTCACCACCATGCCGTCGTGGTCAGTGTAGCCCACGGAGAGGCGGTAGTTGCCACGTGTATAGCCGCCCGAGGCCGAGAGGTTGTAGTTTTGGAACGTAGCCGTGCCATACATCTCGTCCTGCCAGTCTATCAGGGCCAGGCCGCCATAGCCAGGCATCGACCATCGTGGGTCGGCCATATAGGTACTGCTGAAGTTGCGGTATTGCATTCGGGTGTAGAAGTCGTCATCGGCAGTGGCACCCTTGGCACCATAGTCAGCCACATATTTTGAGTTGATATATTTCGTGCGCCATGCCATCCACTCTGTAGGCGACATGTTGTCGATACGCTTCTCGGGTGTCTGCAGACCAAACGAGGCATTAAAGCGGATGTCGGTCTTGCCGTTCATCTTGGCTTTCTTCGATGTGACGAGCACTACGCCGTTGGCACCGCGTGAGCCGTAGATGGCACTGCTGGAGGCATCCTTCAGCACGTCGATGCTCTGTATGTCGGCCATGTTGAGTAGCGAGAGGTCAAAGTCGTCGTCCATCGGAATGCCGTCGACCACATAGAGAGGATAGGCGGGCATCTCCTCGTTGATGCTGGCGGCACCGCGCACGGTAATCTGTATCTCGCCGCCAGGTGCTCCAGTGGTGCTGCGCACCTCTACACCAGCCAACTCACCCTGCAAAGCACTGGCTACGTTCGACACAGGACGGTCCTCCAGGTCCTCACCCTTCACAGAGGCGATAGAGGCTGTCACGTCGCCTTTCTTCACTGCACCATAACCGATGGCCACCACCTCGTTAAGCACGTTGGCATCGTCTTGCAGTTTTATCTTCAGATTCTTGTCAGCTTGAATCACCGCTGTCTGCGTCTTGTAGCCAACGAAGCTGACCACAACGGCCTTGGTGTTCTTCGGTGCTTCAAATGAAAAGTTACCATCCAGGTCGGTCACTGTGCCGGCTGTGCTTCCGGCAGCCTTTACGGTGGCTCCGATAAGCGGTTCACCCGCGCTATCGACGACCTGTCCCTTCACGGTGGTGTTCTTTTGGGCATATCCCACTATGGAGACTGACAATAATATAATAATGATAAAATACTTTTTCATGGTCTATTCTTCCGTTATCGTTTTAAACATGCTCCAGAACTCATCGGTTTCGTATGCAGCCTTGCTGCCAGAAGGTACGTAGAGGTTGCACTTGGCGGCTATGCTGATGGCTTCGCTGAGTACGGGAGGATCCGTGGCCTCGACGTGCAACTCGACCAGTTTTGAACAGCTGGTAAAGGCACCTTTTCCAATTGTCTTTACCGTAGCAGGAATGTTGACCGTCGTCATCTTCGAACACTTGAAGAATGCGCTGTCGCCGATGGCCGTCACGTTGGGAATATGACAGGTGACGAGTCCCGTATTATTCATAAAGTAGTAGTCGGGAATCTCTTTCAGGTCGCTCAGCGTAGAAGGCAGATAGATGTCGGTCACCTTCGTCATCAGACTGCGGAAGGGTGAGTAGAACCACGTGTGCTCGCCCCAGCGCGTCATGCCCTCCTGCAGCCGCAGGCTGGTGATGCCGTTGCAGTGGTAGAAAGCATTGTCGTCGGCACCCACTACAGTGTAGGTGACACCACCATGACTCACGGTCGATGGAATGTTGACATCGCCAGTGTATTTGGCCGACTGGCGCACGTAATCGACGATAGAGTTGCAGCCCAGACGGTTCCATGTCACTAGCACGTTCGTACTGCCGTCTTGTTCGGGTATGAACCAATAAGTCTGGCCGTTCACCTCCTCTGCGAAGGTCTTGCTGCGGTCAAAGTAGTCAACGTTGCCTTCTTGCACGTCATCGTACTTGTCGCACGACCAAAGCACAGAGAGGCTCGCGATGGCAACCGCCTGTAGAAATAAGATTGTTTTCCTTTTCATTGCTTTAGGAATTTGTTGGTTATTGATGATAATGGTGTTATTTGTAATGGTATGGCAAAAGTACAGCAAAGTGTTATCAACAAGAATTGAAAATCGTGCATATTGATGGAAAAGCGTGTTTAGAAAGCGTATTTTTTGCCATTCCTAATGTATATGCCTCTCTTAAGTGAACTTCCTATACGACGGCCCTGAAGATCGTATACGTATTTATTATTTATTATTTGTTCATTATTATTTAGATGCGTTGCGTTGCTTACGCCGGTGGTCCAAGCCTCGCTGTCGCTCTTCAGGTCGCTACCAAGGTAATAGCCTAGTTGGGTAGGCATATTGTAACCCACATTCTGGTTCTTGGCCGACATCGCATAGATGTGGTCGGTCATCAGCCAGGGGAATTTGTGGTCTGAAGGATACCAAGTAGAAAAGACCTTGATGTTCTTGGTGCGAGTAGCATCGGGCATGATAATCTCCTCGCGCCAGTCGCCCAGCAAGTCACCATACCAACAGGGATTGCCCTTAGTGCCGTTGATGTGGGTCACGTCATAGCGGTAAAGGGAGAAAATACGACTGTTGTCGTGCTGCTGATGGATGCTGGTCTCATTGAGCAACTGGCGGTTCAGCCCCTCGCCGAACCAAATGGCCATGTTGCAGGAGGTGGGCTGATAGCCCAGGTCGTCGCCGCTGGTGCTGTGGGCATTGCTTTGATACCACCACATCTCACAACCCGGCGAGTTGGGATCTATGTCGGCTATCATGGCGCGACCCGTGTCGTTGACGTCGGCGGCTACGCTGGCCCAGAGAGTAGCACCCGTGGCGGCATCTCGCAGCACGGCCTCGGTTCGGCCGAACTCCTGACACGACCATATCTGCAGACCGTCGCGCGAGGGGTCGAACTTGCCCAAGTGCAGCGCATCGCCGTGTCCGTACTCACTGCTGTAGAGCCCCTGTCCGTCGTGGTCGACGGTCATGCCGCCATAGACCACCTCGTCCATGCCGTCATCGTCGACATCGCCTACAGACAGCGAATGGAAGCCCTGGGCAGCATACCGCTTATTGGCTTTGCCGTCCTTGCCTTTGCCGCTCTTGCTGGTATCGAAATTCCAGCGTCGCGTCAGTTTGCCGTTGGCATAGTCCCAAGCCTCAAGCACCGAACGCTCATAGACACCGCGACAGATAAGCACCGATGGAGTGTCTCCGCTGAAATTTGCCACGGCCACGCGCAGGCTTGAGGCACGTTTGAAGTAGTCATCGCCCCAGTCCTCGCTGCGGCCACGGGTGATGTAGTCGGCACGGGCCAGTTCGCGGCCCGTCAGTCCGTCGACGATGCTGAAAAACTCCGGCCCCTGACCTATGTAGTGCTTGCCGGCCTCACGATAGTCGGTCTTGCCGTCACCGTCAGTGTCGCCTATTTCCTGTCCGTCACCGAAGATAGTGCCTTCGCCCGTCTTGATGGCCATCTCGCAACGCCCATCGCCATCGAAGTCGGCTATGGCAAACGACGACGAGTTGCCCAGCATGATATTAGGGCCGGAGCAGATGCGCCAGAGGAAGAGACCATCCAGTTTATAGGCTTCATAAAGTACGGTGTGGCGCACATGGGCTGGCGATTCAGTGGCTGCCGTACCTTCGTAGACAACCGAGCGGTCGGCCTTGCCATGGGTGAGCAACCGCTTCACCACTAGTTCTGGCATACCGTCGCCGTCCAGATCACCTACACTGACATCGTTGGCCTCATACCAGATAGTGTCCAGTGCGCAGACATCCTTGGTGTCGCGCAGGGCTATCTCAACGTAGGGCAGACCCTGCTGAGCCTGCCCTGCCGTCATGATGAAAGTACCGATGGTCTCGTCGCTCCCATGCAGTGTAAGCCTGTAAGCGTTCTGTTTGGTGCGGTCGGCCTTGTTATCCTGAAAATTGGTCTTTCCCTTAATTGCTGTCTCGTTAATCAATATCTCTGTGCCCCCGTCGGTCTGCCGGTAGAGGTCGAAAGCCGTTTCTGCGTCGTCGCCGGGCAACATGCGCCATGAAAGCAGAATGGTATTGTTATAGTTGCGGTAGGCTTTGGCGGAGGCATCGTCCTTTCCGTTGATGCTGCCCCAGAGCATGCGCTCGTTGCTGGTCGGCACGGGCTGCGGCTCTTCTATGGCCGCCTTGCCAGGCTCTATCATGATACTCTCAATACTGTGCGAGGCCGCACCGTCACCAAAAGTGAGGTCGAGTTGTGTACCACTCTTCACAATATAGGCCTGCTTGCCAACGGAGTCGCCTTGAGCGATACGTGCCGCAGGGTCACTCTCCAGATAGACATTGGTAGAGAGAAACGACAGCGTGCGTGCGTTCTTCGTGCCAGAGGCATAGCTGAAGGTGACGGCATCGCCGGGCTTCAGGTTGAGTATTGAGATGACGGTCTGCTGCTTGGAGTTGAGGAACAGGCCCTTTGTGCCGCGCAGACGCACCTTGTCTGTACTCTTCGTGGTGTTCTCGGCCAGGGCAAAGGTCTCGGCAAACTCCGAGAAGTCACCATCGCCCGTACAGCCGATGGCCTTGTAGACGGGCGTTCCGTCGGCAGCCTGCAGGGGCGTGTCGCTGAACAAGAGTTGCTGGTAGTCGTTGGCAGTCATTCCCTGGTTGGTAGTCCAGGTCTTGAAGTCGAGTGTATTTTCTGCGGCTTCGGGCAGGGTGGCTTCAGGCACAGGTTGTTTGTCGCCGCTGATGAGGGTGAGGTCTATCATCTTGTTATACATGCCGATGCCAAGGCGTTCGGCGCAGTTGGTGTCAAAGTGCAGTTGATCGCCGATGAACGTGCCGGGCGAGGTCTCAATGACGTGGAAGTGCTGATCCTCATGTTCGAGGGCGAAGAGGGCATCATAGACCTTCTTGTTATACTGCTTTGAGTTGGTGGGCACTGTGCCGACGATGATAGGCAGCGAGGCGTATTTTGTGTCGCCGGTTTTCTCTACAAGGTAGTCACGTATATACTGCACTAGGGCCTTGAGGTTGTCGTGATAGCCATCGGGACCTGTGCCGCTGCGGTCGCTCTCGCCCTGGTGCCACAGCAGGCACTTCACGTCGTACTTCCCCTTACCGATGGCATCGAGGCTGGCCCCGATGTTGTCGCACAGGGCTTTCAGCATAGACCGTCCGCCTCGGTTGCATGAGGCGTTCTCAGCGAGCCACTCTGTCGAGGCACTCCAGTGGTAGTCGCTCGAGCTCTGGCAGGTGGGGTCGATGGAGGTGCCGCCCATGGCGTGCTTCACCACATAAAAAGGCCGCTGCAGAGCCTGCTCCACCCAATAGTAGGTGATGGCATCGAAGGCAAACTGCTTGCCAGCCTTTTCGCGCTCGGGCCAGAAGGGACGGAACACACCCTCGCACGACTCTGTGCGACTGCCGCCGTTGGTGTAGCTCCACTGGCAGTACTTGTAGGCACCGCCATTAGCCGCCCCAAGCTGTTGTATGTACTCTGGCAGCGTGGCATTGTCGGCCCGTCCTGCTGCGTTCGACTGTCCGGCGCAGATAATCACAGCCGCCTTGTCGTTCTGTGCCGTAACTACCGTCAGTGCGGTCAGCACGAGCATCATCGTTGCAAATAGTCTCTTTGTCATTGTCTTGCTGTTTTTAGGTTTTATCTGCCACAAAAGTAACCACATATACATAATATACACATAGAAATGCGTGCAAAGGGATGGAATGTCGTACAATGACCTTTCTTTTTCAGCGTATGACAGAGTCAAAAAAACAGGCGTCCTGTCTCAGGAAGCCTGCTTTCTCTCTAACTACTAATGAAAAAACTACTATATTAACTAATAACTATTCTTCTTCATCGTCCCAGAAACTACCCTGGCGGGAGAGTGACTCACTGGCATTTTTTGTGCCACTGCCTACTCCGAGGGACTGATCTGAGCCGGCGAGCAAGTGGTGCTGTGTATGTATGTGAGTTACTGCGATGCAGGGACGCTGATATGCATTTTTTGTTTTCATATTTTGGTTCTCCTTTCTTTTGCGTTATTTAATGATGACCTTTTTCCCATTCTTGATAAACAAGCCCTTGGCGGGCTGTGCCACTTTCTGGCCCTGCAGGTTGTACCACTGGCCGTCGCCCTGCTGAGTGGTCACGGCCTCAATGCCTGTAGCCTCGTCGGCGAAGATGATGCTAACGCCACGGGAACCTGCGGCTGTGAGATCCTTGTTAGAATTAAGATAGGCCTTGTCTTTTGCAATAGTGCTTGTACCGTCCACCAAGAAGAACTTGGGTGTGCCGCCATCGTCAGCCAGAATATAGTTCCAGTGATTAACAGGATCACCTTCTGTCTGAGCCAACGTTGCATCATCGGTTACTCGCTTCATATAGTTGTTTTCGACGGAATATGTCGTGGCAGAAGCCTTGAAACTATAGTTGGTGTTAGTCTCTCCTTTCAGAACTACGCCTGCAGTCTGAGGAATGCCTTCAAGTGCTGTTAATGTTACGCTGTTTGTTCCAGGCTTGGCAGCATAGGCGGTAAGTCCAGAGGGAATGTAAAGGTGAGAACCTGTGTTGTTGCCAAATGTAGCATAACCAGTAGCACCGATGTATACTGTCTTTTTGACATCTGAAGGCACAAAACGGATGGCATAAATGCTAAATGAGTTACTTGTTGCTCCAATGAAATAGCTGCCAGCTGCATTAACATTATATTTAATCTCATATAGGCTGCCTGCATCTGTTCCTGTAGGCACATTTGATGAAGCCATATTCTTTAACGTCGTTCCGTCCCAAAAATGGATTCTGCCACGGAAATTATTGTTGGGAGTGCCAGTCTCTTTTAAAAGAACGTAGCATGTACCAGCCACTGATGCATTAAATGCAAAGTAGGCAGTCATGTTAGGATAGCCATTACTATCATTTTTGCCTCCTGTGGAATTTGCCGTAGTAATATCAGTGTAAGTAGTATTGGATGAACTCGAGCTTGCAATCTTTGAAACGCTAATGGTATAGCCATCGCTGAAAGAGACTGTCTCAGGAGCGTCAAGCGCAGAAATTGTAAACTTTCTCGAACTATATCTGCGTGCATAGAGTTTATTCGTTACAGGATAGGTTGAATTAGCATTATCCCAAGCTGCTAAGTCCCCATTGGAATAGCCGTTGAACACCCACGTGGTTTCTTCGCTCACCACTTCCTCGCTTCCGAAGTCAGGAGTCTGTGCTTTCACTCCGCTAACAACCAATGTGGCTGTGAGGCAGAGAATAAGTGTTTTTGTTGTCTGTTTCATTGTATTTTAATTTTTCGTGTTAGAAATCCTCTTCTTCCTCTTCTTCGTCCCAGATGTTATGGTGCCGGCGTGATAGCGACTCATCGCCTCCTGCAGTCTCATCATCGATAAGGATAGTGGGCGGTATCTCGCCTGATGCAGTTAATAGCGTATCCTCTGTGTTAATATCAACGATGATGAGGTTGGGCTGTAAATAAATTTTCTTCATAATACCGGTTCTTTCTCTATTTAACAATGATCTTTTTCCCGTCTTTCACGTAGATGCCCTTTGTGATGGGCTTGGCGATGCGCAAGCCACCAAGAGTGTACCACTGACCGTCGGTCGTGTTCTGGGTACTAATAGTGGCGATACCGGTCGTAGTATCGTCACCAAAGCCGATGAAGGCTCGTGCCTCGCTGCTGTCCTCGCCATAGCTGACGGCAATCTTGGTGATGTAGAGACCACGGTTTGGTTGAAACTCGTAGGAGCCGAACTTGCTGAT
>JAEEGG010028155.1_pt1 | contig 10596 bp, 6 predicted proteins | sample 9134161 | NCBI WGS metagenome assembly JAEEGG01 (sample SAMN16246543, study PRJNA631951) | gut metagenome | biome: gut microbiome; feature: rumen; material: CR-attached | host: Bos | place: Iran: Karaj | collected 2018-10 | reverse complement strand
GACAACATCCTCGCCTGCAAAGAAGCGGGTGCAAATATTTTCGTTGTCGGTTCAGCCATCTTCGGCAAGCCCGACCCGGAAGCCGTCTGCCGCGAATTTGTGAATTTGGTAGAAAGTAAATAGTTGGCAGAACCTAAAGCTTAGAAGCGGCTGAAAATGCCGCCCTTATAAAGTACTTCCAGCGTATTCAAATAGCGTCTATAATCGGCCGTATCAGAGCACGAATTTATTTCGCAGTATTCGTCCATATCCTTAACAACAAACGGTATAGCCGCAAATTCCCTGTTCTTCAGTAGATTCCTTACTTTTTTACGGTTGCGGTCATCGACTTTTTTATTCTGCGAAATCTTTTCGACTAGTTTATACGGTAGAACCTTCTTTGCGTCAGGCGAGACTTCGTCCGGATTCCCGCGAAGAACTTCGGAATAACCGTCGCCAAAAAATATACGCTTTACATTCGAACTCGGTATATAGTAGCCGTAACGTCGTATATCAATGACAGAATCGCGATCCTGATAAAGGAAATATCCCGACTTGACAATCATCGTCATGGTCACAATGGAATCACCCGTAGCAGGGCGGATCCACTTCTTTTGAGCTCGGTCATAAAAATAATCGACATGAATTTTTATCCATTCCAAGTTGATGAAATTAAACCGATTCATAAGACGTTTGTATGTATTTTGAACGTCCATAGAGGCCTTTTTCAGAAGATTTTCATTTTTCAACAACAATTGGCGGTTCAGCACGTCAAAAAGATTTTCCGATGCAAACAAGTTATCATCAACATCTACATCTAAAAAGCGATCATCATTTACGTCCAAGACATGTCCATACACAGGAACAAATTTGCCATTTGGTTTTTCCAGTTTCAAACGCACCGAAGGCAGATCCATCCTTTTCGAAATAAGCGAAATAATTTTTTCTTCAAAAACTTTTTCCATTTCGCTGTTCATGGCAACTGTTCTTAGCGGCATTGTAGGTTCAAAGGCACAAGCCCCCTTAGGCAACAAGAAAAGCACCGATAAAACAACAGCAAAACGAAACGAGAGGATAGAACGTAAAGTCATATCCGTAATATATAATAAAAGACGAGAAAACGGACCTACGGTCTCTATAGACTAGAGACGATAGATACCCCCAAAAGACAATCTACTGCAAGTAATCAGTTAATCGGAGTCGAGGCGGCGGATGCAAAGAGAGCCGACACAAAGATGATAGAAACAACGATAATGAAATACCAGTTCTGCATGAAAATAATATATACTGAAAAATCTGCAAAAATCTTTTATTTACAAAAACTTACAAATTTATTCAAACAGTCTTTTTCATATAAACGCATTCAATTTGTAAAAGCACCGTTAGAATTTTCGTACTGTTGTATTTTTTACGCCGTTCAACTTGTAACGTTTATTGCCGTCGCGGACAATCACGCCATTACGTACTCTCTGAACGAAGGGAGCATTTTGCTTTTGCTCTGTACTCGACGGAAGAACGCGAGGAAGCCCCGTCCGTTCGCATTCTCCCATGAGAAAACTTCCTATATAGGCATCGCTCTCTAAATTGTACTTGTAACCATTTTTATTTGCAAAGTGGATACAATCTTCTTCATTCGTTTCACTGCAAACTTTTAATTCAACATACATGGGGATTCCAGACCATCCCGAATAACAGCCCACTTTCGCCTCGATAGAAAGTTCATTGTTGCCATCAAAGGTCATCACCGTATCGGCACCCTTGATTTCAATTTTTCGGCTATGAACATTCATGAAATCAATAGTATCCGGAAGCGCAACATGGTAAGAAAGAATCCCTAACGTATCCAACATGCCGAAATTACCCATTCCATGAATGTAGAGCGAAGTCTTCATCTTCCGCGTCAAGTTGCCAAAGCCCACGTTCTGGATGCGCAGTTTCGCACGTAAAATTCCATCGCCGCTCACCGTATCGCTCATCCACGATTCGCGCAGCACAAAGCGGTAGCCCAAGTGGTCATTGATGTACTTGAAACCCGAAAGCGAATCAACACGCGCCGGGTCGTAGTCGAAATCCTTCTGCTTGAAGGGTGTCTTTTTCCAACTGTCAATCAGGTTGTTGTTCCACTGGATGTTCAGATAACTTGTATGCGTGCGGAACCCCTCGTACGCCAAAAACTCCGGCGTATTGATGACCTGATAGCCACCCGCCGTCGTGAGCGCCTCGCCACCATATGGCGTGTTAATGCCGTATTTTTCGAGCCAGGCCACGCCCTCTTCGCGACAAATGGAAGTATTGCAATCCGCACCCCAAGTGCCGTAATCGTACTGCGTTCCCAAATAGCCGTCGTTGAACATTCCCACGCGGTACATGGTGTCGCCTTTCGCCTTCGCAATTTCTTCGAACTTTTCACCGCCGATATAGAAATCCTTGCCCCAGTCATCGAATCCCAAGACCTTCGCCGAATAGTTGCCCGTGCGCGTCAAGATTTTCAATTCCGGCGAAGTGTTACGGAGCATCAAGTTTGTCGCCTCGGCAACGCGGTCGTAAGTGATATTCGTGTCAGAATGCATTTCGCCGTAGGCGCCGTGCATGCCCATCTCAAGCGCCACGATTACATCGGTATTCTTCGAGAGCACCGGCGCAAGCTGTTTCACATGCTTCAGCACCCACTCATGATCCGGCGTCACGTTACTCCTGCCATTGTACCACGGGTCGTAACAGATGCGCACAATCACGTGCCCGTTATTCTTGCGGATATTGTCAAATGTTGTCTGCAACACATTCAGCGCATCTTCAGTAAGGTCCTGATTCTTGCCCCAGGTAGTGTCCTTCTTGCCGCCCGTCGTATCAATGCCGAGCCAGGCGTGGCTGCTGAATTCCGAAATCTCCGCGCGCAAATGCAACAACTTGCCGTACGGTTTTTCAATCGGCTTGCCGCCCGAAGGCTTGATGTGCAGCACCTGCGGCGTATAGAATCCGCGGTCGAAATTTTCGAGCGTCGCCATCGCGTCGGTCGTATCGATGTTCTGCTTCACGAGACCAGCCGCAGAAACCGGTGCCTGCAAAAAAGCCACCAAAACAAATACCAAGGAGAGCTTAGCAAAAGCGCTCAAACACAATAGGCGAAAACCAGAAAAACTCATACTTGTAATATACATAGTTTTGAAAAGGGAAGAAGAAAGAAAAAGCCTTCCCTTGCGGAAAGGCTCTCTTTGAAACGCACTAAATTCTAGAACTGCGTGAAGAATTCCCAGGTTGTTTGAGGAACCCAAGACTGCCCCTGGCCTGGATCCCTGTGATCCCACTGGTGGCCCGCATTGTCGGTGCACCACTTGACCGGGAAGCGTTCGTCAACGTCCTTGTAATCGTAGCAGGTGTGCTGCCCGCTATTGGATTCCTGGGCTTTTTCCTTGGTGGCGTCCTTGCCTTCGGCGCTTGCGTTTTTCAGCGCGGTGTCGCGGGCGGAGCGTCCCATTGCGGGGGTGCAGAGACCGTCACTCATTCCGTGAACGCCCATCCAAGCGATAGGCTTGCCGGTGTTTTTTGTCGCCGCAATATTCACGTCTGCCGTTTCATAGACGGCGACACCGCGGAGTACATCCTGACGGCTTCTAGACAACATATTGGAATACATCGAACCGTAACTGAACCCTGCAGAGAACACACGGGAAGAGTCGATACAGAGTTCGCTTTCCAGTTTCGCCAGGAGTTCGTCGAAGAAGGCGTAGTCCTTTTCTTCCCAAGGTGCGCACATGTTTTCGTGGCACTTTCCATCGGGAGCCACGAAGATGGTCGTGCCTTCCTTGTCAAAAGGCTTCATGCCGTAGTAGTTTTCATTGCGGGCTACATTCTGGGCCGAGCCGCCCATGCATTGCATGCCAAAGATAAGGCGATAGGGTTTGTTCTTGTCGTAGTTGTTCGGGAGGTCGTAATAGACATCGCGCGTAGTGCTTTCGCCCTTATAGGTCCATGTGAACTTGAACTGGCCTGACTTGGACAATTGCGTGTCCTTTCCGCATCCACGAGTAGGAACGGGGTCGTTACCCTTCGGCCAACCAAAAGCATACGTCTGCTTCGTCGAAGCCTTGCTGAGCTTGAGATCAAGAGCCGTATCGAGATTCGCCAACGGAACAAACAACGTATCGTATTGATCGGCAACGACGCGCAACGTATCACTGTCATCGCCCTCCTTGCGGAGCGAATGAGCTTCCGTCGCGCCTAAAGAACCCGCAGCGTTACCGTAGCTAGTAAAGCGAACAGTTTCTTGCGCAGAACCGAGCCGAATCTTCGCAACGTAAGTACCCTGAGCCCCTATAGAAGCGGCAAGGTCTATCGACCCGGAACCCTGCAAAGTCTTGTTGAGCACCTGGTTTCCAGCCACGTCAAAGACCTTGACCTGCATGGGTGCGCTACTGCCCTGAGAAAAATTCAGGATGCCGTTCATCAAACTGAAATGCCCAATGGCACCGCGAGATTCGCGGATAGACAAGGCGTCATCTTCGTGAATGGTGAATTTTCCGGCTTGGTCCGTTTCGGTTTCTTTGCCTTTTTTGAGCAATTTCACCGTGGCCTTGACCGGAGTGGAATCGTCTTTATCTTTTACGGTTCCTGTTAAAGTATAGGCTGATGCTGCAGAAAACGCAGTCGCCACAATAATGGGAAAAACAGAAAAGATTACTCTTTTCATCGCACACTCCTTTTTTTTCCTATTCCACCACAACAACTCTTTTATTAAATATAAACCTAAAAGCTTTTGAAAGTTCAAAGAAAAAAATTTTTCACCTCAGCTCCACTATATGAAACAAAAAAAATACCCCACCGGAGTGGGGCATGACAATCTAAACACCTAAAGATTTTTACTTCACAACGGATGCAGTGAATCCCTTGTAGATAGCCTGCAAGGCGCCGGCGAGGTAAGCGAGCGGAGCATTCCAGTTGATAGCCACTTCGTTTGTCGCATAGCTGCAACGGTTGTCTATATAAGCTAATGCGGGCTTGTCTGCAGAGGCATAGTTCGGGCATTTCCAAAGTTCCTTGCCGTCGAGGTTGATGTCCTGCTTGCCCAAATGCGGACCGCCTACGAGCATGCCCGGCACTGGATCATCTACAAAGTCCGATTCGCTCACGCGGTGGTGCGGATTGCGCGGGCTCCTGTAGCCAAAGCCCGTAACGTAGGTAATTTCCATCGGATTCTTGCCCAAGAGGTAGTCAAGGCACTGCTGAGCGCCATCCAGATAGCTCTTGTCGCCCGTAACAAAATACGCATGCATCAAAACGATTCCGTTGTTCGCCATGGCACTGTTGCTGCCCCAGTTCCAACTGGACGGGAACGCCGGGAGCCTGTAGGCACTCGTATCGCCAACCGTACGGAGTTCATTTGCAACCTTAAGCAACGCCTTGCGCGCCTCGCCGCCGAGCTTCGCGCCGAATTCCGCAGAGTCCAGTGCCACATGATAAATAGCGAGCATGTTCACGTCACCCCACCAAGCACCATCGGCACGGAACGTATATTGCTTCAAGTCCTTGAGGTAATCCGACTTCTTCGTCGCACGGAAAAGTTCCGTCGCTGCAAAGGCAAATTCGTCCTTGCCATTTTCTTCGCCATAAGTATAATTGCCAGTTTCCACGTCAGAAGGCTGCTTGTACAAGGCCTTCGGATGACGTTTCGCCCAAAAATACGCCACTTCCGCAGCATTGAGCATCCGCTTCGAAAAATCCGCGTCAAACTTCGCATAAACGCGGGACGCCTGGGCCATCACCGCCGCAAAATCCAACGTCGCCGTCAAGCTCTTTTCAATAGCATAACGCAGGGCCCCGTCAATTTCGGGCATCGTACTGGAGCCGAACTTGAGCGACGTAAGTTTATGATAGACGCCGCCGTCCTTGTCCTGCATCGAAAGCATCCAGTCCAGATTCCAGCGGATTTCTTCCAGAATTTCCGGCATCTTCGGGAACTCGCGCGGAATGTTCCACTGGAGCGTATCCATATATACAGGGAAATGTTCATAGAGTTCCAATAACGTAAACACCGTAATGCCCGAGTTCACGATGTACTTGCCATAGTCACCTGCATCGTACCAGCCACGTTGCGACTTGATATACTTTGCATCTGCCTTTTGGGGTGCCGGTTTCCCGTTCGCCTTCGCCACCGTCGTCGCGGTCGGAAGATCCGTCCCGTAAATAATCACCTTGTCGTCCATGTGCCCTGCCGCACGAGCCCACTTGCCGGCATAGCGCGTATCAAGCGCCATACCCGCACGCTGGTAGTAGAACCACTTGAGCGCGGCCTTCGTCAAATCCTCATAAACAACCTCGCCCACAACAATCGGGTTACCGATGTAGCCGTCACGGAACAGGCGATACGTGCCCGGCTTCTTGATAGACGAAATGTCGTACGTCTGGACTTCCTCACCACTGTATTCCCAATCATAGACCATCGGAGCTTCAAGCGTGAGAACGGCCTTGCCGCTCATGTCACGAACTTCAAGCGGATTGGCGTCATTGCCCGGAATAACGACCGTTTTTTCGGATTCGGGGGTAAAACCAAGCTGGTTCACCAAGGGTATAGCAAAAGACGGCACCGCAAGGGCAAGCGCAGCAAATAGATGTATCCGCATACAAAACCTCATTTTTCTCTAAAGATACCTTTATATTTTAAAAATTGTTGCTGTACCACGCATTTTAATGTTTACTGGAGGCAACGGAGAGAGGATAGGACAACTGGCCCCGGTATTGGTCGGAGTGACAGACGGGGATGACAAAAAAATCCCCGGCGCAATTGCCGAGGATTTTCCAAACGTTTTCGATTGTCGCGAATTACTTCTTGGCAGCCTTGTAGTTCACACCCGGGCGGAGTTCGAGACCGACAGTCACGAGGAGGGAGACAATCGGTTCGTAGTGGTCCTGGGAGAGGTCATACACAGCGACACCGGCCATGCCTTCGCTCTTCACGTGCTGAGCGACCGCCTTCACAGACGGAATGCCCATGAACACGATAGATTCGGTTTCGCTCACGGCCACTTCGGACTTGGAAGATTCATCGAATGTCACCGTGTAATCCGGCGTGTCGAAACGGTTCATGAGTTCGGCATACGGGAGGTAGCCTTCGTTACCACTGCCCACACCCGTGTGGCTAGAGCCAAGGCCCTTGGCACCGGCAAAGGACTTGCCATAGAGGAACACTACCGGAGCAAGGAGATTCTTGTTCACGCCGGCGGCAGCAACAGCGTCAAGCGTTTCCTGCACGGAGTTTGCGCTCTGGTTCGGAACGAGACTGCTTTCGCTTTCATTCATGAGGTCAGCCATGAACACATCAACGTAAGCGGCGCGGTTCAAGGCTTCGGCCTTGTAGGCATCCATACCGGCTGCCGGATAAATCACGGCAGTCACCGTCATACCCGAAAGGCCATCGACCAAGGCGTTCAACATCTTGGCGTAATCTTCGGCATCGTCCGTCGTGAGGTTCTGCCAGTCGAGTTCGACACCGTCGCCACCGTTCGTAGAAACCCAGTCCTTCACGTTCGAGACAAACGTGGAGAGCGTTTCGTCAGAGGAGGCAATCGACTTGAGGCTCGATTCGGCTTCCATGCCGCCCACGGAAACAATCAGCTTGACGCCGTTTTCCTTGGACATGTTCACGAGGTTCTTGAAGTTGTCCGCATCATATTCATCGGCAAAGGCGACCGTACCTTCGGCAGTCGGAGCGATAGACATATAGTGAATGTCGGTCACGAGATTGTAGCGGATATCCTTTGCATAGAACTGGGAATACTGACTCCAATAAGGATAGAAGCCAATCACTTTGTCGGCAGCGGCCTGAGCAGACACCGCGGCACCCATAGCGAGAGCAAATGCAATAACTTTAAAGTTCATCTGAATACCTCTTCCTATTGATTAACTAGATGGAGAGCGCCAGTCGCCGGATCTTGGCAATAGATTCCTGGATCAGCCACGAATTTGTCAGCCGAAGCTACAGGTACTTTCTGTAACTCAACAATTGAAGAATCTACCAGAACCCCCTGATCATTAACAACTGGAACTGTCACCTGTTCGCGAGTTATATTGGCTAGTTCAGTCGCATCACACCAACGATAAGCTTCACCGTGAGCCTGACCGAAAACAACATATTGCTGAGAAATAGCAATTTCATCAACCGGGACCTGTGTCAACGCCGTGAAATCATCGATGACACCGACAAAGTTGAATTCCGCCAAGTCCTTCATGATATTCGCATCGGCGGCAGGGTTAGCACAGGCTTCTAACGAATAACCACCCATAAAAGGATCACTGCAAATTTGCACGAGAGTTGGCGATGCGGCAAAATTGGCATCGTCCGTAGCCTTCATCGCAGCGTAGTCGCCGCCGGCCTTTGTCACGGAATCCTTGACAATAGTGTTTCGCATTTCCACATAATCCTTAATCTGCAACTTACGCAAAACCGGGTGCAATTGCATATAAGTTTGAGCTGTAAAGCCAGCCGGAAGGTTTTCAGAGTAAGGATCGCTCACTTCCAACGAGGAGCATGCACCCAAAGCGCCTGCCAAGAGAATCATTGTGTACTGGTAAAGTTTTTTCATTTTCAGCACCTCTTAGAAATTAACCGTAACATCCGCCGTCACGATGTTCTTGCTGATGGAAAGTTTGTTTGCACCGGCGGCAACAGGCGCACCGCTCGCATCCGCAATCCCATAAACATAATCGAGATCGTTCGTGAGCATGCCGTACTGGACTGTCAAGTAAGAAATCGGAGCAAGCTTTACGCGGACACCGCCCATAATCAAGCGTTCAGAAGCCTTGAGCACGCTGACGGCCACATTCATTTCACCGAACGTTCCGCCAACACCGAAGCCGTTTCCAAATTCCTTTTCATACTGCTGGAAACCAGCAAGCAGAGCAATCGGGCCCCAAACATCGGCTGTCACGCCAGCAACGATGCGCTTTGCGGTACGCTTGAGATAAGCGTCTTCTTTAGCCTGGGAGAACGAACCCTGAACGAGAATCTGACGGTCAAGACCGGCAAGAGCACCAGCATCGACGCCAAGGCCCACTGCAAATTCCGTGAACTTGTTCTCTGCAACTTGCGGAATACCTGTCGCAGGATCCACAGCCAAAGAGTTCGTCTGAGTCAACATGTTGACGCGCGCATTGAAGAATACCTTGTCAGCCCAGTTGACATCGGCCTTCGCCGTAATACCCTTGCGGTCCGGAGTAGCGAGACCAAACGGCAAGGCAAGTCCCACAGACGGATCCAATTCCATCAGCGGATCCAATTCCATGCGCTTTGCGATATTGCCCGTGTAGCCGTTACGGTAGAAATGGCCGTTCTTGTAGTTGTTGTCCAAGCGGGAGTAGAGATACCCGCTTTCGCCATTCTGACGACCGAAGATATCGCCGTTGTTGGAAAGAGTGTTCGTGTTAGCAGACGTCATCAAGTTCGTCGCCTGCATTGTCGTAGAATTATAGACATTGAAGTAGAGGTTTTCGAGACTGGATGCACCGAAGGTAGAAAGGATAAGGCTATCCGCCGGATTCGTGTACAAGGCGTTCGCATTGAGGATAACCGAACGGCCCTGATAAACCGGGGAAGACGCCATTTCTGACCAGAACTTCTCATCCGTCTTGAGATAACCGGCATCAACCTTGAAATCGATATCATTGACATCGCCTTTCACAAAGAGGTTCGCATAGAAGCTATTGCCGCTTTCATCAGCGTAGTCTTCGTTGGTGACGACTAGAGGCGTGGATGTCGCACTCTTGACATAGACAATCCTTTTGCCATTTATGGTCTTCTCGATAACCTTGTAATCAACCTTGACTTGCTTTTGCAGGTAATCACGGTCAACCTTCCACTTGGACATGGCGAATTCGCCATTCAAGCCGAACGAAACCGGGAGCGTCGGAAGAGCCTTCTTGGAATCGAAGCTCAAATCCGCGGAGAATACCCTGTTGTTATCGTAATAGACCGTATCGGATTCATCGATCTGCTTAGAGCGACGGGTATATTTGCGGTCAAACAAGTTGACAAAGTTCAAACCGAGATGCGCTCCGTAAGATTCGATACCAGCACGAGCACCGAGCATGTAGCGGTCAGAGAAGTCGAAGTCGAAGAAGACCTGGTCAACCTTCTTTCCCGTATTGCGGAGACGTGCACCGGTAAGCTGTGCGGTAATGTTATCGACCGCACCAATGCTTCCGCTATTGTACGCAACGTTAAGGCCCTGCAGCAAGCGACGGCTTGTCGTATCGAGGTTACGCTTTGCAAGAGCTTCGCGACGCTTTTCCGAGAAAATCTCCGGTTCCTGGAGAATTTCGGTCTGCGGGGCGAAAACAGTGAGCGGAGTATAACCGACACGCATGTAACCCAAGTTGAAATCGACATGCTTGTTCAGGATTGTTCCATCGTAGCTGAACCAATGACCGATAATCGGGTTGTTGTTTTCGTCGTAAGAGTTCTGCCAATCCTTGTGCAAACGCAACTCGACGTCAATCATCGTTTCGGAACTCGGACGGGCGGTCAAGCGCAGGTCCACATCCGTAAACGCCTGGTTTTCCTGAGTCGGGGATTCCTTGGCGTACTGGTCCGAAGAAGAGAAGGAAGCAAGCACGCCGGCCTTTGCC
>JAEEGG010028150.1_pt1 | contig 10597 bp, 13 predicted proteins | sample 9134161 | NCBI WGS metagenome assembly JAEEGG01 (sample SAMN16246543, study PRJNA631951) | gut metagenome | biome: gut microbiome; feature: rumen; material: CR-attached | host: Bos | place: Iran: Karaj | collected 2018-10 | reverse complement strand
TAATTATTTTTCTTAATTATATCATAATTATATTGTGAAGCTTAAATTTTTGCGGGAAGATTTCCTGTGTTGTTTAATTCAGGGATAAATGACTTAAATCCTGTATCCGTACTTTCAAAAGTCAATTTCCTGACATTGCCTGCAGCGTTTTTCCAGGTCCGTACAAATGTACATATAAATATGATAAAATTAATCTGGCAGAACAGTTAAATGCTTTAAATGAAAAAGCTATTGCAACAAAACAGTTAAATGCAATCGTAACACAGTGTCCGGCTTACCTGAAATCACAGCAATTTGTCGCCCGGGACGCGACCACAATTTTAGTAAAATCTACTATGATAATATTGGAAATAAAAACTTATAAATCAGTTTGCAGATAATAAGGAGGAACACACCATGTTAGGTGCAATTATCGGTGATATGTCCGGCTCCCGGTTTGAGTGGGACAATATAAAAACAAAAAATTTCGAACTGCTCAACGAAGAATGTTTCCCGACAGACGACAGCATCATGACGCTGGCAATTGCCAAAACGATCCTTGAATGCAACGGGGATTATGCAGCGATAGAAGAAAAAGTCATAGGGAATATGCAAATGTTAGGGCGTCTGTATCCGTTGGCCGGATACGGCGCACGGTTTTACGACTGGCTTTTTGAAGAAAATCCGAAACCTTACCGCAGCTTCGGCAACGGCGCGGCCATGCGGGTAAGCCCCTGCGGTTTTGCGGCCGGAACGATGGAAGAGGCCATCGCTTTAGCAAAGGCGGTCACCAAAGTCACCCACAACCACCGTGAAGGAATGAAAGCGGCCGAGGCGGTGACGGTGGCGATCTTTATGGCGAGAAGCGGCAAAAAACTGGCCGAAATCAGGGAACATATCGAAAAAACCTATTATAAAATAGATTTTACTTTGGACCAGATCCGCCCGACCTATACGTTTGACGTAACCTGTCAGGGAAGCGTTCCCCAGGCCTTCGAAGCCTTTTTCGAATCCACCGGTTTTGAAGATGCCATCCGCAACGCCGTTTCCATCGGCGGGGACAGCGATACCATTGCGGCCATTACGGGCAGCATGGCCGAAGCGTATTACGGCATACCGTCCGGGATCCTGGAACGGGCACTGGCGTTTTTGGACGACAATCTACTTATAATAGCGGAAAAATTTGAAAAGAAATTTGGGCAGAGAACAGGGATAAAATTATAGACATAATTAAATAGTATAAAATAAGAAAAAACCTGTTTTGTAACTCGAAACAAATCCTTTCAGCGGAGGGGTACGATGTCAGCGTTAAAGAATAAAGATTTGTTTGTTAAGGAACTGAAGATAGACTGGGACGTCATTGCCCCCGGCAGTTATCTGCGCAACATCAAAACCATTGCCGGTATAAACAGCCTGGCCTTTCATTCCCCCATCACCTTTTTCGTGGGGGAAAACGGCACCGGCAAGTCAACCTTACTGGAAGCGATGGCAGTGGCGTACGGGTTCAACCCGGAGGGGGGGACTGTCAATTACAGTTTTTCCACCTACGACTCCCACAGTGAGTTATGGGATGCGGTCACCCTGTCCAAAAGTTTTAAGAAAGTACACTGCGGTTACTTTCTCAGGGCGGAGAGTTTTTATAACGTGGCTACAAAAGAAGACGAGTACGGAAAAATGCCGGGCGGTGTTCCCTTAAACCTGCATAAAAAATCCCACGGTGAAAGTTTTCTTACCATAATAAACGAATATTTTAAAGCGGACGGCCTCTTCTTCCTCGATGAACCGGAAGCAGCCCTGTCGCCCCAGCGCCAGATGACCCTGCTCCTGAAAATCGCGGAAAGCGCCAGAGAAAATTCGCAGTTTTTTATCGTGACCCACTCGCCGGTATTGCTGACGCTGCCCGGGGCGGAAATTTTAAGCTTTGACAACGGCAACCTGCACAAAATCGAATACGAAGACACGGAGAGCTACCGCATATCGGAGATGTTCATCAATCACAGGGAACAGGTGTTGAAACGGCTGTTGGAATCATGAGGCAGGACCAAAATTATGCTATTTAATAGGTAGAGAACAATAATGAAGCATGGCGGAATGAAGTACAGTAAAGCTGACAATTCCATATTTAATTTCACGGCTGCAGAATTTATTTTCTGCGGCTGTTTTGTTATAATTAAGAAAAGGGTGCAGGGTTCTTTTGCCCCAAAATTGCAGAAAAGTAATCAAAAGCAGGAGGAAATTATGAAACGGTCAAAAATTATAATGGTGTTGCTGGTGGGGATCATGCTGTTGGCGACAACTGCGACAGCGTTTGCAGCCACGATAGAGGAACAGCAGCAGGAAACCCGGCAAAAGGTTGCGGAAACTTTGAATAAACTGTACGAACGGAAACCGTCTGCCCGGACGGCGCTGAAAAATGCGGAAGGCTATGCTGTGTTTGCCAGTTCCGGCATAAAACTGGGGATTCTGGGCGCTTCCCACGGACGCGGGCTCGCGCACAATAATAAAACCGGGGAAGAAATCTTCATGCGGATGAAAGAATATCAGGCCGGCCTGGGCATCGGCGCCAAAGAATACGCTTTGATTTTTGCTTTTATTGACGACACGGCATGGGAGGAATTTACGTCTTCTGACTGGTCTTTTGGCGGACAGGCGGATGCAACAGCGGATGACGGTGTCAACGGCGGTTCCTTTGAAGGCGCGGTCCAAGCGGCGCCCGGCATCTTTGTCTATCAGATGACAACAAAAGGCCTTGCAGTGGAACTATCCCTGAAGGGAACAAACTATTACCGGGATAAGAAGCTGAATTCCGTAAAAAATTAAAGAACAAGGATAAGAAAAAATCGTTGAAAAGTATTGCAATTTCTTAGCGTAAGTGCTATTATATGAGGCGGTTTTGCATGTCCGGCAGGTTCTTGCCGGTACGGCAAAGAAAGATACTTTATTAAGGGAGTTGAAAGAAAGTGACAGAAGCTATGTTACTGAAAAAAAGCCGTCTTATAGGTGCAAAGGTAAAATACTATCGGAACATTTCCGGAATGCACCAGACAGAACTGGCCGATAAGCTTGGCATATCTTTTCAATATCTTAGCCGAATTGAAACCGGGAAACAGACGCCCAGTCTGCCTTTGCTGATGGATATTGCCGATAAGCTGAAAGTAAGTTTAGCTAAACTGGTCCGCGATGCCTGATAGTTGTTTTCAGGAGTAAGCGGAAAATAAAAAGATGAATACCCGATTACGTGCAAACTGACGTAACCGGGTATTTTTATTTGCCCTGCGTTTTCATTTTAACAACCATCGTCCGGATCCCGCATGAACAGTGACTTGCAGCATCCCTCCAAGTCCAGACAAATGGACATATAAATATGGTAAAATTTATATGGTGAAAGACGGAGAAAAACGTGAATTGTCGCTTTCCGGGCGACCGCTTTAATTGTAATTCTCATATAATTAAGGTAGAGAGAATGATGTGTTTAAACCGTAAAACAACCGGAATCAAACGGATGCCAAAGCGGAGGTGACGGAATTGGATATCAATGAAAAATGCCGGAAGCTGCCCGTGATAAAAACACAGCGCAGCCCGTGGGGATGCGGGTTACAGCAGGACGGAACATTACAGCTTCCCTATCCGGTATATTCCCAAGCAGTCACTGATTGGATTAAAGCGATGTATGATCTGGATCTGACGGATAAGAATTATTTTGAAAACATGGAGAAAATCAAGGGGAAACCGGTTCCGGAACTGACCCGGGATGAAATCCTGACACGGATGACATTTCTGATCAGGGCAGAACGGTTCTGTGACGGAACGATAGAAGAAGCATTGAACGACGGCACGCTGGAAGCGTTAAGCGTACGGCTGCATGAGATTACAAAACCGTAAAGCCCTGAACGGCGATATGATGAATTTTGTTATGCGCATGATACAGAGGAGGGGAATCCATGAGCAAACAGAAAGTTACGTTATGTGAACAGGAAGGTTCTTATGTTTCTATCTACGTTGACGCATCGCTGCATGACGGTGAACTCACGATTTCGGGGCAGGATATCGGTCAGGCGGCAGAAGATTTTTGGGGCGACAGGGATTACGAATACTGGCTGACGCTTCCTCCCGCATCTGCTGAAAAGTTTTTTAAACTGCTTTGCGCAAACAGTCCGGGGGAAGATCCGCTGGATGTACTGCAGAGAAGATTTCATGGAACAGGAGCCTTCAGCGGTATCAGATCATTTTGCGCAAGTTACGGGATTGAAGCAAGATTTGATTCGTATAGTTAATTCCGGTGGTGCAAATGTCATGTCTTTAAATCAGGTGCGAGAGGCATATAAAAAGGGGTGCCGGTTCGTTAACCAGGTTTGATTCTCTAAATCGAAATAACTGTTTTCTGTCGGAAAGGAAAATGATTCTATGACTGAAAATGCCAAAATCGTGTTGAAATATTTTGAAACAGTTAGCAGCAGGGAATCGTTTTATGGTCTTTATTATCTGGGGGAGATGTACCGGCAGGGTTTTCTTGTAGAAAAAGATACGGACAAGGCGTGGGATTATTATTTCAGCATTGTTTACAGCACGAATCCCTTGCGTGAAACAGATGATTATTACTGGCGGGCCTGTTATCGCAAAGGTATGGATTTATATAATATTGGGAACTCCTTTTCAGCACTTAATGCAGCGTTCCGTGATGTTACAAAAGCAAAAGAGTTATACGAAAAAAGAGATTCGAAGGCAGGACCTGCAGATATTACAAAAGAGGAATTATATCTGAATTGGGAAAAACTGGGACGGGAAGTTCAAGCTTATATTAAAATGATAGAAGAGATGCCGGTTGTAAAGAAAGTCCGTTGTATTGTGGATGATAAACTCTGCCTTACAAAGGGCAAGATTTATGATGTGCTGGTGGAAAAACGCGACTATTATGAATTGGTTGACGATGAAGAGGAAGACGTATATATTTACGGAAAGAACCTTTTTGAAGAGATTGAATCATAAATAATAGTAGAGGACAGAACAGGAGGCATACCAGATGATCTACACAGACAAAACCAAGAAAGCCATGAAACTTTGCTATGAAGCGCACAAGGGCCAGGTGGACAAGAGCGGGCTGCCTTATGTTTTTCATCCCTTCCACGTGGCGGAACAGATGACAGATGAAGCTACCACTATCGTGGCTCTGTTGCACGATGTGGTAGAAGACACGGATTACACATTGGAAGATCTTGCTGCCGAAGGTTTTGGAAAAGAAATTTTGGAAGCAGTGGCGCTGATGACCCACGAAGATGACGTACCGTATCTGGATTATGTGGTGAAGCTCAAAGATAACCCTATCGCGAGAGCAGTAAAACTGGCTGACCTGGCCCACAATTCTGATTTGTCCCGGATTGGTGAGGTTGATGACGAAACAAGAGAACGGTTAGAGAAATATAAAAAGGCGACGGCATTGTTGAAAGGAAATCCATTACGGTAATTCATGTTCGTGAAAAGGAGAGGATACAGATGCTGGGAGCAATCGTTGGCGATATCGTCGGTTCCGTATACGAATGGAACAACATAAAAACAAAAGATTTCCCTTTGTTCCGGAAGGACTGTTTTTTCACGGATGATACCGTCATGACCTGCGCGGTTGCGGAAGCGGTCATGAATGGCGGAAAGAAAGATGATTTTATCGATGCCATGAAAAAATACGGCGAAATGTACCCGGATGCCGGTTATGGCGGAAGATTCTATACCTGGCTGTTCAACGATGACAGGGAACCTTATAACAGCTTTGGCAACGGCTCGGCCATGCGTGTGTCTCCCTGCGGGTGGATAATGAATTGCGGTTTTTACGGCAGGACGGGCCTGGCTCCTTACGTCGGCAGAGACATGGCGGAATTATCTGCGGCGGTCACCCATAATCATCCGGAAGGAATCAAAGGGGCGCTGGCAACCGCGGATGCCATCTTCCTGTGCCGTTTTTACTTTGGCGGCTGGGCCCGTGACTACGAGGAGCCCATCAACGACAATCCGGCAGAGTGCAAAAAGCGCATCCGGGAACACATTGAGAGGGAATTCGGATATGACTTGTCCCGTACACTGGATGAGATCCGTCCGACGTACCAGTTCAATGAGACCTGCCAGGATACGGTGCCGCAGGCCATCACTGCGTTTTTGGAAAGCACCGGTTTTGAAGACGCCATACGGAACGCGATATCCCTTGGCGGCGACAGCGATACGCTGGCGGCAATTACCGGCAGTATCGCCGAGGCAGCCTACGGTATTCCTAAAGAAATTAAAGATCAGGCGTATTCTTATCTGGACGAGCCGCTGAAAGACGTGCTCAGACGGTGGAAAAAATTTATTGCCCCGATGATACGCAGGCCATAATGATAAAACGAGGCAACTGTTGGCGTAGTATTTACAGAAAAGCAGGAGGCACATAAATGGAATTAAAAGAGATTCTGGAACAGCAAACGGAAGTTAAAAACTATAAAAATGACAAACCTTGTGATTTCCGCAAGCTGTTGAAGAGGGCGGACTCCGGAAATGTCAAAGCCATGTATGACGCGGTGCAGACCATTAATTACAACGGACTTGCGGGAGAGGACCCGGATGATGAAATGTTACAGCGTCAGATGGCATATATAAAAAAACTCACAAAGATAAAACGCTATAAATACATGTGCATTTTTATGGGCGACGCGTATGCAAAAGGGACCGGCGTAAAGAAAGATATAAAAAAGGCAATCCACTGGTATAAAAAAGCAGCTAAGGCGGGGACAAAATTCGGCAATGAATGCATAGGCATGATCTATTTTAACGGCACCGAAGTCCCCGCAGATTATGAAAAAGCCTACGCGTATTTTACCAGAGACGACGGCAATAAATCCTTCTGCACCAGGTACGCTCTGGGCGAAATGTACCGGCAGGGTCTTTATGTGGAACAGGATGTGCAAAAAGCGTGGGATTATTATACCGGCATTGCGACGGACAGGTCTCCCTATTACGAACTGGATGATTATTACTGGCGGGCCTGCTACCGGTTAGGTTCTCTCTACCTGGATACCGCAGCGGAACTGATTGACACCGCGAAACGGATTTTTGACGAAAGAGGCTATGACGCAGTCGCAACGGACATTACAAAAAGAGAGATAGACCAGAAGTGGAGATTTGTCAGGAAGGTGACGACGGATTCCCGGGCCAACTAAAAAGAGGCAGACTATTTTACGGAGCATTCCATACGGGTGCTCCGTTTTTCTTTTCTCTCCATCAAAACTTCATAGAATGCACCTGTCGGCTTATGCTATAATTAAACTGACTAGTGAATAAACACCGGTGGGCGGAGCTTTTATTACGATTCACAGTGAATGGAGTTTATATTCTTTTTGCAGAGGGGGAATCTGACCATGGGCATGACAATCAGCGAAAAAATCCTGGCGCGCGCTTCCGGCCGGAAATGCGTGCAGGCCGGCGAGATCATCTGGGCGAAAGTGGATTGCGCCATGATGGACGATTTGCTGGGACCCCGGGTGGAAATCGCCGACAATCTGGAAAAGATGGGCGTTCCGGTCTGGGACCCGGAGAAAGTGGTCATCATTTCCGACCACTATACGCCGCCGGCCAACATCAAGCAGGCCAACATCGTGAAATACACCCGGGACTGGGCGGCGGCCAACGGCATCCGTAACTATTACGAGTTCGCGGGCCCCTGCCATCAGGTGATGATGGACAAAGGCCATGTGCTGCCGGGTACGCTGGTGGTGGGGACCGATTCCCACAGTACCACCTACGGCGCCCTCTGCAGTTTCGGCACCGGCATCGGTTCCACGGAAATGTCCGGCGTGCTGGCTACCGGGGAGATCTGGCTGAAAGTTCCGGAAAGCATCCGCATCCGCTGGGACGGAACACTGCGGACCGGCGTGATGGCGAAGGATATCTCCCTGAAGACGATTCAGAAGATCGGCCATTCCGGCGCTACCTATAAAACCATGGAATACTGCGGCGAAGCCATTCATTCGCTGAATATGGACGAGCGCATGTGCCTGACCAATATGGCGGTGGAGACCGGGGCCAAGGCGGGGCTCATCGGCTGCGATGCTGTGACGGCAGCGTATCTGAAAGAAAGCTTCAATATCACGGAAGATTTCAACCGGTTCAACGCGGATGAAGATGCGGTGTACTGTGGGGACCTCCGGTTTGACGCGTCGGAACTGGTGCCTCAGGTGGCCTGCCCCCATGAAGTGGATAACGTGTTTGACATTGACGCCATTGACCGGGTCCGGGTGGACCAGGTGTATCTGGGCTCCTGCACCGGCGGGCGCTACTATGACCTGAAGATGTCAGCGGATCTGCTGCGGGGCCGTACGGTGGCACCGGGCATCCGCGTCCTGGTTTCGCCGGCATCCCGCGACATTTACAACCGCTGCATGCGGGAGGGGATTTTGGAAACCCTGGCGGAAGCCGGCTGCACGATCTTGTGTTCCACCTGCGGGGCCTGCCTGGGCGTCCACTCCGGCAACATCGGGGACAACGAGGTTTGCGTGGCTACCACCAACCGCAACTTCCTGGGACGCATGGGCAGCAAATCGTCAGGAGTCTATCTGGCATCGCCGCTGACGGCGGCGGCTTCTGCTGTAACCGGTTATATTACAGACCCGCGGGATTTTCTGAAAGGAGCATGAACCATGGTGAAAGGAAAAGTATGGAAGTACGGAAACAACATCAACACGGATATCATTGCTCCCCCGGAATCCATCGAACTGAGCGTGAAGGAAGCGGCGGCCTGGTCCATGCGGAACGTGGATCCGGCGTTTGCCGGGGCGTATCAGCCCGGCGATATCTTTGTGGCCGAGCATAACCTGGGCTCCGGGTCCAGCCGGGAAACGGCGCCCCTGATGCTGAAGGAACTGGGCGTCCGGGTGCTGGTGGCCATGGATTACGCCCGTATTTTTTACCGCAACTGCATCAACGTGGGCATGATTCCCGTGGAATGTCCGGACGCGGACAAGATCCGCAAAGGCGATATCATCGAAGTGGATTTTGAGGGAGGAAAGATTTATAACCGGACGACAGGGGAAACCTATCCAAGTAACAAAATCCCGTCCCATATTGTAGGTATCATGGAACGCGGCGGTCTGATACCTTACTTAATGGAAGAAAAAATCAGGAAGAAAAATATGTGATGCGGTTGGAAACCATTCTGTGAAACGAGGTACGGCAGGTTAATTTGATAGAGAAACACTGTAATAAAAAAGACCGGTATTTGCCGGTCTTTTTTTGCTGTGCCTGTTCTTTTGTTTTACCCGGAATTTTTAAACTACACAAAATGATAGTATTTGCAGAAAAAAGAAGTACTTGCGTTTATCATCGTCTGAAGCTATACTATTAACAATTGACAATCATACTATCAGATGATAACAGATATTAATTCATACTATCGGCATAGTACAAAAGATTGGAATGTAAGCTACACAGAATTCTTTCCGGAAGTATGTCGTGGGAAAGAGAAAAGGGGTATAAACACCAACTATGAATGAAACCGGAAATAATGAAAAAACAGTAACCCGCCCCCTGGATCAGACCGGGATGAAGTATGTTATCTCCATCATTAAAGGAAAGTACAAAATACCTATTATCTGTTATCTGATGTTGCACGGACCCACGCGGTATAATGAACTGAAACGCCAGGTGGAAGCCGCAACGTTCAGCTCTCTCAGCAAGGCACTGAAAGAACTGGAAGCAGACGGGCTGCTGCTCCGGCAGGAGTATTATGAAATTCCGCCGCGGGTGGAGTACAGCCTTTCGGACCGGGGCAAGGCGCTGGTTCCCATATTACAGAGTCTGTGTACCTGGAGCAATCTGTATGGTCCGCAGGAAAGACAAGCTGAAAAGAAAGAATTATAAATAAAAAAATTATAAAATTATAAATATGAATAACCGTCCCTGAACCGGGACGGTTATTTTGTTACTTAAAGCTACACTTATTGATAGTATTTATCAAATAATATCGTACTTGTTTAAAGAACACATGAATGTTATAATTCCTTCGAAGGCTGGGTCATACTGCCTTTGAGAGTATTTTTGTGCCGTCTGTTGATCTGTAGCGGGCATTGACAGGCTTTCAGGAATCCTTCTCGCGGCCGGCGCTGCCGGCTGCACAACTGTAATTGCCAAGGGAATGATTTCGGGAACGTTTAAAAGAATTAGACACGTGGGCAATTACAACTTCTCCTTCATGTACCCTGTCCGGTTTTCTGACAGGGTACTGTTGGGGGTGTAGCAGTGTGACGGCGTCCGGCGTTCGTTTTATCTGATCTTTATCAACTTAATAATACAGATATTTGACAGGGAATAAAGTTCTGCTGCTTGCTTTATTTTTCCTGCTTAAATATAAATCTAAAAGAGGAGGAGAGTTTTTTATGGCTCAATCCACAAAGTGTCTCATTCTTTTAGCCGTAATTGCCTTATTCTTCGTTACCGAAATCATTCCTCTGGCAGTTACTGCTATGGCTGGCTCTATTGCCTGCGGCCTGCTGGGATTTATCCCTGCAAAACAGGTATTTAGCGGTCTGTCCAACTCCACCGTTGTTCTGTTCGCCGGCATGTTCGTTGTAGGCGCTGCTATGTTCTACACCGGCCTGGCCCA
>JAEEGG010028143.1_pt1 | contig 10600 bp, 10 predicted proteins | sample 9134161 | NCBI WGS metagenome assembly JAEEGG01 (sample SAMN16246543, study PRJNA631951) | gut metagenome | biome: gut microbiome; feature: rumen; material: CR-attached | host: Bos | place: Iran: Karaj | collected 2018-10 | reverse complement strand
ATCTGCCCCACATGCACGCCTTTGCAGGGCAGCTTACTGCGATTGTGCAAAGTGGCGAACAGGCAGGTACCATTACCCTTCAGGCTACTGCCAAAGGACTGAAACCTGCCAGTATTACGATTGACAATTGACGATTGACCATTGACCATTATCCTCGCCTGTCACGCCCTTTATACTCCTCCTCCGCAAGCGGGTCCCCTCCCCTATATAGGGGACGTAGAGGTGGAGTTATTCAATCCTTATTTTCTGGAGCAGCGAGAGCAGAACGATACTTGCATCAGCTATACCGAGTCACGACAGAATAGGGGCGAAGTTCAATGGTCAATCGTCAATCGTCAACTCAACCGGACAATGGTCAGAACCAAAGATATCGCTGTGGATGCGAGCCCCCCGCAGTTTGTCATCCAGCCGCTTCGAGGTCAGGAAATAATCGATGCGCCACCCAGCGTTCTTCTCACGGGCATGGAAGCGGTAGCTCCACCATGAGTACTGGTTTGCCATGTCAGGATAGAAATAGCGGAAAGTATCCGTAAATCCAGCGTTTAACAACACCGTCATTTTTTCTCGCTCTTCATCCGTAAAGCCCGCATTGCGACGGTTTGTCTTTGGGTTACGCAAGTCAATCTCCTGATGCGCCACATTCATATCCCCACACACAATAACAGGCTTCTTGGCATCCAATGCCAAAAGATAGTTACGGAAATCATCTTCCCACTTCATTCGATAGTCCAACCGCCTCAATTCATCTTGTGAATTAGGTGTATAGACCGTTATCAGATAAAACTCCGGCATCTCTAAGGTAATGACTCGTCCCTCATGGTCATGCTCTTCTATACCAATGCCATAAGTCACAGATAAGGGTTCATGCTTGGAATAAATAGCTGTACCAGAATATCCTTTCTTCTCGGCATAGTTCCAGTAAGAGCGATAGCCCTCAAATTCCAAATCCAACTGTCCTGCCTGCATCTTTGTCTCTTGCAAGCAGAAGAAATCAGCATCCAATGCCTTGAAAGCATCAGCAAATCCTTTGTCGGCACAGGCCCTTAGCCCGTTCACGTTCCACGAAATCAGTTTCACCATATTAATATCATTGTTCATTATTAGAAGTTCAATCCATAACTATGCTTCACCTCACTCATCACAAACATGCTCTCTACAGAACCGAGGCTATCGATAGTTCCCAACTTGTTAATGAGGAAGTCGTTGTATGCTTTCATATCTGTAGCATGAATCTTCAGCAGATAGTCAGTAGTTCCCGACACATTGTAGCACTCAGTTACCTCGGGCAACTCCTGCACCATCTCCATGAAATCCTTGGCAATGTCACGATTCATACGTTTCAGCTTCACGTTGCAGAACACGATGAAGCCCTGATTCAGCTTCTCGGCATCCAGCACGGCAATATATTTCTTAATATACCCATTGCCCTCCAAGCGTTTGAGACGCTCATACACAGGCGTTGACGAGAGGTTCACCTTGGCCGCCAGCTCCTTGATGGTGAGGCGTCCATTCTCCTGTAAAACCCGCAAAATCTGCAGGTCAGTCCTATCCAATGTTTCCATAAAAGTAAGTTTATTCTGCCAAAGGCAACAATAAGTAACACATTTAGCACACACGTTCTATACACACCTGCAAATGTAGTAACATTTTCTGAACTTTCCAATATATTTGTCCGATATATCCAAATATCTTTAACTTTGCAGCAGAAAAATTAAGTAAAACTAAAAAAAATACGATTATGGCAACAAAGAATTATCGTTTTGAAACTCTCCAGCTGCATGTAGGGCAGGAGCAAGCAGACCCGACAACCGATTCACGTGCGGTACCTATTTATCAAACTACCTCATACGTGTTCCGTAACTCACAGCATGCAGCCGACCGTTTCGGCTTGCGAGATGCTGGTAACATCTATGGCCGACTCACCAACACCACTCAAGGTGTATTTGAAGATAGAATAGCTGCTCTGGAAGGAGGTACAGCTGCATTGGCTGTAGCCAGTGGAGCAGCTGCTATTACGTATGCCTTACAGAATGTAGCCCGTAATGGTGACCACATCATCGCCGCCAATAACCTGTATGGAGGCACTTTCAATCTGATTGAGCATACACTTACAACACAAGGCATCACTACCACCATCGTAGATCCAAGCGACTTTGATGCTGTTGATGGAGCTTTCCAAACCAATACCAAAGCCATCATTGTAGAGACTTTTGGCAACCCCAATGCCAGTGTGACTGACATAGAACTGATTGCTACCATCGCACACAAGCACAACACCTTATTGATTGTGGATAACACATTCGCTACACCTTATATATTCCGTCCATTAGAACATGGGGCAGACGTTGTGATAGAGTCTGCCACCAAGTTCATCGGAGGCCACGGAAGTACTTTGGGTGGTGTCATCATCGAAGCTGGCAAGTTCGACTGGAAAGCCAATGCCGACAAGTATCCTTCACTGGCTCAACCAGATCCCAGCTATCATGGAGCCGTCTTTGCAGATGTAGCAGGCCCAGCTGCCTTTGTAACTCGCATCCGTGCCGTCATCTTAAGAGACACAGGTGCATGTATCGCCCCCATCAGTGCCTGGATTCTATTACAGAGCTTAGAAACCCTGTCTTTGCGTGTAGAACGTCATGTCAGCAATGCCCTGAAAGTTGTGGAGTTCCTGGCTAATCATCCTAAGGTGGCAAAGGTAAACCATCCTTCCCTGCCCAACCATCCAGATCATGCCTTGTACAACAAGCTATTCCCGAATGGCGCAGGCTCCATTTTCACTTTTGAAGTGAAAGGTGGACAGGAAGAGGCATGGAAATTCATCGACAACCTACAGATATTCTCACTTTTAGCTAACGTGGCAGATGTCAAGAGTTTAGTGATTCATCCTGCCACCACCACCCACTCACAACTAAGCCCAGCAGAACTGGAAGAGCAGCACATTTACCCATCTACAATTCGACTAAGCATAGGCACAGAACACATCGACGACATCATTGAAGATTTGAGCCAAGCATTAGATTCAATCTAATCAATTTTAGGGTATTAAGGTTTGTTTTCTGGAAGTAAGAGGGCGCATAACGCACCCTCTTACTTATTTCTTCATCGCATCATAGATGGCTTGCATCATCTTGGGACGGATGTTCATGCTACCTAATTTGGGATTCCAGGAATCTGGATGCACACGATTGCTGAGGAACACATAAATAAAGTGGTTAGTGGGATCCACCCATACGCAAGTGCCGGTAAAGCCCGTATGCCCATATACTGTGGCTGGGGCATCATCGGGACAAGGACTCTTCGACTTATTCGCCACATCAGGCTTGTCGAAGCCCAAGCCTCGGCGACTGATTCGCGACTTGCTGGTGGTGAATAACTTGCAGGTACTCTCACTAAGATATCGTCTGCCATTAAACTCTCCTCCATTCATCAGCATCTGATAGACCTTTGCCACCTCGGTGGCATTAGAAAAAAGACCTGCATTACCAGACACGCCACCTTGGAAGGCAGCTGCTTCATCATGTACGTAGCCTTGCAGTAACTGCTTACGCAAGAATTTATCCTGTGAAGTAGGTACAATCTGATCCTTAGCGATATGCTGCAAAGGACGAAAACCCGTGCGTTTCAAACCCATAGGCTGATAGAATTCACGATCCACATACTCGTCGAGGGATATGCCGGTGAGCTGTTCCACCACCTGCTGTAACAAGATGAAGTTCACATCACTGTAACGATAAGTACGAGAACGCAATGTGGCATCCACAATCTTGGTGTGATATACTTCCTTGAATGAAGGGGAGAGCCACACACCCTCTGCCACCTGAAGAGGATAATCAGCAGATTGGTGGTCAGACACAAAAGAGTCAATATATTGATAATCAGGATTAATCCAGTCGCGAGCCGCTATCTGGATAGTATGCAGTTTATCACGCTTGTTACTCAAGATGCTACCCTCATAACTATCCTTATCGATAGCCTCTCGATAGAATGAGATGGAAGCTGGCAAGCCCGATTCATGGTAAAGCAGACTTCGCATGGTAATGGTCTGCTTATCCGTGCCTTTCAGATAAGGAAGATAGGTTGCCACACGTTCCGTCAAACTAATCTTCCCTTGGTCATAGAGTTTCATAACAGCCAACAGGGTAGCAGTGGTTTTTGTCATAGACGCAAGATCATAGACATCCGTCTGCCTTACGGGCAAGACAGCCTCACCCTCGCGACCAGTGTCTTTATAAGTATGATTGCCGAATACCTTATTATAAACAAAATGCCCGTCTTTCATCACAACCACTTGGCACCCAGGGAAGGCTTGTTCACGAATACCCCATTGTGCTAGTGTATCTATGGCATGCAGTTTTTTGGAATCAAAGCCAAAGTCCTCTGGAGAAAAAACAGGATCCAACTCTGGCACGAGGTCAGTACCCTCACCAGCCTTCATCAATCCGCCGATTGAGGTAGAAAGCCTGCCGGTGATGGGAGCCATGCCTGCCATAGCCCTCGCCACATGCACTTGTATAGCCTCAGCTTTATCGTGTGCAATCACCACAGCATCAGCTGCCTGCACAGCCTGAGGCAAGCGGGTAAGGTCTTTCTGCGCAATAAAGAATGCCGACACTACCGCATTGGTGGGTTTGTATTCATTGAAGAAAGTCTGATAGGCATTCAGCTCACGACTAGTAACTGTCACTATCACACGTTTGAAGCCGTTCAGCTTACTAATTAATTGCTGACGGGTATTGGCTGAAGTTTCAGCAGACAAGCCCAACACCTGAACCTTAACATGCTTCGAGAGTTCATCGACAAACGGTTTAATAGCCGAAGCGTTATTGCCCACATTGAGCACTACCACAGGACCTTCGCCAATATCAATTGGCAATGAAGGGCGTGTATTGCCCGTCATCACCACAGCTGCTTGAGCCAAGCGGTTCGCAAAGTCGTTCGCCTCTACAGTGTTAATGCGTTGTTCCAAACCAGAAATCTGTATAAATGGTTTCTTTGTCAAGCCCAACACATATTTATACATCAGCACCTTCTTGCAATGCAGGTTGATGTCCCCCTCCTTCAACTGACCTTTTGCCACCGCATTCAAGATGGCATCCATCTCAGGTTTTATCTGCGAGGGAACCAACAACATGTCGTTGCCAGCCATCAGTGCCTGCAGAGATGCAGAACCACCATTGATGGCACCCTTCATCTCTAAGGCATCAGTAAATTTCAGGCCACTGAAACCCAGCTCTTTTTCCAGCAAGTCGTTGACGATGTTATGCGACAAAGATGAAGCCAAGCCTTTACGTTCCGTTAAAGCAGGAATATCAAGATGACCCACCATAACTCCATCAATACCAGCATCAAAAGCCTCACGGAAAGGCACCAACTCAATGCTATCCAAGCGTTCACGGGTAAAGTTCAACACAGGCAATGCCTGATGTGAATCCACATCCGTATCACCATGCCCAGGGAAATGCTTAGCAACAGCCACCACTCCCCCATCTTGCAAACCTTTGCTATAGGCAATCACCTGCTTCGCCACACGATGGGGATCCTCGCCAAATGAGCGCACGTTAATAACAGGATTATTGGGATTGATATCCACATCGGCCACGGGTGCAAAATTCACTGTTATGCCCATCTGACGGCTTTCACGCGCCACCTCTCGGCCATATTCATAGAGCAAAGTGTCGTTAGTTATGTTACCTAAGATTCTGTTTTTGGGGAACAGTGGCGAAGGCTTCAGCCTCATAGCCAACCCCCACTCACCATCAAGGGTAATGATGAGGGGTATGTCTGCCAACTGCTGTGCTTCGTTGGTTAGAATGGCCTGGTTCTGCAATACACCACCCGAGAAAAGCAAGCCGCCAATCTTATAGTCCTGCACCACCCGTTTAATCAGTTGCGAATTAGCAGGCGTTCTTTCTGGAGCCACCTTATAGATAAACAATTGTCCGATGCGACCACGCAAATCAAGGGTCTGCATCACAGAGTCAGCCCATGCTGCAGCCTTGCCATCGGCATGTATCATTTTTCCGAAATAGCTCTCTTTGAGTTTATTCTCATTCGGTTGCGGACGATTTAAGCCATCTGTCTCAATCTTCGCACTGCATAGCAGTACTGCCAGTAGCAAAAACAGTAGTCTTTTCACTTTTTCTTATTCAAGGTTATTACAGTCTCACTCAGATAAATACCATTGTTACCAATGTGCATGATAGGAACCTCGTGTCCATCAGCATCCTTCACCCTTTCAGGTTTCTCCAGGAAAGTATGCGTATGCCCACCCAGCACCAAGTCGATGCCATGCGTCTGAGGCACGATGACATTGTCATACACATCATCTACGCCTGGGTTTGGTACGATGCCAAGGTGTGATAAGCAAATCACCACATCGCACTTCTCCTGTTCACGCAGTATCATAACCATACGATTGGCCACAGCGCCAGGCTTATGATACACAACCCCCACACTCTTGCTCTGCTGGACAAGTCCTTCTATTTGAGGACACAAGGCAAACACACCTATCTTCACTCCATTACGCTTTAGCACCACGTAAGGCTTCACCAGTCCTTCCAATACCGTACCTTCAAAGTCGTAGTTCGAGCAGACGATGGGGAAATTGGCCATCTTAAATAGGCGAGCCATATTGTCGAGTCCAAAGTCAAACTCGTGGTTACCAATGGTCATTGCATCATACTTCATCAGGTTCATTGCCTTGATCTCCACCTCCCCTTGGTAGAGATTATAATATGGTGTACCCTGAGAGATATCACCACTATCAAAAAGCAGCATCTCAGGATGCTCCTTGCGGAATTGATCTACAAAGCCTGCCCTGCGAGTCACACCACCCATATTGGCGTTCCTAGCCGACTGCTTGGGATCAATGGGATCAATACGGCTATGGGTGTCACTGCTGTGCAACACGTATAAAGTTTTCGATTGACCATTGACCATTGACCATTGACTATTAACAAGCAATAAGGTCAACAACAATAATAAGGATAAATATTTAATCTTCATATTATTCATTATTCATTATTCATTATTCAATAATCCTCACTCTGCCATCTAACTTCGATGTAATCATCTTGCCTTGACTGGTCTGTTCCTTCACATAATCAATAAACAGACTACGTAGGGTCAAACCTTCCGGACAGCTCTTCTTCACAGCCTTCGGCAAAGCATGCAAGCCATCGTTACCTTCCGACAGATAATCAATAGTACCTAACGTGTACATACGATTATCGTCAATTGGTTCACCCTGCACAGTTGCCTCCACCACCTCATTCTTATTATTGAACACCAACGTAGCCCCACTGATGCCCTCACCACCACGAGTAGCAATGTTAGCCATCAGCTCTTTCATATCACTGCCCTTCATGGTCAGCACACACAAAGAGTTCTCAAATGGCAACACCTCAAAAGCATTGCTGGTCGTAAAGTTGCCTGCTCCCACATCGGCTCGCAAACCACCAATGTTCATCAATCCCATATCGGCAGGCTTGCCCAGTACACGTGAAGCACTTAGTCGGAGCACCTCAGCCACTAAGTTTCCTAAAAGACACTCAGGGCGTTTGCGATTCATGGCAATCTCACTTTGACCCAACACCGAGTTCATCATACTATCCACACTGGCCCGATAAGGTGCAATCAGTCTAATAGCCTCCTGACTCTGCATAACATCCAGTGAGGCATCAATCGCCACCCTACTACTTTGGACGTCAGTCACCACATAATGACTGCGGCATCCGCATAAAAGCAATGATGCACAAAGCGTAAGCCCCCATAAATAGCCTTTATATCCTTTTCTCATACACACATTTTTAAGATATTTCGAACAAAAATAGTGCAATTTTTACTCAAAAGCAAATAAGCTGGCTTATTTGTTTTGTTAAAATGCAGCCTATTTTATCGAAAGACAACAAAAAAGTAGAAAATACTTGCATATTTCTCAAAAAATTCGCAACTTTGCACCCGCTTTCGCGCAATCGCTGTCAGGATACATCCCACGATGAGGCCTGGTATGTTGCGTAGTACGATAACAATTTATACAAAAAACAAAATGGATTTACTTAAAATTGCAGAAGAAGCATTTGCTACTGGTAAGACCTATCCTAAGTTCAAGGCAGGTGATACTGTGACCGTAGCATATCGTATCGTGGAGGGTAACAAGGAGCGTATACAGCAGTATCGTGGTATTGTTATCAAGATTTGTGGCCATGGTGAGAAGAAACGTTTCACCGTTCGCAAGATGTCAGGCACCGTGGGTGTTGAGCGTATATTCCCTATCGAATCTCCGCACATTGATCACATTGATGTGAACAAGGTTGGTAAGGTTCGTCGCGCTAAGCTGTACTACCTGCGTAAACTCACTGGTAAGAAGGCCCGCATCAAAGAGAAGAGAGTCAACATTGCAAAACCAGCAGAGGCTTAAATCTCTCTCAAAAAGAAGGACATGGAAAAAGGGTAACCAACAATGTTGGCTACCCTTTATCTTTTTTCTTACTATAAAATATTGTCATGTGATAAAAAAGTTGTAACTTCGCAACGATAAAGATTAAAAGGTAAAGAATATGGAATTTAGTGGAAAAGTAATAGCTATTTTGCCTGTTCGAACAGGCGTATCAAAAACCAGTGGTAATGAATGGAAGGTGCAGTCGTATGTGGTTGAGAACCACGATCAGTATCCTCGCCGTATGTGCTTTGAGGTGTTTGGTGCTGATAAGATCGACCAGTTCAATATACAGATGGGTGAGGAGTTGAATGTATCGTTCGACATTGATGCCCGTCAGTGGCAGGACAAGTGGTTCAATTCTATCCGTGCCTGGAAGGTGGACCGTGTACAGGCAGAAGCGCCAGAGGGTCAGCAGCCTGTAGCCGCAGATCCCGTACCTCCGTTTGCTCCCGAACCAGCTCCATTTACTGCCAGCGACAATAGTGCAACGGATGATTTGCCTTTCTGATTACTGATTAATCAACTCCCAACGGTTGTCTTTCTGTTGATAGACAGCTGTGCGGACGTAAGATGATTTCTCACTTTGTAGATTCATAAAAGCGGCATTGCCAGAGAGCGTGCCGCTTTGTTGTTGTGCATCAATGACTCGTTGCAGTAACTCACTGCTGAAGCTCAATGCCAAAAGATTTCCATTGATATAAGCAGACAACTGATGACCATCTGCCAACTGATAGATAGCGATGTCCTCACCACGATAGGTCAACACCTGTGGGTCACTGACTGGATTGAGAAAATAACGAGTGAAGAAGTCCTGCAAGAGGATAGCATCATCAGACTCCACACTGCAATAAAGCACTTGATTCTTAGAACCTTCTGGCTGATGATAACTCAACAGCATCTTGCTCAATTGGGCACTCAACCCGTGAGGAGAAGACTCTAAGAAAGCATGCACATATTCTCTCAGACAATTCACGATATCGGATACTGGCAGGGAAATGTCTGCAATCACCCCATCGCTGGAGTCATCCACAAACGCCACTATATCATCTGTCTCCACCACCGCAACAGCATCATTTGGCACCAAGGCATACAAACTGACTGTCACGGGTTGCGTGATACGGGTATTTCTTAGATACAGATATGCCACAACCCCCGCTAATAGCAGGAGTGAAGACATAGCCACAGCTATCCGATGTATCACGACAGATTTCATCTTTGTTAGAAAATTTTCACAAAAGTATTAAATTATTCTAACATAAGCAAGGGAAGTCTAAAATATTTTTAAAAAAACAGCTCTAAACCATCGTAAGCATAGTGAATATGGGGTGGTAGTTGGCTATCAGCTACCGCATGAAGGCCAGCATAATGACTCATGTGGATGAAATAGGTTTCTTTGGCTCCGATACGCAGAGCATTCTCAACAGCCTGCTCGATGTTTTGGTGGGTGGGGTGCTCATAAACATGAAGCGCATTCATAATCAGCAGATCCAAACCTTGCAAAGCAGCATACGAATTCTGTGGCATGGTTTTCATATCAGTTATATAGCCCAGGTTGCCGATGCGAAAACCCAAGATGGGCAATTGGCCGTGCATCACCCGCAAAGGCAAGATTTCAGTATTCTTTACCTTGAAAGGTTCGAAAGGCTTGACCTCATGAAGCATGATACCTGGCACACCAGGATATTTCTCTTTTGTAAAACAATAAGGCAGGCGAGTCTGAAGGTCACGAACCGTATAGTCCTCAGCATAGACATTCACGTCGCCAAACACATTGCTGGGACGAAGGTCATCCAGGCCACCCACGTGATCGGAATGCTCGTGAGTAATCAAAATGGCATCGGGCACTACAAAAGGCCTGACCTGCAAATATTGCTGACGAAAATCAGGACCGCAGTCTATCAGAATAACGGCATCATCGGTATAGAGCAAAGCCGAGCAACGCAACCGCTTGTCGCGCGGATCAGTCGATCTGCACACATCACATTCGCAACCCAATGTGGGTACACCCATCGATGTTCCTGAACCAAGAATCCTGAGTCTCATTTTAACACCTTATCTATAATATAAAGTTCACTTCCGGATGAATCTCGATGCCGAATTGCCGAGCCACATCGTGGCATATAGCCTCTGACAACGCCACGATATCAGCACCCGTAGCAC
>JAEEGG010028142.1_pt1 | contig 10601 bp, 6 predicted proteins | sample 9134161 | NCBI WGS metagenome assembly JAEEGG01 (sample SAMN16246543, study PRJNA631951) | gut metagenome | biome: gut microbiome; feature: rumen; material: CR-attached | host: Bos | place: Iran: Karaj | collected 2018-10 | reverse complement strand
GTGTCGTGGCATCGCCGCCTGGCGACGCCCGAGGTGCGCTCCGCCATTGCGGCGGCGTTCCGGCGCGCGGCGGAGCCGCAGCCTGTCGGCGAGCCGCTCGACTGGTTCGAGACGCTCCAGCCGGTCAGCTGGCGTTTCGGCGGTCTCCTCCGCGAATACGACTGGAAGTGATGCGCGAAAGAGCGCTTCACTTCTCGATGACGGGCTTCAGCCGGATCGAGGCGAAGAGCCAGTCGCCCGACGCGCCGCGGCGCATGGTGGCTTCGAGCTCGCGCGTGTCGCGTCCGGAGAAGCCGTAGAGCTCGGAGGTGCCCTTGAACAGGACGTCAGCGGTGACGAGGGCGGTGTCGTCGTCGGAGAACGTCACGGAGATGTCCTCGAACGACACGCGGATGAACTGAGGCTGGGATCGGGCGAACGCGATCTGGCGGGCGACGTCCCCGCCGCCGATCGAAAGGCTGAGGTCCCGCTCTGGGATGTCCAGCTGGGCGTTCGGCGCGACGAGCTCGGCGAGTCCGTGCGCCTTGGCGGCGGCGACGAATATCGGCTCGCCGCTGTCTTTGGCTATCAGCTCCGATGCGCGGTCGAACACGCGGCGGACGCGGCGCTCCTCGGAGGGCGAGAGCAGCCACCAGACGGCCAGCGCGACGAGCGCGGCCAGGACGAGGAGCTTCCAGTTCACCATAGCGGCCTCCCTGCGATGCGCGAGACGGCGATCTCACCGCCGACGTGCGCCTCGAACGGAACGGAGCGGTTGTCCCCCATCACGTAGACGTGGCCGGGGGAGACCTTGCGCGGCGGGACAGTCCAGCCGGCGTTGAGCTTGACGTATGGCTCGTCGATGGCCTGCCCGTCAACGAGGCACACGCCGTTTATGAACTCCACGGTCTCGCCGGCGAAGGCTATGACGCGCTTGAGGAGATACCAGCGCTCGCCGCCGTAGCGGAGCAGCACCACGTCGCCGCGCCGCGGGGGGTGGCTGCGGTAGGCGAGGAGGTTGCCGAAGTTGAAGCCGCGGCTGGAGTATGTGGGCTCCATGCTGGCGCCTTGGACGACCATCGGGCGTATGGCCCAGCGGCCTATCGCGAACGTCGCGGCGGCGAGGATCGCCGCCCGCACGAGGAACGCGCGGGACATATGGGGGGCGAAGAACTCTCTCAGCAGCTTGGGCATGGACGCAATTATACCATATTTCGCTCTTGAAATCACCACCCCTGTTGCGGTATAATCTTATGGCACAACAAAAACAAGGATGACATGAAGATGAAAAGAATGATTGTCGCCATCTCCGCCGTTGCGGCGGGGATATGTCTCAACGCCGCCGGAGACGGGGTTTACGGCCTCCGCGTGAACAGGCTCGCCCACCCGGCGAACGTGGTGAAGCCGACGTTCTCGTGGAAGATGGAGTCGGGCAGGAAGGGCGCCGCGCAGAGTGCCTACCGCATCGTGGTTCGCGACGCGGCGGGCGCGGCGGTGTGGGACTCCGGAGAGGTGGAGTGCTCGCTCAGCGGCGCCGTGCCGTATAATGGCCCGGCGCTTAAGCCGTCCGCAAGGTATATCTGGGAGGTGCAGGCGAGGAACGACAAGGGCGTCTGGAGCGAGCCGGCGAAGAGCTGCTTCGACACCGCCCTCGCCCCCGACGACTGGAAAGACTCGCTCTGGATAGCGGTCTCGGGCGGCCCCAAGGCCACGGACGAGGACAAGAAGCTCCAGAGGGCTGCCTCCGGCACGTCATGCTTCGCCAAGTGCGTCCCCAACGGCAAGAAGGTGAAGGCGGCGTGGTGGTCAGTCGCCGGCCTCGGAGTCTTTGAGGCTTACGTCAACGGCAAGCCCGTCTCGCGCAAGCTCCCGTGCGGCAAGGTCGTGCGCGACGCGCTGAAGCCCGGCTTCACGCACTGCCTCAAGACGAAGTATTCCTACACCTACGACGTCACGCACCTCCTGAAGACGGGGGCGGGGGACAGGAACGTATTCTCCGCCATGGTGTCCTCCGGCTGGTGGCGCGACCAGATCGTGAAATACATGGGCGAGACGTCCGCGTTCCGCGCCGTGCTGGTGCTGCGCCACGAGGACGGCAGCGAGACGCGCGTGCCGACTGACCTCACGTGGAAGGCCGCCGTGGCCGGGCCCGTGAAGCGCGCCGCGATCTTCGACGGCGAATGGTACGACGCGCGCGCCGACCTCAAGTGGATGACCGACGGCCCCGGCGACACCTTCAAGGCCGCCGTTCGGAGCGACGAGTTCAAGGGCGAGCTGCTGCCCGTCCCGGGCGCTACGGTTGTCGAGCGCGACGACCTCAAGCTCCTTCCGAAGAAGGCGTATGTGTGGAATGGCGTGGAAGGCGCGAAGGACGACCGCTTCGGCAAGGTGAAGGTGGCGCGCGAGCTTCAGCCCGGCGGCGAGCTGGCGATCTCGAAGGGCGAGACGCTGGTGGTCGACTTCGGGCAGAACGCCGCCGCGGTGCCATGCCTCAAGGCGTCCGCCAAGGCCGGCACGGTCCTCACCATCCTCCCCGCCGAGATGCTCAACGACCGCGAAGGCCTCAAGAGCCGCGGCAACGACGGCCCCGAGGGCTCCGTCTACCGCCAGAACCTCCGCGCGCTGTGGAAGACGGGCGCGACGGCGGAATACACGTTCGCGGGCAAGGGCGACGAATACTACCGCCCGCAGTTCACGTTCTTCGGATACAGATATGTGTCGATCACGGCGACGGACGACGTGAAGATCAAGAAGCTCTCCTCCGTGCCCGTCACGTCCATCCTCGCCGAGAACGAGGTGGGCTCGCTTGAGACGGGCGTCGCTGACGTCAACCAGCTCGTCTCCAATGTGAAGTGGGGTCAATACTCCAACTACCTCTCCGTGCCCACCGACTGCCCGCAGCGCAACGAGCGCCTCGGCTGGACGGCCGACACGCAGGTGTTCACCGAGACGGGCACCTTCTTCGCCAACACCTCGGGCTTCTTCCACAAGTGGATGCGCGACATGATGGACTCGCAAAGCGAGCTGGGCGGCTTCCCCGGCGTAGCCCCCACATCGCAGTACGGAGGGGAAATGATGCGCCTCGGCTGGGCTGACGCCGGCATCATCGTGCCCTGGACCATCTGGAAACAGTTTGGCGACAAGGAGATTGTCAACGAGTCGTGGGCCTCGATGGAGCGCTTCATGACGTGGGTGAACGACACCAAGTACAGCCACGAGGCACACCTCGCCGAGAATGGCAACTACCAGTGGGCCGACTGGCTGAGCTACGAGCCGCTGGAGAGCTGCAGCGGACGCAGCCACGGACACGACAAGGACGGACACTGGAACCCACTGCCCGAGACCATCGACTACTGGAACTACCTCAGCGCCTCCTACTGGGCCCTCGACGCCAGCATGATGCGCGACATGGCTGCTGCCACAGGACGCAACGCCAAGAAGTATGCCGACATGGTGGCCGAGGCCAAGGCATACATCCGCGACACCTTCCTCAACCCCGACGGCACCTTCAAGACCGACATCCTCAACACCATGCAGACGCCCGCCCTCTTTGCACTGAAGAACGGCGTGGTGGAAGGCGAGGCAAAAGCCGCCATGACGGCACGGCTGCGCGAGAACTTCGCCCAGCACGACGGCTGCCTGCAGACGGGATTCCTCGGCACCTCCATCCTCATGGGCACCCTCACCGACAACGGCATGGCCGACATCGCCTGGGACCTCCTCTTCCAGCACAAAAACCCCAGCTGGCTCTACTCCGTCGATAACGGCGCCACCACCATCTGGGAGCGCTGGAACAGCTACACCATCGAGAACGGCATGGGCCCCGCCGGCATGAACAGCTTCAACCACTACGCCTACGGCAGCGTGTGCGCATGGATTTGGGAAACCGTCGCCGGCATCGCCGCCGACACCGCCACCCCGGGCTTCAAGCACATCATCATGCGCCCCGTCCCCGACAAGCGCCTCGGCTTCGTGAAGGCTGAATACCAGTCGGCTGCCGGCCCCATCAAGAGCGAATGGAAGTACGAAGGCGACAAGTGGCTCTGGACCTTCACCATCCCCGAAGGCACCACAGCCTCCGTCACCCTCCCCAGTGAAACCACCGCCAAGGAGTATCAGCCCGGCACCTACAGCGTGGAGAAATAACGCATACAACGCAGAAAGAAAAGCGCAATAAAGGCATGATAATATAGAAAGCGCAATAGAGAGTCAGCGCAATAATAAAGAGAGTCAGCGCAGGGAAACCCTACGCTGACTTTTTTATGTTTCCTGAGAAGGGCGTTTAACCGATAGCCTTGTAGCGGCTGCCGCCAAGGGCGCGCACGAGGCCTTTCATCTCGAGGCCGAAGAGGATGGTGCCCAGACGCCCCGCCGAGATATCGGTGTCTAGCGAGAGCATGTCTGTGGGCATACCGTCGTCTGCCCGGCGGAGGTACGTCATCACACGCTCCTCGTCGGGCGTGAGCTCCACGAAGAGCTGACGCTGCAAAGGCATGTCGGCTTCCGCTGCAGAGGCCCAGTTCATCGCCTTCAGGAAATCGGCAGCCGAAGTGATGAGCCCCGCGGCATTGTCGCGGATGAGGTTGTTGCAGCCGACGGAGCAGGCATCGCCCACCCTGCCGGGGAAGGCATAGCAGTCGCGCCCATAGCCCTGCGCATAGTCAGCAGTAATCAGCGCTCCGCCTTTCGCCGCCGACTCCACGACCACCACGGCGTCCGCCATACCGGCAATGATGCGGTTGCGTTGCACGAAGTTCTGCCGCTCGGGCTCCGTGCGGCTCATGTATTCCGTCACCAGCCCTCCCCCGCTCTGTGCCGTCATCTGCGCCGCCACAGTACGATGGGCAGAGGGATAGATGCGGTCGAACCCATGCGCCAGCACACCCACCGTCGAGGCTCCCTGAACCAGCGAGGCACGGTGAGCCGCCACGTCGATGCCGTAGGCAAGGCCACTGACGACAAGCACATCGGGCACAGCCGCTACCAAGTCGCTCACAAAAGCCGTGCAGACGTCGCGTCCGTAGTCGGTAGCCTTGCGTGTGCCCACAATGCCCACCACGTGGGCGGCATTGAAATTGACGGAGCCCAGCGTAAAGAGCACCAGCGGGGCATCGTCGCACTCCCGAAGGCGCGAGGGATATGCCGCGTCGTGGATGGTGAGGCAGCGGATGTGATGTTGCGCGGCATACTCCGCCTCAGCCTTTGCCTGCTGCCACGCAGCGGGGCAATCGAGGGCTTGAATAAGAGAGGGCCGAACCCCCGGAAGATAATCCGAGAGCTCGGTCCTGTGTTCATAGACAGCCGTTGCTGTCCCTAAGGTCTCCACCAGCTGGCGGGCGATGATAACGCCGACATGCGGGGTGCACGTCAAGGCAAGCAGGGCTTGCAGCTCGTCAGCAGGCGAAGGAGTCATCTATCAAAGACCAGCCAGCGAAGCAGCGTACTTCACAAACTCGATGTCGTTCTTTGCGCGTTCGAGCAGCGAGCGGTCGAGCTTCACAGCCTTGGCAAGGTTGGTAGCGACGTCGGTAGCCTGGTTGGTGCGGGCAGCGAGGATGGCTGCGAGGTAGTAGGTGTAGGCGTCGGGGTCAGCAATCTTGCTGAGAGTGTTCTTGGCAGAAGTGTAGTCCTTCGACATGATCTGAGCCAGGGCGGCAGCGTTGCTCTTCGTGTCAGCGAAGGCAGCGGCAGCGCGGGCATACTGGCCCTGAGAGATGTAGAGGTTACCGAGAGCAGCAGCGTTGGCCGCCGTGTTGGTACCCTTGGCGAGGTAAGCCTCAGCCTCAGCCTTGTGGCCAGCCAGGAGCTCCAGCATACCGAGGTTGGTGTTCACCTCAGCAGCGGTGGGGTTCAGGCGAGCAGCCTTCTGGAGGTACGACTTAGCGGTGTCGTAATCGCCAGCGGCATAAGCAAGCTCAGCCACGTTGTTGAATGCGCGGTAGTCGTTGGGGAAGAGCTCGGTGGCCTTCTTGTAGATGGCGCTCTTCTCGGCGTCGGTCTTCACAAGCGTAGCAGCATAGAGCAGCTCCTCGACGCTCAGCACGTTGGGCTCAGACTTGAAGGCTGCGAGAATCTCGTCGTCCGTACGGCCGATGAGCTGGTAGTGGAGGCTCAGGCGAGCACGACGCAGCTGGGGCAGAATCTCGTTGGCAAGGTCGGAATAGACGGAAGAGATGTTCTTGATTTCACGCTCACGAGCTTCGGGCTCCTTGTACATGGAGAGCACGCGCAGGATGAGGTCCTTGTCGGCGATGTTCGAAGCTTCGACAAGCTGCTTGAAGCCTTCCCAGTCCTCAGCGGTGTACTCAGCATCGACGTTGGTGTCGATCTTGGCCTTCTTCAGCTGCTGGTTCACATAGTTGCGGGTGTTCTTCTGACGCTCCTGAGCCAGGCGGTCGTTCAGCGAAACGGCACCGTCGGGAGAAGCATAAGCCGATACCTCGATGTTCTCAAGCTGCTTGCGGTCGTCAGCGTTCACGTCCTTCAGCGTGCTGAACACCTCGGCAAGGTCCTTCGAGCTCAGCTCGCTGGAACGGAGGTTAGCCTGCTGGATAAGGAACATGATGTTAGCCTGCTTCACCTGCTCGATGATGCGCTGGAAAGCGTCCTCGCTGGCAGCGGGAGTGGTGGAGGCAGCGGTAGCGGCATAGAGCTCAGCGGTAGCCAGCACACCGTCGGCAACCTTCACTTCGGGAAGGGCGGTCTGCTTCTTGCCCACCGAAACGACGGGGCGGAGGTACAGCTCACTCTTGGCCATGGCGGGAATGTAGTCAAACAGGCTCTTCAGCGTCACGTTGGCACCCGTCTTGTAGGGGACAGTCTGACCGTTACCCTCGACCTTCTCACCCTGATAGGTGTAAGTCTCACCGGTAGCCTCGCCACCGTTGTATTTCAGCACGGGGGTGACGTTGAGGACAGCCTTCTTGGGGAAGAACTTAGCGGGGAAAGTACCGTTAATCGTCACAGGCACTTCGCCGTTCACGGCCTCCAGCACCTGGGGAGACACGGTGAAGTAGTCGGAGGACAGTTCACTCAGTTTTTTACTGCAGGAGCACAGGGCAAGCACGGCTACTGCCATCAGGAAAAATCTCTGTTTTTTCATTGTTTTGTAGATAAATATAAAATAAAACGAATTCTTTCTCTCCATTTCGGGCTGCAAAATTACTGCTTTCGCTCCTATTTTCCAAAGGAAAATCATTAAAAAAATATAAGATTCGCACGCGCGTAGAAGCTTCCGCCATCTCTGCAGATGCTGCTTCTGCGCCGTCAGATGCTCCTTCTAATTTTGTAGAATGGCCTTCTATTTTTGCAGAAGGCCCCTCTGATTTTGCGGGATTACTTCTGAGGAGGATAAAGGTCGTCCCACCAGCGGGAGTCGTCCTGAAGGAAGCGCGCGAACCACGCCATGATGGTGTTGTGCCAGAGGATGCGCTTGGGGTAGTCTTGAATGAAGTGGTTTTCGCCTTCAACCTCGATGAATTCGACGGTTTTACCGAGAATCTTCAAGGCGTTGAAGAGCTGGATGCTCTCGCCGATGGGGACGTTGGTGTCGGCAGTGCCATGCAGGAGCAGCAGGGGGGTGTTGATTTTGTCGGCATTGAAGAGAGAGCCCTGCGCAAAGAGGTCGGGGTTCTGCCAAGGCCAGCTGCCGGCAGCAGCAACGGCGTTGTAGCTGTAGCCCCAGTAGCCCTCGCCCCAGTAGCTGGTGACGTTACTGATGCCGGCATGTGAGACGGCGGCAGCAAAGATGTCGGTCTGCGTCTGGAGGTACTGCGTCATGAAGCCGCCATATGAAGCGCCCATACAGCCCACGTGGGCGGCATCGACGAAGGGATGGGCGGCGCAGAACTTCTGCACACCCTCAATGATGTCGCTGGCCGTCCACTTACCCCAGGCGTTGACGTGGCGAGCAGAGAACTCCTGCCCGAAGCCGATGGTGCCGCTGGGCTGGACGACATAGACCACATAGCCGCGCGAGGCGAGCAGCTGGGCACAATAGGGACTGGAGATGCCCTGCGTAGTGGGGGTGGTGCCGCCGTAGTAATAGACTATGAGGGGGTATTTCTTCGTGGCATCGAAGGCGGGGGGCAGGCAGCACTTGCCAGTGATGAGGGTGCCGTCGGAAGCGGTAAAGTTCCACGGCTCCGTCTGTCCGAGCTCAAGCTGGTCGAGCTGCTCTTTCATCGGGTCAGCAATGAGGCGCGAGGTACCCTTCTTCAGCTGATAGAGATAGGCACGTCCGGCGCTGTGGTCGTCGGTGCCGAAGTAGGCGGCCACAGAGGCATCCTCGGTAGGAAGCACAAACGACGAGACGACGGGGGTCTCAAGCGGCAGCAGCTTCATGGTGCGGGTCTTGGGCGAATAGACATAGACGTGCACCTCATCGGCCTCGGTGACGCGGAGGTAGATGTTGCCGTCGGCCTTGTTCCAGATGACATTCTCGATGGAGGGGTCGAAGTCACGCGTGATAGCCTCCACCTGGCGTGTGGCAAGGTCCATGATGTATGCCTGCTTGTCGTAGCTGTTAGCGATGGGGAGGTCGCCGCAGTTCTTGCCGATGCCGTCGAAGGCCTCGGGGCCACCGGTGAAGAGCAGCTTCGTGCCGTCAGGCGAGTACTCCACGCCGTCCACGTAAGGCTTGTTGGCAAAGATGGTGTCAATGGAGCGCGTCGTTAGGTCGAACTCGCTGAGCGTGGAGACATAGTAATATGGATGACGCGAGACGTCCTCGTCGGACGACTGCAGCAGCACTTTCTTACCGTCGGGTGAGATGTCGGCCACGCGGGTGGACTGCTTGCCGAAGGTGAGGCGCTCGGTGGTGCCGCTCTCGGGGTAGTAGATGCAGGGGTAGGCGCTATTGCGGTTGCCGGGGATACGGTCGCGGGGGGAGAGGATATGCTTCAGCGGGCCGTTGTCGCGCGCGCCCTCATCGTTCTTCATGACTATCATCTTCGTCTCGTCGGGGAACCACTGGAAGCGCTCGTCGGGCAGGGAGCGGAAGAGCACTTCCTCCTGCTGCGTGAGGGGATCGACGGTGACGAGGTCGCTGCCCACAGCGGCACGACGCGTGTACCAGAGTTTATCGGTACGAGGCATCCAGCGCAGGTTGCCTGCAACGTAGGCAATGTGCTTGCCGGTCTTCACCTCGGTGAGTTCGGCGCGGGAGTCGTTACGGTCGGCGCTGTAGTTGTAGGAATAGCGGGTGACCAGATACTTGCCGCTGGGCGAGAGCAGCACGCCGGTGACGCGGTTGTTGTAGACGGTATTGTCGAGCATGAAGCGCCCCTTCGGGCTCACGCCCGTCACGCAGGCCACATCCTTGAACTCCTTCTTCGCCTCTACCTCGCACTTGATGCAAAAATCGCCCTTTCCATCGGAGGGAACGAGCACTTTAAGGGTGACAGGATAGGTCTTCTCGGGCTCCATGCGCAGGGAGATGGTGCGGGAGCTCTGAGGACTAATGCTGTCCTGCGACTCGGGCTTCGTAGCCTTTCCCAAGCCCTCGACTGAGGCATCGAAGGGGAGGGTGCTAGTGATTTTCAGGTCGGCCTTCATGAAGCGTTCGGCGCGCAGACGGGTGGTGACGATGTAGAGGATGTTTTCGCCCTCACGCCCCGGTAGGGTGAGCATGCCGGTGGTGTCGGTAGTGACAATGTCGGAGGGGAAGGCATCGGGGCTGACGACGACGTCCGTCTTCAGCAGGTCGGCTTTGTAGCGGTTGCCCTTGATGTCTGCTGAATCGCAGACGAGCGGTTCTCTCACGGTTGCTGCCTCGCGGACAGCATACTCAGTTACAGTCTGTGCCTGCGCCGTCAGCAACGACAGCAGGGCGGATGCAAGGAAAAACAATCTTTTCATAACTTTAAAAGGTATTTTGGAAATTAAAAATGTTCGGTTTCGAAGTTTCGGATATTGCGCGGATGATGCTGAACGATTTCTTTCCGGAGCCGTGTGGAGTCTATATGGGTGTAAATTTCGGTTGTCCCGATATCCTCGTGCCCCAACATGGCTTGGATGACGCGCAGGTTGGCACCGTTCTCCAGCAGGTGAGTGGCGAAGGAGTGACGGAACGTGTGGGGGCTGATAACCTTTTTGATGCCCGCCTTTTCCGCCAGTTCCTTCACGAGGTGGAACACCATGATACGGGAAAGGTTTTTCTTGCGCAGGGCGCTGAGGAAGAGGTAGTCCTCGAAGCCTGGCTTGATGTCAATCTGGTTGCGGTCTATCATGTAGTACTCTATCTCCTGAATGGCCGAGGGCGCAATGGGGACGAGCCGCTGCTTGCTACCCTTGCCCTCCACGCGGATAAAGCCCTCCTTCAGGTAGAGGTCGCTCAGCTTGAGGTTACACAGTTCGGACACGCGCAATCCGCAACTATAAAGGGTTTCGATAATAGCACGGTTTCTCTGCCCTTCTTTCGAAGATAGGTCGATGGAATCGATGATTTTGTCGATTTCCTCGACACTCAACACCTCGGGCAGACGGGCGGGAATCTTGGGTGACTCAAGCAGCAGCGTGGGGTCGGCTTCGATGTACCGCTCCAGCACCAGGAAGCGGTAGAACGAGCGGATGCCCGACTGAATGCGGGCGATGGAGCGGGGCGTGATACCGACGTCCATCAG
>JAEEGG010028141.1_pt1 | contig 10601 bp, 19 predicted proteins | sample 9134161 | NCBI WGS metagenome assembly JAEEGG01 (sample SAMN16246543, study PRJNA631951) | gut metagenome | biome: gut microbiome; feature: rumen; material: CR-attached | host: Bos | place: Iran: Karaj | collected 2018-10 | reverse complement strand
CCTTCATCTCGTCGCTCTCAACACCATCTTCCTCCAGCTCTTGAGCTTCCTCGGCCAGACGGAGAGCTGCTTCCTTCGACTCCTTGTCCAAGTCCATGTCGTCAACGTCGTCAACGCTATCCATGTATGGAGGAACTACGAAGATGTCTTTAACGCTAGTGAAAGGCTCTAACGTGAAGACCTTCTTGATTCTTGGCTTCTTGTCTGCTTCTGCATCGAATGCCGCTACCGCATAGGCAAGGTACTCACTTTTCAGATTCACAACAGCAACACCCTCCTTGAAGGAATCCTTCCCGTTCCACTTTTTGAGAGGAACAGAAGGCAACTTCAGACTTTCAAGGACTTCTTTTTCAAATAAAATTTTCTCCATAATCTTATAGTAAAAAAAATAATGATTCCAATAAAAGCAACTACTGCCTTTCACAAGTTTTCGTTGCCGTGTTCAGTCACATGTTTAATTAAAAAACCTATTACAATATGAATAAAACTACCATTCGCCTGCAAAAATACACAAAGTATTTGAATATTCCAAATTTAATAGACTTTTTTAACAGAAAACTACTCATTAGTATTCCTGCCGAGATAATCCTGTAGAAAGGAAAATTCCTGCTGTGAGGCTACCAGAAGCGTCTCCATCTGGAATATCGCATCATTCTCCGCGTCTCCGTCCTTCATCAGTCTGGCAGCTGTCAGATTCTCGATGCAGTGGTCTATTCTGAGAATGATGTCGTGAACGTCACCAATGACTTCAGTACTCGTCATACGAGACCTCCTTTCGCGTCCTTAAGCAGCTTTATACGGCGCAGCCCTTCTTCTGTAGGATTGCCGTCTTTGTCACATGGGACATGAATTCCCGTTATAGGGCTTATGCGAATCCACCGATAACCCTGCTTGATATTCTTACGCTCGATTGCCCTGACATGCTCAAGCGCCTTTGCATCCTTCTCAGTGGTTGTCTTATTGTCGTAAATCCAATTTTCTCTTGGTGCTGCCATCGTTTTATACTTTAATTTTATTACTTATCTTGCCTATGGTAGCATTCGCCCTGAATGCCTTGACAGGCGTTATAATCGTCTCCCGTTTGGTGATGTCAAGCATCTGTGATACAGAGTAGATATTCTCTTCGTCATCGGCACTCAGACGCTTGGCTGACATGAGAGCACTTGCCTTATCCATCTTGGAGTATATGCACGTCTGACTCTTCTCCTTGACGTCATACTTCGTCACGCACCAGCTCTCCTCGCAGCTATCCACATTCTCGTCGATAACGCTCTTGGATAACCTGAGAATCTTGTCGCTGTCCTCGCTGTCAATGACAATCGAAGCTTCTATATTCTTCTCCTTCACGAACTGCGGTTCACCCAGCTGCCAGTTGACAGGTAATGTAGACCAGCGGAGGATATTACCGTACAACACCTCAATATCCTCGTCCATATCGACATTGGACTCCTCCTTGGAGTAATAGTCCGTCCAGAACTTCAAGAATCGCTCCGAAGCTTTGTCAAACTCGTTGCACGCCTTGGTTATTTCATTCCTACGAAGTCCCAAGTCCTTCAGTAGAGTATCTACTTGATTGAATATCCTGTCAGCAGCCTGCATGGAAAGGTGCATCGCGGTCAAGAGCAGAGAGATACGCTTGAACAGCCCAAGCTCCTGCGCCCGTTCTAAAGAGAGGCCGCGCACCCCTGTGGTGGCGATGCGCTTCCTCACGTTCTCCTCTATTTCGGCCTTACCGACCAGTTCTATAGTCTCGTACTTCTTCATTTGCCCAGATACTCGCTTATATACAAGTCCCTCATAGCCCCAATAACAGCGACGGGGTCATCACAGTCAAACATCGTAATCGGACACACGAGACGTCCGTCGAACGTAAACCAGATAAGATGACCGTGCTCACAAATCTGGAAAAGCTCTGAAGCCTTCTGTATTACGGACTCCTTGTTATATTCCTCCTTTTCCTTACGCCTGCGCTCCTCGCGCTCGCGCCACCATTCAACAAGTCTCTTCATACTACTTGCCCTCCTTTCCGTCCTCTACTTCCTCGAAGTCAGCAAACTTGTTAGCAACCTCCTCGGCTTTCTGCGCGTCAACCATCTGCTGCTGAATATCCTCGGCATTGTCCATATACTCATACTTGCCCTCCTCGAACTGCACACTCTGGTCGGCTCGGATAGCATCCTGCATCTCGACTGACAATGGAGCGTTGCGCGACAGGTTGAGCTTTATGACGGTCTTCTTGGCCATATCGTCGAAGTCCGTAGTCCACTTTGAACTGTTCTTGGTGCGAGTGTCCTTGGAACGGTATGTCTGAGAGTAACGGAGAGCGTGCTGTTCCATCTCTTCGATAGACATATAGAACGTAGACTCAGCGCCGTTCAGGAGGCGGAAATACGAAGCGTATCCGATAGTCTTGGCCTTTGCGCGTTTGTTGTCATCGTCGATGAACTTGAACACGCACTCACCGCTGAGTCGGTTTCGTGAAACAAGCTCTCCCTCCTTAATCTCGGTAGCGTTCGGGATAATTGAGAACTGACCGCTTCGGAGAGCCAGTTGCTTGACACCCTTGTATCCAAGCTGGAACTGAGCTACCGACACACCAGTTTTGTTATTCTTGTAAGGGATAACAAACGCCATGCCGAGAGACTTGTCAAGCGGCAGATTCAGCGCCGTAGCCTTAAGAGCCGCGAACACGATGGTAGCAGGCGCACAGTCCTGAAGGTTAACGTCATTGGCTACCAGAGCGGTAACATTGTTTACGAACGAACCCTTGCGCTCCTTGAGAATATCCTTGAGGTACTTCTCCCATGCAGGGCTTGTGATTGTCTGATTGAATAACTGCAAGCCAGTAGGCTTGTTTTCATTTTTTGCTGCCATAATATATTGATTTTTTTGTTGGTTATTCCTTGTTTTCCTTGACCTTGATGTTGACGTAGCCCTTCTTCTTAGTCACCTTGTCGTATTTTTTCTCAAGGCGCTTGGTCGTGATGGGATGAGAGATGCGCTGGTCGTCCAAGAACTTCTTGTAGTCGAACGAATGGCTCTCAGAAGCATCTACACGGGTGATTGAGAATGCATCGTTCTTGATGCTCTTGATACCCTTCTCGTCCATGAACTTGTACAAACGCTCCTTGAATGCTTCTACCTTGTCCTTCTGAGCCTTCATCTCACTCAGAACAACAGCAATCTCGTCGAACTGAGTCTTCACCTTCTCTGGGAGCAGGTCTGCATCAACCTCTTCTCCGTCGCCGTAGTACTCCTTGAAGTCCTCCAAGAACGAGTCCACAGTATCCATAGCAAAAGCCATATCGAACAGGGTCTTAGGCATGCGCAGAGCCTTAACAGTCAGACGCTCTGGGTCGAATGTGACACCGTCGTTCTCCAAATCGAGGCCATTAGTGTCGTAATGAACCAGATGAAGCTTCATCTTCCATCCCTTACCGAGCTTTGAAACCATCTCATTACCGAGCAGGTGATGGATGAACAGCTGCGCCTTGTAGATGTCGCGGGTCTGCTCGAATGTATAATGGGTGGCCTTGCACTCATACAGGTTCAGCTCCTTCTTCTCGTCATCCTTCAGCATAAAGTCAATGTGACTGATGAGCTTGCAGTTCGGACGCGAATACTTCTCGCTGACCAACAGAGGATTTGACTGCCAACGCTCATCCTTGGCCTTCAGGTGCTCATAGATAAGCATCTCAATCTCGTCTCCAGCCTTAATCGCTGCCGTACGGGGAATATCCTCATGCTCGATGAGACCCTTACATACAGCCAGACGCTTGTAGGCTGACTTTGGAACAGCCCCCAGCTGCGCTACTTGCAGCAGAATCTTTCCGTCACTTGAACCCAGAGAACCGACACGGCTCTGGACAATCTCACTTTTGTAATCTTCCATAACTAATCCTTTTTGTTATTAACTGTTTTACTTACTGGTTTGGTCTGAATAATACTGAGGTCAAGGACTTGTACGGAGAGCTGGATAATCCTGTTTCCCTTGAACTCCGTTCTGGCCGTCTGGAGGCGACCGATAATGCTCACGTACATACCGCGACGGAGTCCCATCTCCTCCAGCTTGTCAACCATCTTCTTACGCTTGTTGTTGAATATGAAGATACGGATATACTCTACCGAATTGGTCTCGTCCTCACTCACTTCCTTCGGGGAACTGTTCACAATCAGCGAAAAACTGATGTACCGCTTCCCAGAAGTGGCCTTGCCGACCTTGAAATCATCGCCGACAACACCCTTCAAGAACACTTGATTCTGATATGTAATAGCCATAAAATATATCTGTTTCCGTGAATTACGCTACAAAAATAATAGTTTTATTTGAATATTCCAAATATATTAACTATTTTTAATCAAAATCTGCATCTACGAACTCTTCTCCTGTCTCTATAACGAATCCCTGTTCGTGACAGCAGGGGCATTCCAGCTCCTTGAGGTGCGTCACGCACGGCCTTGCGGCTATCCATCTGTATTTACAGTTGATACAGATAACCTCAGAGACCTTGTGCGGCATATTTTCTTCTATGTTATGAATCTCAGCCATATTTAAACTTTGTAATTAAGAATTTTCCTACTTTCTGACTTCTTGTAGCCCAGCCTGTGCATCTCCTTGCGGATTTCACATGCCTGCCGACATACAGTCTCCTTGAATCTCCTTATAATTTCTTCCATTGCCTCCTGTGGGGTAAGATAGATTCTGTTAATGTGTTCGTCATCGAGGCCGAATGCCGACATTACGGTCGATTTGCAAAGCGGCTTATCAACGTCCATGCGGATATAGTAGTCGATTCTCCAGTGGGGAACGTCGGTATCTATATACGGTCTCGGCTCTTCCCATACAACGTTGACGCGCCGAATCTCGCAGGTAGAAACACTTTGTGTATCATACAGGCTTGACATGTAACATCGGTCTCCCACCTTGAGTTGTGGGACAGGAGGATGACTCCTGTCCGTGTACTTATACTCCCTCTCCATGCCAGAACTCCTTATACGTTGTATCGCGTTCCTCCTTGACGGGGTCGCTGATTTCGTACTCACGCCCACACTTCATGCAGTGGTAGTAGTTGACAATACCGCCGTCGTCCTCCTCCCTGTCGTGTACGTCGCTTGCGTCGAAATCATTGTCCCAGCAGAGGTCTCCGCCGCAGATAATGCATTTCATTCCTTCTTGTGCCATATCCTTACTCCTTATAAGACTCATAAATCTCTCCAGTCCACTCCAGTTCTAATCCGCGAGGATAGACCGAGTTCTGGCTGATACCACCATCCTTCTTGATTGGTTTGAACTCATAGTGATAATGAAGCCCTGTATCACAGATTGTGTCAACCTCGGCCTCAACCTTGGTCAGCACGGCAACGACCTCCTTGTCTGGCTGCTGCTCGTACTTTGGATGCCAGATTGTTCCACCCACTCTTTTCTGACGGCCTTTAACGACCCACTTGACAATCTCGCCTACCTTATGGGGTGCGAGCAGCGCAAGCTCGTCCTTTGCCTCCTTGATACGCTTTGCAGCCTCTGACTGCTGCTCCCTGTACGCCTTGATTGTGCGTACCAGTTTATCTTCCTTATCCGTCATAGCCTTATATTTTAAATTCCTTATCTTGATTATACAGCATATTGAAAAACTGGTCGGTCTTATAGGCTATAAGCGCCCATTCGTCTTCAGACCGCAAGCTGAGTTTTTCTGACTTCTGGCTGATAATCGCCAGAGCAATGTCACCTCGGAACTTCCTCCAGTATGCACGCTCATCAATCTCGGCCTGATGGTCGGCGATGGCCTTCGCATCCATAGAAGCAAGCATCTCACGAAGTTGCGCCTGTGTACGGTCATGCTCCTCGTTGGTTCTCTTCATACGCTCATTCATCTCCGTAAAGAACGACGGGGCTTCGGCCTTTTTGGTAAAGTCAAGCTGCGTAATGTCATACTCTGTCCCGTCATCACCAATCCAACAAGTACCGCCTCTCACAAACTGGCGTACATTAACCTGTCTTTCATCCTTTATATCGACAGCGCTAATCCAATTATATACCTCTTGCATAATAACTAGTCCTTTTTATTCAAAATCACACTTATCTTCGAATAGATTCCTACGCGCTTGAGCTTCTTGATGCGGTCGAAATCACCGTCCTCGACACACTTGCGGTAGGACTTTCCAAGAGCCTCTGGAATCTCCGAACGCTCGATGCGCTCGTCATCAACCATGCGGGCAAGCATCTCCACCTCCTTGCGAGTACCCTCACATTCATTGCGGCGGTTGGCCTTGACAATATCGTCGATGAAACCCCCTAGGCCATACTTGCGAGCCGTATGCCGCAGCTTCCGAAGATAGCCGCGACACAAAGCCTGCAAGCGTTCATCCCTGCTCATCGCGTCCACACAATCTCGTTGAACTTATTCTCAAGACCAGCATCGTCTATGTAGTCCACATCAAGTACACTGCACAGGACGCGCTTCAAGTCCCACTTGGGAAGGGTCTTCAGATGCTCGACCACTACGACGTTCTTCTCCTCTGGCTCTAGCTGCTCCCAGATGCCGTCAAAAATCTGCTTCTTCTTGTCACTCATAATAATATTGTTTTCGTTAAACGTGTTTATTATACACTAAAAAGGTAAGTCGTCTGCGCCTCCTGCTGGCTGTGCGTCCGCCGTAGGGAATGGTGACACACCGTTAGCGGGAGATGCGGCAGGTTTTGGAGCAGGTGCGGCAGTAGGTGCTTGAGCTGCGGGCTGCTGAGTCTGAGTACTCTGGCCTGCATCGAGGTTAACCGCCTTCCAAGCCGACAGGTCTGTGAAGTACTTACCGTTCCACTCGCGAGACTCTGGGTCGAATGATACGCAGAAGTTGCCTCCTACCTTGATACCCATCTTGTCCCATCGTTCCTGTCCCATAACCGAGAAGCAGAGTGTCTTGGGATACTGACCCTGTGTCTCGCCGACGAATGAGTTCTTGACCCATGTCTCGCCATTTCTACTCGATACGCCGCTCTGGGGTTCGAGAATCTTAGTTACTTTAATTGTAATTTCCATTGTCTTTACGTTTATTTACTGTTAATATTTACTTCGTTCTCAGCATTCGGGTGGTACTGCTTCCAGTCCGCGCCGTGAATACGCTTGAGATGCTTCTTCATCTTGCGGGGAATCCTGCCTGTAATCCTGACGCGCTGGATAATCTGTGCATTCGGGATATGAAGCTCGCGACCGCTCTCATCCTTAATGACGATATTCATCCTGTCATCATCAATCAGCGTCTTCCAGATGTCATCCCTCGGACTCGGCAGCTCTACAGCGGCCTCAATCTCGATGGCGAGCGACGCACGGTTAATCTGAAAGTCATCACTATTAATATTGACCCCACCAAAGAAACCGTCTGGAAATGGTGCATTAATCACCATATCGCGGAGGCTCTTGCTATCCAGACCGTCAACATGCACCACCTTGTCGATTCGCTCGCCATCTATAGCCAGACTCGGCATAACAAAGACCTTCTTCATGGTCAATAGCTCTTACCGTGCAGCTTGGCACGTCGCTCATTATACTTCATCTTATGCACAATATGCCATTCGAGGTCGAATCCGTGCTCCTTCGCAAAGTCGAAGCAGAACAGAATCATCGCACCCGTAATCTCGGCAATCTCGTTAGGAGTAGAGTCATTACCTATGAGGGTAATACCCTGTACAAGCTCATAGCACTGCTCGCAGACAGACAGGCTGGCAAACATATTCTGCCAGTCATCCTTCTTCTCCTCGAAAGTCTCTGGTTGGATACCCTTCATACCCAAGAAGTCGAACAGGCGGATACAGACGTCGGCGGTCTCGTCCTCCAGAGAGTTCTTGATTGTGGTATCGAATGCCGACATATACGAGAAACCGTCAATCATACGACAGTCAAACTCCGACACATCGGCCTTGATACCCTTGCGGTCAGCCTCCATCATCTCGCCAATCTCGGACACGACAAGCATCATCCAGTGGGCATTACTCTTCTCCTTGTCGTGGAAGCCGTGGTCGCAGGCGGTCTTGTAGGCCGTAGCGATAAATTCATTTAATCTTTCCTTTGTAACCATAATCTACTACATTGATTCTGTTGCTAAAAGTGCGTTTCCGCAGGTAATTCTATCCTCATCCTCCTCCTTAGAAGGGATGAACACGATAACGTCCCAGCCCTCATCAAGCAGTGGCTGCTCGAACTGACGGTACACGTCGTACTTGTAATAGCCCTCTGGAGTGCTGATACCGTTGGCATTGGCCTCCTTGGTCTCATGGATTGGTGTAATCTTGACAATAAACTTCTCCTTATCGAACAGGCTCGACAGAACCTTGGGGTCGAGAATGGTCTGGTCGGTAACAGGGAAGTTAAGAGTGTACTTACGACCCTTCGGCATGGGCAGGGCGCGACAGATGTCAGAAATCTCGCGCAGACTCAATGAGCACCCACGGAACAACTGCTTGCGCTGGCCTTCGTCGGTAGAATTGATACTGAGCTGCAATCCTGCCTCGCCACCGTACACGTTGTTCTTGATGTCACAGAAGTCGTCCAGTATCTCATACAGCGAAGCAACACCGACACGCTTCGGCATCATAGTCGTAAACACAGGATGGATGACATCGGCCTTCATCTTGATGTTCACAGTGTCCACAAGGTCGTAGCGCAGGAACGCAAGAACGTTCGCAGCATTCAGAGAAGGCTCACCCATACGAGCCAGATGAAGATTGAAACGCTTGGTGTAAACACAGCCGCTGAACTCGATTGCCTTGACAACTTCGTTAATCAGCTCGTCACGGCTGGCATTCCCACAGAAGCCCACCTTCGGGCAGTCACAGAACATGCAATGCATCTGACAACCCTTCTGGGTAGAAATGGTAACCACCATCTTGTCCTTCAAATCGACTGGATGATGCTTAACTTGGTTAATCTCCTCGGTCAAACCCAAGAAATTAGCCTTGATGTTTGCAGACTTACCGTAGTCGCCTACATACAGGTACTCAAGATTGGCCTGCGTGTCGCAGAAGATTGCACCTGTTCTTGTTTTGAACTCTTTAATCATAATCGTTTTTTAACTTTGAAATTCGTGAAACCGTCGGCGAAGGTAGTGCTTATTTTTTGAACTTCCAAATAAATATCTCTTTTTTAAAGTATACTTAACAAATAAGAGTTACTCTTAACATATAGTAACCTTTTTAAGAGATATATTCTTGTAGGTAGTATATTTCCTGTTAGTATATACTGTTTATAGAGTATTTTTATTATAAGGTATACTTATTACACGCACGTACGCGCACGCGGATTACAGGACATTGAGGCTATTAGTATATTAATAATATTATCTTTACCCCCTGTCGATTTATAAATAAATCTCAAGTGCCCCCCGTTCTTTCTTCTTCTTCCAGAAAGTGTACGGATGACAATTTATATGGCATAAAATACATAGAAAAGGAAAAGAAACAGTCAAAAACAGACTGGATTATGACTCCAGAAGGCCAATATTATCCCAAAAATTGAAAATAAAGCCAAAATTAAGCCCGTGGAGACGTTTTTACATCATAGGTGGATAATTTATCGTCTCACTTTATTTTAAAGCCATAGCGAGCCTTAAAATCGTTTTTTCTTCTTTTCGCGATTTTTTTTCGTTTTGATTTTTATTTTTTTCTTTTTTTCTGGATTGATTAAGTGCACCCTATGGTTTGCAGCCTCCTTGCACCTCCCCCTCCCCTTATGTTTTTAGCCGTTTTTTGAATATCTTTGCACCCGCTTGTTTTTGCCTATTAAAACGAACATTCACAAAAGCAAAAACACCACTTTTCCACCTTTGGCATATCTGGACACAAAAACGCTGATTAACTTTGCACCCGTTTTCACTACTTTGCACGCAATAATCAACTAAACAAAAACAAATCAATTTGCCAAAGTAATATACTTCTTTTATCCCTTCTTTCTTTATGTACAGATTTCTCTATTATATAAACCTTAGTATTATTTATTTCTTAGAATATAGAGTAATAATCAATACTATATATAATATAAGATATATATAATACTAGAAAATACTCTATATAATAAATTTTTACGTAAATTTACGTAGAAATATTTAGTTAAAATATGTTTAATTGCAAAATACTTAAAATAATCTTCTTACCTTTGCAGCGGGTTAAGTGGTTAACTTATACGCTAAGAAGTAAGCGAAGTACAAAGATACCTAGTAGTATTAATAATCATGCTAGTAATTAGGTCCTCGAAAACTAGTAACCACCTTAGACAAAAAAAGAAGGGGAAAACGTTATTTATAACGAACAAAGCGAAAGCTACCCGAAAAAGCACTAAGCGACTTTAAGGGTTAAGAAACTTCTTTTATATCAGTTTAGGAAATAGACTTTTATAACGCGGGTTAAGGTGATAAAACAAAAGAGACTTGAAACAAAGGTGTTTCTACTAGAGAAAAACTTGTTATTTGGTAAGTAACAAAGGAAGATAGGAAATAGCGCTGAAAATTAAAAACGTAATAAGGAAAACAAGTCCAAAGGACTAAGGTTTATATAATACACCACTCTGGAAGTGTGAAAAATAATCCTCGTTTCGGTTTATAGCTAAGTATGCAAAC
>JAEEGG010028139.1_pt1 | contig 10602 bp, 8 predicted proteins | sample 9134161 | NCBI WGS metagenome assembly JAEEGG01 (sample SAMN16246543, study PRJNA631951) | gut metagenome | biome: gut microbiome; feature: rumen; material: CR-attached | host: Bos | place: Iran: Karaj | collected 2018-10 | reverse complement strand
CCCCCAGAGCAGAAGTACGCGCTCAGGCACATTGTTGCCACGATGATGGTCGGGGAAGGTCACGACGTGGCCGCAGTGGCCGCAAATCTGGGGCATTCAAGCCCGAAAAATACGCTGAACACCTATGCCCATTCTTTGCCCAACGCGCAGAAGCCCACCAGCTCCGGCCTTGGTGCGCTTTGATGCCACCTCGACAATATGGACAAAGAAAAATCAAAGGGGCAGCGGGAAAACCCCATCCCGCAACTCCAGAACGGTCGCGCCCCCGCAGGCAAGCTCGCCGTGCGGGGGCGTTCCCGTCAATTCGCTTCATTCGGGAACCTGGGTCTCTTTCAAGACACGCTACCCGCGATCGTGGTGGTCATGCCCGCAACCGCAGGCGCCATGGTCGTGGCCATGGTCGTGGCCATGATGATGGTCATGCCCGTGGTCGTGTCCGTAGCCGCAGGCGCCATGGTGGTGGCCGTGGTGGCCATGTTCGTGGTCGTGCCCACAGCCACAGGCATCGCCTTCGGCCGAGGGATCCTTGAGGCCGTCGAGGGCCATGTGGCGACCAATTTCGAAGGCCTTGCGCAGATCGAGAGGGAAAAATTCCTCGCGACGACGCTGCTTTGCCTTCTCGTCGAAGCAGGGCGCCACGTACTCGCTGTAGTCGGAGAACTGCAGGGTATCGTAGCACCAGAGGGTCTGGGGCGTGGAAAGAATATTCCCGACAAAGCGCTCCATGAGGCTCAGGCGCTGGGGGAGGCCCCACTGCTCGGCCTGAGCCTCGGTCACGTTCATGGCGTAGAAGAAGGCCGTGGGCATGCGCTTGGGCGCAATGGACGTACCCTTGCCATCGTAGACAAGGTAGGGGAAGAGCAGGCGTTCGAGGAAGCTGCGCATCTGACCCGAGAGGTCCATAAAGTAGATGGGGCTGCCGAAGATGATGCCGTCGGCCTGGGCGAGCTTTTCCAGCAGCGGACTAAGCTCGTCCTTGGCGCCGCAGCGACCGTAGAAGGGGCCGTCCTTCTTCTTGCAGGCAAAGCAGCTCTTGCAGCCCGTGTAGCTCAGCCGGTAGAGGTCGATGATTTCGGTTTCCGCGCCGGCGCAGGCGTTCTCCACGCCCTCCATGGCCCACTTGAGCAGGCGCGCCGTGCTCCCCTTGGGACGGGGGCTGCCGTTGATGCCGTATATTTTCATGCTCATTCTCCTCTTCATGCCTGCAAGGCGCACGCGCCCTGCCCCTGGCGTTCTTTGCTGGACCGAAAGCCACCCGAGCCAAACCTGCACTGAGGCCAGCACGGCGCCTGTCTCCGGACAGCAGTCAGTGTAGGGGGCCGCCTGGCGGGGGTCAAGGCGAGGGGCAACCGGCGCTGCAGACTCTGCCAGAGCGGGACCGCAGGGGGAAGCCGGCAAGGACGCGCCGGCAGGGCCTGCCTAGAAAAACGAACAGTAGAAGGCCACCCAGAAGGGGACCGAGAAGTCGAGCACCATGGCGTGGAGTATGCACACGAAGGCCCAGTCCATGCCGAGCGTACGCACGAGCACGGGGAAGGTAGTGTCCATGGTCGTGCAGCCAGCCATGCTGATGACGGCGTGGCCCGGCAGGAACTTCACGGCAAAGGGGATGAGCACGAGGGCTATGGCCTCACGCAGGATGTTGCTGATGAGGGCGACCGTGCCGAGCTCGAGATGGCCGGCCTGGGAGATGAGCACCGAGGAGAGGGAGTAGTAGGCAAAGCCGGCTCCCACGGCAAGGCACTGCCAGACGGACCAGGTCAGGACGAGGGCGCAGGCCGCCGCGCCGAGAAAGGTGCCGACCGTCGTTGCAAGGGGAAAGAGCAGGAGGCGGGGCGAGAGGGATCGCAGGATGGCGCGCAGCCTGTCCCCTGATCCCATGCCGATGCCGATGGCGAGCATGAGGGCAAGCAGCAGGCCTATGCAGGCCTCGTCCGTCACCCAGCCCTCAGGCAGGACATGAAAGACGCCCGAAACTATGCCAAGCACGAAGAAGCCCACGATGATCAGGCTTGCCTTCACCGGATCCCTCCAGGAGCGCTTTCGTCTTTCCTGCCGGAAGCGTCGTCACAATCGGCTGGACGGCCCTTTCCTGACGGCGCAGCGCACGCCTTGGATCTGGCTTCGGCACAGGCCTTGGCGCCTCCCTTGAATCCGCCTTCCGGCGAGGGCAGGAAACGGCCGATCAGGCAGACGCAGAGCACCGAGCCCACAATGGTCGCCCCAGCCAAGAGCAGAGCCTGGAGTCCGAGCGTGGGCAGATTGGCCATGAGCTCGGCGTTGCCGCCCGTGACATAGCCCATGGCGAAAAGCAGCGCGCAGACGATGGGCATGAAGAGCCTGTCGGCAAGCTTTGGGAGGGCCGTGCGCTTGAGGAGCAGACCAAGGGCAATGCCGATGAAGATGCAGGAGATGGGCAGGAACATGGAGGCTCGCTTGCAGTGCTGGAGAACGGAGAAAGGGCGAGGTGACTGCAGGGGGTGTACGGCACGGGAGGTCGGGCCGTCAAACGCCCGCAGGCGAAAGGGGAGAACGGGGCGAAGAACGCGACGCGAGGCTGTGCAGTCCTTGCGCGAAGGGCAGAGGAAACCCTACCGCTTCCCTGCCCTGCCTGCCATGCCCGGCAGGAGCTCAGCTTGCCCCTTTGCGGACGTCCTGAAGCGTGAAGGATCTGCGAGGCACGAGAGAAAGGAAGAGAAGGGGTGAAGCGCGCCCCCCCCCAGTTCCCTTGATCTCACGGCTGCGCCCCCTTCAAGAAGAAGTGCTGGCAACCTCACCAAGGGCACCACTCCCGGCGGGAATGCTGGCAGAAACGCTGGCTGGGAGGGATGGGCCTTGGCCGCCTGCGATCTGCCTCAAGCATCGCTGCGGAGCGCAGCCAGCCTGCTAGCAAGGCAGAGGCTGGCTCGGGAATGCGTTGCATCTACGAAGAACGCCTTGGCATGGTTTTGCCTGCCGGCTGACAGAGGCATAGATGCATTTTCAGCGCCGGTTTGAAACCGCCAGGCAGAAGAGCGGCAAGAAACGCCTGCCCTGGCCGGCCTGCGCAGAAAAGGGCCGAGGTCGCCTCCGGCCAGCCAGAAAGAACGAGCAAGCGGCCCGCGACGGCCGGAAACGTCGCATTCATGAACAGCACCATGCACAGTGCCATGGACAGCACCAGGGACAGCGGCAGAGACAGCATCAGAAACAGCGCCGCTGACGCCCCGGCGCAGGACTTCAACGCCCAGCCCGAACCCCTTTGGAACAAGATCGACGAAGAAGCGTACGCCAACGCCCTCTCAGATCCCGACGACATCCCGCCCCTGACGAAGCGGCAGATCAGGAATTGCGTGCCCCTGCGGATCATGCCGGGCGAAACCAAGATGGAAAGGCTCCGCTACGCCAAGGCCCTGTGCCAGGCGCGCGCGAAGTGGCTGAAGCGCAAGCAGGCGAGACGTTCGGAAGCGCACCCCAGTCAGGAAGCCATGACGGGAGAGGCGAGATGCCAGTCCTTGCGCCAGCCTGCAGCAGGAGCACCCAGACTGACCAGCTGCACTGGTTCTCCATGCCGGGACCGGACGGCGTCTGCTGGCACATCGCCACCCCCGCTGCTGGCGGATGTCGCAGCGCTGCCCAACGGCTCAGGACCGCAGGACTTTCCAGAGCCGCGGGACTGAGCCCCCCTGCCAAGGGGCAGAAGCTAGAACGTCCCGAGCGGAAAGGGAGGACAGGCAAGCACAGTCACTGTCTCCACGTCCGGGTCTTGCGGTGCTGGGGCTGGCCGCTTCCTGGGAGCCTTCGCCTTCGCAGCCTCGAAGGCCTGCCTGACCAGGGGCAGGGCCCGTTCGAGCTCGCTGTCGTCGGCGATGCTGACCCGCCATTCGCCGCTGGCTTGATGTCTTTTGCCGGCAAGGCATTCGGCCAGACCGTCCGGATCATCCAGTTCGCCGCGCTTCAAGTTGAGGACGAGCCTCAGCTTCAAGCCCTGCGGGGAGACGGAGACGAAGGTGTTCCCGTTCACGGCAAAGGCCATGTACGTTCTGCTGGTCCTGATCGAGACGGCACTGGGTGCACCCCATGGAAAGAGACGCTCCCTGAGCCTCAGGACGAGGAGCCAGATGCAGGGAGAGTGGCCGGCGAGCCAGGCCCGCTCCTCGGGAAAGAGGGCGTAGGCTCCCCCAGCCGGGGAAGCCGCGTCTTCAGGCGCAGAGGACGGCACGGAAGGGGAAGGAACGGACAAGGACAGCCTCCTGTAAAAAGGTATGGAGGCCGTGATATGCCGCACGGCAGGGGTGGTCAACACCGGGGGCGCATCGCAGAAGCCTGCAGGCGGGACAGGACGGAGCCCCCTGTTCTCTGGCCCGCACTCAGCTTCAGGAATGCTGGAATGTCTGAAGTTCTGGGTGCAGCTGAACAAGGCGGAGAGGGCCGGCCAAAGACGACAGAGGATGAGACTTTTCGACCTGAACCTTGCCTTTCGTCCGCACGGGGGCGCAGAAGGCTTGGCCTGCTTTCTACCCTGACTCGGCCCCGCCCTGCTCCAGGCGGGGCTAGCCTACCGCTGCCGGCTCAGCCCTCCTGCTCTCCGGCTCTGATCCGCGCGGCCGCCTTGCGGGCAATGCGCAGGAGTTCGTCCCTTCCGGCCAGCCCTTCTATCCAATCCTCGGGGATTGAATCCCTGCCCCAGCAGAGGGCGGCTGCCGCGCCGGCAACGCAGGCCGTGGTGTCGGCGTCCCTGCCGAGCGATGCCGCCTTCAGCACCGTCTCCGCGTAGCTCTCCGAGTTCAGGAGGCACCACAGGGCGGCCTCCAGCGTATGCACGACAAAGCCGCCGCTCTGGATCGCCGGCTCGGGGACGTACCGCAGGCCACCGTCCAGAACGCGACCGAGCTTCGCAAGAACTTCGCCTCCAATAAACGGGAAGCCGTTCGCGAAGTCGTCGCAAAGGCGCCTGTAGCCGGTATCTCTGTCCCAGCCAAGGCTCAGGAGCCGGAGGAACTCCTCGAAGACAAAGCAGCAGGCGCAAGCCAGCGGATGGGCGTGCGTCAGCGAGGACGCCCGCCGGACGGCCTTGAACCTGGCTTCAGGATCCTTCACGCCCAGCAGGGCTGGAACGACGGGTGCGATGCGCATGAGGCTGCCGTTGCCGTTGTCGTACTCGCCCTTTCCTCCTGCCTGTTCCGGTACCACGCCATGTCGCATGCGCCCTATGGCCGCCCGCGTGGCGCCGCCCACGTCGAAGACGTTCCCGCGGGCCGTGAACTTCCCCTTGTAGAGCCAGTCCTGGAAGTTCTGGCCGGCCTGCTGCGCATCGAAGCCGCCGGGCAGGAGCGCATCAGCCAAGGCCAGCGCAAGCGCCGTGTCGTCGGACCAAGTCCCCGCCGGCTGGCCGTGCCCTCCACCTCCCTGCAGAGGCTTCGCCTCGAAGGTTCCGCGCTTCATGAATTCGAACGGCACGCCCAAGGCGTCTCCCACGGCGAGGCCGAGCAGGATCGTCTCCATCAGGGGCTCCATATCCGGAGAGGACGCCACGGGCAAGGCTCCTGCTCTTGACTCCGCATGGCCGGCTTCGTCGATCTCGCGGAGGCGCTTCAGCCACGCGACCATGGGAACGTCCCTGAGTTCGTGCTCCAGCATCGCCCCGCCCGAAGAGTGGTACTCCGCGCGTATGCAGAAGATGATCAGCGCCATGACCTGCGCATCGCCGAGCGAGGAGACGAAGGCTTCGTCGCCCCATCGGCGCCGCGCGTCCTCCTTCAGAAGGCCGGCCTCCTCCAGCACCCGGAAGTAGTCGACGAACGCCCTGTCCCTGTGCTCCGCAATGAACCTGCCAAACGCGCCCAGAAACTCGCCGGCGATGCTGCCGCCTTCCTCCGTGCCAGGCTCCAGTTCCTGCAGCCGCTGCAGCTTCGGAATAAACGCCGTCAGCGCACCGTATTCCCCACCAGCTTCCGGCATGGAGCTTTCTGCCAGCCTTCCTGTCTCTGCGCCGGCCACGGCTCCTTCCGCTCTGGGGGCCTGTCCGCTGCCGAAAGCTCCGGCTTCGGCATCGTCAATCTCCTTGAGCCTGGCCAGCCACTTCGCCATGCGTCCATCCTCGAGGCAGCCCAGAAACGCGCCTTCGCAGAAGCGGTCTGCACGCAGGGCGCAGAAGATCAGCGCAGCCACGGCCTGAGCGCCGAGGGAGGAGACGTCGGCGATGCCCATATTGACGCCGGCGCGCTCGAGCACGCCGAGGTAGTCGTTGAGGCCAAGGTCTCTGCGCTCTTTCCCGAAGTCTGAGATGGCCCAGCGTAACTCGTCCGAGATGGCGGCGTATCTGACGAAGGGCATTTGACCGGGGCGATGGACCCATGTGCCGAAGTCCGCGCCCTGAAGCCTCGGCAGGAAGTCCGTCAGCGGCCTGAACGACTTCCTGCGGGCCTTCGCCGCCTCGTACGACTGCCGGACCAGCGGCAGCGCCGCGTCCACGTCCGCCCCGGACGAGGCGTCGATCCGGCAGGCGCCGGGATCATGCTCTGCGGCGACGTCGGCAAGGCCGGCAGGATCGTCCAGATCATTCTTCTTCATGCGCAGGTAGAGACGCAGCTTCTCATGCTCGAAGCAGTCCACCGAGAGGAACAGCTTCCCGTCCACCGAAAAGAAGACGTACATGCTGAGCACCTCAATCCTCACGCCACCGAAGGCGAGGACGGCATCTTCGAGTCTGGCGTACAGCGCGGCTGCGGGAGCATGCTCAGGGAAGGCGGGTTTGACAGGCTCCATGGCTTCCTGGGCTCCGGAGCCTTCCACGCCGTCCTTAGCCAAGTCCTTCCCCTCCTGCGTCACGGCGGAGCGCATCCCTTCGAAGGTCCGCTGAGAATCCTCCTCGGCCTCCATAGCGAGGCTCGGCGCCTCCATGCAGGGAGCAAACAGTTCACGTTCTTCTTCAGGGCTGAGGAGGCGTGCCTCTCCCCCTCTCCCAGTCTCCTCCTCCACAGCGACGTCCCCGGAGGATCCGTCCAGCTCCGCCTGCGCAGATCTGGCGAACTTCAAGACAAGGCCCTTCAGGCGGAGACTCATGGCGCAGAGCCAGTCGAAGGCTGCGCCCCACGAGGACTCGTCCTCCGGCTCGATGCCGCGCTGGACGTAGAGACGGCAGTCCTTGACGTCTTCTCGCCAGATGACTTCACCGGCGTCCGGCTCCAGCACGTTGAAAACTTCTACTTTGCGCGCGCAGAACGCTCCGAACAGATCCTTGCAGTCAAGGAAGTAGAGCGCAGCCTTGACGCACTTCTTCAGGGCCGAGAAGCTGAGGTGGATCCAAAGGGAAGAGACGCCGATGCCAAGCTCGTAGAAACTCTGCGCGCAGGGCTTCCTGAAGCTGAAGGCCGCCGCCATCTCCGCTTTGCCGGCCGCGTGGGCGCAGAACGCTTCCCAGAACCTGAGCCTGAGCGCCTCTCCAGACTTGGGCTCCGGCTTCAGGGGCATTGTCTGGACGCCATCGAACGCCTGTCGGACCAGAGGCATGAGCGCCTCCGCGCCGGCCGCGTTCTCGGCGAAGGCCTTGAACTCGCCCACGCCACAGGGGCTGGCGCACAGCATCAGGACCGCGAGGCCGTCCGGATCGTCCAGAGCCCCAGCCGGCACGTCCAGGTAGATCGTCAGGTGCTTCTTCTGCGACTCGCAGGCGAGGAAGCGCCTGCAGCCTGCCGAGAAGAAGGCATAGTTCCGGCCAAACGAGAGCGCAACGCCGTCCAGCGCGAGGACACGCCGCTTCAGCGCTGTCCAGGCGGCCTGCACCTCCTGCGATGCGCCCGCAAAGAACGCCCTGTCCTCATCCTCAAGGCGCGGCTTGTCGGAAGCATAGAGCCTCAGCCTGCCCAAGGCGCCGTTGACAGCAGCAATGGAAAACAGGACGTCGTAGGCGTCCTCGGCGGACATGTTGAAGAACTCCCGGGCGCGCGGCTTGCCGTCGAAGGTCTCCACGGCCTGCTGCCCGGGATACAGCTTGTCGATGAGGGCCTGCACGTCCCTGCCTGCCAGCCGTTTCGGCACCTCGAGCGTGCAGTGCAGCCTGAAGGCGAAGGGCAGGCACTCGCTCCTGTTCAGTTCCTTCAGCCGCGCCTCCACGTCGTCGGCATAGCCGATCTTCACGTAGGCGGGGAAGGACGGATTCGTCAGCACGTAGATGTATCCTGCGCCCATGGGCGTTTTCCTCCATGTCTGTCTGCCTTCGGAAAGGCGGATTGCAGAAGCATGCTACGCCGGATCGGTCCTGCTGTCTGCCTCCGCGCCAGCGAGGCAGGAATGGAGCCGCAGAACCGCGAGGCCGGCATCCCGTCCAGACGGAAGCCGGAGCTTCTGCGCTTTGCCGGCTAATAGACCTCGTCGGCCGCGTCCCTGTAGGCTCTGGCGGCCCGGATCAGGAATTCGTCACTGCCAAGGCCCAGCTCCTTCGCCCGAGCTTCGATGCAGCGCAGGTCCCAGCGGGACATGCGGATCTGGACGTCCACGGGAGAAAGGTCGATCTCGGGCAAGGCGAAGATCTGGACAAGGGGGCGTCTGGCGCGGTCCATGCCTTCCCCCTGCATGGCCTCCTGCGTGAAGGCCAGGGCAGCCTCATAGGAGGAGGGCTCCGGCAAAGGACGGCCTTTCTCCATGAAGTCCCGGCCCTCGATCTCGAGAATGTCCTGGCCCATGACGATGCACTCGGCAAGGCTACGGGCCTGGGTGACGGCGCGGGGGAAGTCGATGAAGCTTATCAGGTACCAGTCGCCGGGCAGGCCGTCCCTGTTGTCCAGCGGGAGGAGGGAGGCGTAATAGGCTTTCATGCGGTCTCCTTCGGGGTGTCCTGCCGGCCGCGACGGCGGTCCGACGACACCTGCGAAGACCTTGTAGAACGCCGGAATTCCGAAACGGGGAATCTTTCCCACAGACCCGAAAAACGATGCAGAGGCCAAGCTTTGCCACCTCCTGACGCTGGTGTTTCTCACCTGGCGTCAGTGGCGGCTTTGCCAAGTCGGCTATCAGGCTCACAGCCGAAGCAGCCTGAACATGTTGTTGAGAAAGACCACGACGTCGTCCAGCCTCGACGGCTGCTCGGCGATACGGACGAAGTCCCAGACCGTGCAGAGGATGACGCCGTTGCGGATGTCCCAGTGCAGGGGCTGAACCGCCTCCTTTGGCAAGCCGATGGCGATGCTCGCCTGATCTCCCATGGAAACAACCATGCGCACGCCGAGTTCCCTCACTCCGGACCAGAAGAGATCCCGCCTGAAGGCGGTTCTTCCCTGTTCCCCGTCCGTCAGCGCAGCAAGGGTGCAGGGCCAGAAGGTGTTCGTACCGGCGGGGCGATGCAGGGAGGCGACAATCTGCGCCAGCACTCGCAGGCGTTCCGGGTCGGCGCCGCGGCAAAGGTCCTGCCCGAGTTCCCAGTAGGTCCAGCACAGCCAGCCCCGCTTCACGCGAGCGCGCAGCTTCTGCCACGGCGCAGGCCAGTCTTCCGGGGCAGTACGGGTGAAGGAGATGGAAAGCGCGGCTGCGGGCGGCATGGGCGCTTCCCGACTGGCCTGCCGCAAAGCCGCAGGCCGCGCTGAAGCACAGGGCTGGGCCAGCGTGCCGCACGCCTGCAGTGACGCAGCTGGGTGCGCATCCCCGTACGCATGCGGGGTGCCTTCAAAGGAGCGGGCCCCCTTCCATATCTTGCTTTCACCTGTCCACTGCCAAGCCTTCTTCCGCAACGGAACGTGGCCGCAGTACCAACCGCAGACGAGGCAGTACACTCGGCAGTCCCCCTTCCTCATCTTGTAGACGAAGTGCCCGCACCCGCAGGCTGCGCACATGGCGTCCCAAGCGTGCCCCTCCGGCGGTTCGAGGGAGAGGACGTCGCCGTCACGACTGGAAAGCAGACCGGGGAAGGCCGACCTGGCATTGTCGAGTGCCGCCTTGAGCCCCTCCGGCCAAGGACCGGCAAGCGTGCCTTCCAGGCCAGGACCGGGCTCCTCCCTGCATAGCCCCTCCATGTCCGGCTGCAGGGCAGGCACAGCGACGCCTGCGCGCTGCGGCTCCAAAACAAGGCATGCATGTTCATCTGGGTCCATACGTCCTCCTGGACAGCTTTTTTCATGAGGAAGCCTGAAGCTGGCCGCGTACCGGCCTTTCCTGCCAGAAAACTTGCGGGCAGAGCCGGAAGGCATCCTGAACAGGGCGAAGAAGGCTTTGCCCTCGCCGCCAGCCAGAAAAGCCGGCTCCCTGAACGTCGGCGCGGCGGCCGCCAGCCTGCCCTTGACCAAGACCGGCGATGCGCTTCTATTCTTGAACGCAACAGGCCGAGCATGAAGGGTGGGCTTTCAGAACTCTTTGCTTTCATCGCTTCTCCTGCAGTGGCTCCTCCCGTGCAGACAGGCAACGCCGGGCGGAAGCCCCTCAACTGTGCCCAGACGGAGCGCATGGATTTCCAAGGACCGCCTCGGACTTGCCGAAGCAGCAAGGCATCGAGGGTTTCTGTCCCACGCATAATTTTCCTTCACCTTTATTTTTTCATAGAAATCAAACTTGCTCCGCCATTCCTGATCCGAACATAGGCGATGTATATTCTGTCTGAAGGAATGTAGGATTTTTTTCTCTTTGTTGCGGTTC
>JAEEGG010028138.1_pt1 | contig 10602 bp, 7 predicted proteins | sample 9134161 | NCBI WGS metagenome assembly JAEEGG01 (sample SAMN16246543, study PRJNA631951) | gut metagenome | biome: gut microbiome; feature: rumen; material: CR-attached | host: Bos | place: Iran: Karaj | collected 2018-10 | reverse complement strand
TGTCGTACTTGTACTCGGTGGTGGTGAAGATGGTGCCGTCGGGCCAGAACTGCTGGCGTGTACCCGTCAGGTCGGTGTCGCCGACAATCTTGACGTCGTAGAGGGGCTTGCCCTTCTCGTACTCCTGCTGATAGATGTGGCCGTTACGGAACACCTGCGACATCATGTGGGTGGAGAGTGCATTAACACACGACACACCGACACCGTGCAGACCGCCCGACACCTTGTAGGAACCCTTGTCGAACTTACCGCCGGCATGGAGCACAGTCATGACGACCTCCAGTGCCGACTTGTGCATCTTCTCGTGTTCGTCGACGGGGATGCCTCGGCCGTTGTCCTGAACAGTGATGGAGTTGTCTTCGTTGATAATTACTTCAATATGGGTACAAAAACCGGCCATAGCCTCGTCGATAGAGTTGTCTACGGTCTCGTTCACCAGGTGGTGAAGACCCTTCTCACTGATGTCACCAATATACATGGCCGGACGCTTACGAACGGCCTCTAATCCTTCGAGTACCTGAATGTTACTCGCTGAGTAGTTCTCCTGCTCTTTTATTATTTCTTCTGCCATTTCTATTAATTTGCAATTTGGATGCAAAATTACAAAAAAAAGGTGGGATAAACGAAGTTTATCTGCTAAAAAACTACAAAAAAAAAGAAGCGGTCAGACCTTTCAAGGTACGACCGCTTGCTATTGTTGGGTGTAACGAGTGTTTATCCCAGTTTGTTGATGTGGATGCAAAGGCTCGACTTCAGGTTGGCAGCCTTGTTCTTGTGGATGATGTTGGTCTTGGCCAGCTTGTCGAGCATCTTCTGTACCTTCGGATACAGGGCTACAGCCTCTTCCTTGTTGGTCATAGCGCGCAGCTTGCGAACAGCGTTACGCATGGTCTTTGCATAATACTTGTTGTGGAGTTGTCTTTTCTTCTCTTGGCGAATTCTCTTCACCGATGATTTGTGGTTTGCCATTTTGTTTTGTTAATTTTGATGTTTGAATGTTGCATTAAAGCCTGAGGGTCTTGCGCCTTTCAGCTGCCCGGGCTGACTCTACTGAGCCCTCTGCCACCTTATCCCTGTCTTTTAGCAGGTAGCACTTGGCTGTGCAGATGACAGATTTAACGATTGTAGTCCCTAGGAGAGTCGAACTCCTCTTTAGAGAATGAAAATCTCTCGTCCTAACCGATAGACGAAGGGACCAAATGTATTTACTATTTGACTATGTACGATGCACGATTTCGTCAAAAGCGGGTGCAAAGGTACTGCTTTTTTTCTAATTGGCCAAATTTTCTTCGGGAAAAATGCAGTTATTCGCGTTTTTTGTGTAATTTTGCACCGTATGTTGACAAAAACGGAGGCCATAGTGCTGCATGCGTTCAAGTATGGCGAGACGCGCATGATAGTCGATACGTTCACTCGCACGAACGGTCGGCTGTCGTTTGTCGTGCAGTTGCCGAAGACGACGAAGGGGAAGATGAAGAAGCAGTTCTTCCAGCCGCTGACCTTGCTCAACGTGGAGAGTGACATCCGGCCCCGCCTGCAGTTGCAGAAACTGAGTAGCGCGACGATACTGACCCCCTTGCCTACCCTGCAGATGGAGCCTGCCAAGCTGTCGATAACGCTGTTTCTGGCCGAGTTCCTCTATCATGCCCTAAAGGGTGAGCAGCGCAACGAGCCGCTGTTCGACTACGTGATGAGCAGTCTGCAATGGTTAGACGGATGTAACGGCCACGTAGCCAACTTCCATCTGGTGTTTCTGATGCGTATGGCCCGCTTCTTGGGCTTCTATCCTAATCTGGATGGCTATGAGCCCGGGTGCTGCTTCGACCTGCGGGCCTCCACGTTTTGCATGGAGCAGCCTCCACACCGTGACGTGCTGCCACCCGACGAAGCCGACAAAGTGCTGCTGATGATGCGCATGGACTATGCCACGATGCACGTCTACCGCTTGACTCACCACGACCGCAACCGACTGTTAGACATTGCGCTCACCTACTACCGCATCCACCTCCCTGCTTTCCCCGAGCTTCGTTCGCTCGGGGTGTTGCAGGAAATGTGGGGATGATATGGCCCGCCGTTTACAGCAGGTTCATCGTATCGGTAGCAATCATCAGCTCCTCGTCGGTGGGGATGACAACCACTTTCACCTTCGAATCGTCAGCTGAGATGACAGCCTCTTCGCCGCGGACGTTGTTCTTCTGCTCGTCGAATTTGATACCCAGGAACTCCATGTCCTTGCACACCTCGGAGCGCATGCCAATCTGGTTCTCGCCGACACCAGCCGTGAAGACGACCACGTCGAGACCACCCATAGCGGCAGCGTAGGCACCGATGTACTTCTTGATACGGTAGAAATACATATCCTGAGCCAACTTGGCACGCTCGTCGCCAGCATTGGCAGCATTCTCGACGTCGCGCATATCGCTCGAACCGCCCGTCAGACCAGCCACACCGCTCTTCTTGTTCAGCAGGTTGCTCATGCCGTCGGCATCAAGGCCGAGCTTCTTCTCGATGAACGTCACAGCACCACCGTCGATGTCGCCGGCACGGGTACCCATCATCAAACCCTCCAGCGGGGTGAGACCCATCGACGTGTCGATGCACTTGCCATCCTTTACGGCTGCGATGGAGCCGCCGTTGCCTACGTGGCAGGTCACCATCTTCGTACCTTCGGCAGGAATGCCCAAGAACTCGCAGGCGCGGGCCGATACATAGCGGTGAGAGGTGCCGTGGAAGCCATAGCGACGGATACCGTACTTCTCGTACAACTCGTAAGGAATGGCATACATATAAGCCTTCGGAGGCATCGTCTGGTGGAAAGCTGTGTCGAACACGCCTACCTGCGGCAGGCCCGGCATCAGTTCCTTCACGGCGTTCACGCCCTTCAGGTTGGCCGGATTGTGCAGCGGAGCCAGGTCGGAGCACTCCTCGAAGGTCTTCAGTACCTCGTCAGTCAGGATAACGCTCTTGTTGAACTTCTCGCCGCCATGCACCATGCGGTGGCCTACGGCATCAATCTCGTCAAGACTCTTGATGACACCAATCTCGGGGTCGGTCAGCAGCGAGAAGATGAACTTCACGCCCTCGGTGTGCTCAGGTATGTCGTGCATAATCTGACGCTTCTCGCCATTAGCGAGCTTCACCTTTACAAAGGCACCGTCCAAGCCTACACGCTCGGCACCGCCACTGGTCATCACACTCTTGTCGTCCATGTTGTAGAGCGCGTACTTAATCGAGCTACTACCACAGTTTAATACTAATATCTTCATAGAAAGCCCACCCAAGCCCTCCCAAAGGGAGGGATGTTTATTTACATGTTGGGTGCTCCATTTTTTTATGTGTTATACTTGTTGTTAATATTGTTCAAAGCCTTTCCCTTATGTCTATTCAGACACCCCTCCCTTTGGGAGGGCTTGGATAGGCTTTTTGCCTTATTTTTTAGCATCCATAGCCTGGCAGGCGGTGATGGCAATCATGTAGTAGATGTCGTCAATGGAGCAGCCGCGCGAGAGATCGTTCACCGGACGGGCGATACCCTGCAGAACGGGGCCGATGGCGATGGCATCGCCGAGACGCTGCACCATCTTATAGCCGATGTTGCCCACCTCAAGGTTCGGGAACACGAGCACGTTGGCCTTGCCGGCAATGTCAGAGCCGGGAGCCTTCTTGGCACCTACACTGGGAACGAGGGCTGCATCGGCCTGCAGCTCACCGTCAATCTTCAAATCGGGAGCCATCTCCTTAGCCAGACGGGTAGCCTCAATCACCTTGTCGCACACCTCGTGCTTGGCAGAACCCTTCGTCGAGAAGCTCAGCATAGCCACGCGGGGATCCTCGAAGCCAGCTACGGCCTTGGCCATCTGAGCCGTGCAGACGGCAATCTGCGAGAGCTGATTGGCATCGGGCATCGGAGTGACAGCTACGTCGGCTACTACAAGCACACCATCCTCACCATACTGCTTCTGCTTCGAGATGAGCAGCAGACCACCGCTGACGCAGGTGATACCAGGCTGGCACTTGATAATCTGCAGGGCAGGACGCAACGTGTCGCCAGTAGTCGAGAGCGCACCAGAAATCTGGCCGTCGGCACCCTCGGTCTTGATAATCATGCAACCCAGATACAGCGGGTTCTTAATGAGCTTGCGGGCCTCCTCAATGGTCATGCCCTTCGACTTGCGAATCTCGGCCAGCTTCTCGGCCAGTTCCTCGCTCTTCTCGTAGTTTTCGGGGTCGATGAGTGTGGCTTTGCCAACGTTCTGCAGTCCCTTCTCCTTAGCGAGGGCGTTCACCTTCTCAGGGTTACCAATCAGGATGATGTCGGCAATGTCGTCGGCCAACGCACGGTCGGCTGCACAAAGTGTACGCTCCTCTTCTGCTTCGGGAAGCACGATGCGCTGCTTGTTACTCTTAGCACGCGCTACAATCTTACTTAATAAATCCATAGTTTGCTTGTTTTTGTTTTAGAATTACGAATTGCCGTGCAAAGGTAGCACAAATTTTTGAAATCTGTGCCACCTTTCGGGATAAATCTTGTTAACTTCGCAATATTTAGCTATTCCTTCGAGATTGTGACGGTAACGAAGGGGCGTAATAAGTCTGAGGTGCTAAAATTATCGGTATCGTTAGCAGATGTGGAAAATCGTAAATTGTGAACATTTACAGCACCATTATTGTCATATAAGTATCTGTAATCATTTCGAATAGCAGTTGCGTTAATGGTCGCAAATTGTTCGTTTGCTTGAGCAATGTTCTCAGTAAGGGATAGTAATTCGTTAAAAGTAGGCAGTCTCCAATCACTAAAACCATCAGTGCCAGATTCCGTGATTTTCTGATCAATATAGCTATTGAGGTTCAAATCGCCTTGAATAATATCAGACTTCGATTTGTCCATCTTTACTTCATTCGGCGAAACTAACACCACTTCAGCACTAGTCTCATCTATCATCGTTACAGAGAGTACGAAGCAACCCTGATAAAGCGTAGAGACATCTGGAATACTGCCAGTTACGGTATTGCCACCCGACGAAGGCTCCGACGGCGTAGGCTCTTCCGTTGTGCTGCCTGTAGCACCACTCTCGTCGAATTCGAAGCTGATAGTGCGCTCACCCTTCCAAGTAGCGCCCGTGATGGTTCCCGTCAGCTCCACACCTACCGCCTCCGTGTAGGTTCCTTCGATGTTGATTTTGTAGCCAGCCTCCAATTCTTCGTTTGAACTGTAGGAGTAGCTCTTGGTGCCGTCGCTCGTAGTGATGTTGACGGCGATGGTAGCCGGCTGACTGCTGGGTGGCAGCAGGAACTGCTCGGCCGTCGATTTCCAGGTACGGCCGTCTTCTTGCTTCGTCAGCGCGATGGTTGCTGTCCCCGTTTCTGCGGCATACGACGTTCCTACGGTTAACGCTTGATACAGGGGAACCATCGACAGAGATACCGCCGTTGCTGCAGCAGGTACCTGACTGATGGTGATACTCTGCACGAGCATGACCTTCCGCTCCAGTCCCAACGTCAGCGCGTTCGAGCCACCGTCGACCAACGTTACCGTAGAGCTTGCCGCCATAAGGTCGGTCAGGCTTTCGCCCTCATTAAGCGTCAGCGGAGTCGTCTTGGTGACATCCTCTTTGGTCGGCAGCGTGTACGTCTCTGTATCAGCACCTCCGATGGCATACACCGAGTAGTCGCCTTCGGGCAGCGTCAGTTTCAGCGACTGGTCAGCATCGCCGATGACCTGCACGGCCTTACATTCATCGTTCTGGAACACATAGACGTTGACGGGGTAGCTGACCGCAGCTTCACCTCCCGAACGGGTTCTTATCTGCAGAACTGAACTGGTTTGGCTGACGGAATCCTCCACCACGTCTTTGCCACATCCCGTGAGAACCAAGGCCATCACGGCTACGAATGTAAGATACTTTTTCATTGGCTTCATAGTGCTTAGAACGAAAAACTATTCACGCTGTCCCATTCAGGGTCGGCAGTCATACGGAGGCTCCCTTCGCTGGTGCTGCCCTTGCTGCCGTTGCCGAAGAAACTGCCCGTATAGCGGGTCACCTGGTTGCGGGTGATGGGAACATTGTCGAACGTCCTTTCCTTTATAACGTCTTCGTTGGCATCCAACGCCCTGACGATGATGTTCAATACGTCGTTTTCCTCATGGGGCATTGTGTATATCTCGAAGGTCGTCACCCCTTCGGCTGCGGTTCTGGTTTCCGTCTGCCGGCTCTGCTTGGCACCGTAGCCGGTAGCAGGCGAGAAGGTTGATGAGCCGCCCGTATAGTAGAACCACATCTTTGCCAGGTTCGAAGGCATCTCCTCATCGGTCAGCATCAGGCGGAACATGGCTACCGCACGTGTCAGCGTCAGGTCGTACTCCTGTGGCTCGTCGGTGACTATGAGATCGCCATAATAATAAAAGGTGTCGGTTACCTTGTTGTTGGCAAACGATACGACCTCCGTCGAAGTGATGGTGGCCGAGCCCTCACCGTTGTGGGCGATGACCACCAGTTGGTAGGTACCCGAGGCCAGCGTCATTGCCACCGTGCCGTACTCGCTGTCGCTCTGTTTCTGCGAGACGCTCTTCACCTTTGTACCCTCGCTGTCGAACACGGCGATGTTGATACGTGAGCAGATTTGGGCAATGTCAGCAGCAGTTCTTGTGCCAAAGTCTTCCTGCTCAAACTGCGACAGGTGCAGGATGATGTTCGCCTCACTATGCTCCGCATCCTCACTCGCCTCGGCCTCGCCCATTATCGGTTGCTCGCAAGCCGCGACAGCCAGCGCTGCCATCAAAAGCAGTACAAAAGTCCTAACCTTGCTCATACTTCTCACTTCTCACTTTTCACTTCTCACTTCAACACCACCTTCTTCCCGTCTCTGATGTACAGGCCCTTCTTAGGTGTCTGGTTCAGGCGTCGGCCCTGCAGGTCGTATGTTGAATGTTGAACGTCGAACGTTGGACGATGAACGTCCTGGATAGCGGTGATGACGTTGCCTTTCAGACCGTCCTTGGTGTAGTAACCGCCGTTCTCGAACGGCAGGTCAGCAGTCTGCGGCGTACCGCTATTGCTGAAGATAATCTTGGCAGGCTGCTTGGCAGAGCTGTTATTCTGCTTTGTGCCGTCCCAAGTCCATTTCCACACCTTGTTGCCATTGTTTGCCGTACCTAAAAGTGTGCAGTCCACACCAGGCCAGTTCTTGCGCTGCGAGTAGGTGAAGTTGTCGGAAGGTGTATCCGTCCAAGCCCAGCAGCAGATGGTGGCCGACCAGGTAGCGGGAGCCTCGAAGAAGGCGCACACCTCGTCGTCGTTCACCACGCAGAACTCAGGAATGTCGGCAGGCTTCTCGCTCTCCTTCTCCTTAATATTATAGGTACGCACGACGGGAGTACCCACCTCCTTGCCGTCTACCACGAGGGTCAGGCTCAACGTGTGGGTGCCAGTAGTCAACTGCAACACGTGGCCGCTGCTGACGACGTTAAGTGACTTTTCGCCGTCCAGCGTATAGCTGACCTTGGCATTGCTGTTGGTGCTGACAGCCGCCAACCGCACCTGCTGCTTACCCTCGTAGGTACCCGAAGGCAGATCGGCGTAGGCCGTCTCCATCGTTGCAGGCAGGTAGTAGGCATAGTGGTAACCCGCAAGCACCTTCGTCCACTCGGCAGAGTTAACATTCGACTCGTTGGCACCCACATTGCCCACAACCACCAGCAGGCGGTTCTCGCCGCCCGTCTTGATGATGTTGGCGTAGTAGCCGGTGGTGCTGCGGAAATTTTCATAACTGCTCTCGTTGTTGATGCCTGCCGTCTTGCGTGCAGCCGCCATCGCCTTGATTTCAGCAGGATAGGCCAGCCAATGCTTCAGGAATATGCAAGGCGTTCCGGGCATAGCCAGCAGGTAGGCATTGGCAGCCAGCGTGTCCTTCTTCAGCGGGTCCTGGGCAGCGTTCGAGCGCTTCTCCGTGTCGTGGTTCTCGACGAAGGTCACAGCGTAGCGGCGGTAGGTCCCGCTCTGGTAGTTGCTGCTGACCAACGGCCAGTTACCGTCGTTCTGCTGTGCCAAACGACTGTAGTTACCGTTGTTCATCGCATTGCGCACCGTGTAGCGGAATTGGAAGTCGAAGGCTGCACTCTGTATCTGGCCGTCCACCTTCGTGCCGTCAATCCAGTTCTTGATGGTGTTGGTGCCGTCCCAGCATTCGCCGACGCTGAATTCCGGCTGTGCCGAGGCGTTGTACATGCCCGTGTAGGTTGCCGAGTAGCCCTTCACCATGTCGTAGCGGAAGCCGGCATAGCCCAGGTCGTTCTTCAGGAAGTCCAGATAGGCCTTTACAATCGTTTGCACATTCTGGCTCCTGTGGTCCAAGTCGCGCATGCCGTCCCAGCCCTCACCCGTATCATTGCTGCCGAGTGTGACGCCGAGTCGGTTGGCCTCTGTCTTTGCCTTGCCGTTATCGTCGTTAGCGCAAACGTCGGAAGGCCCCATCGAGTAGGTCACACCCTTGTACGTCTCCGACGGGAACCCGAACCAGCCGTTGTTGCTCTTGCGGTGGTTAATCACCACGTCGGCGATGGTCTTGATGCCATTCTCCCGATAGGTATTTATGAGGTCGCGCAACTGCTGCTCATTGCCGAACGAGCTGTTGTAGTTCTCGAACCAGTACAGGTCGTCGTAGCCCATCGACGTGCCTCCGCAATTGCCGCTCTGGGGCAGCCACACCAGGTCGAACGTACCGTTCAGCTGGTCGGCCTGCGACTTCAGCACCGTCCATTGCGAGTCGTCGTAGGAGTCCCAGTAGAAGCCTTGCAGCATGACGCCGCCATACTGTGCAGGCCATCCCTGTGCAGCCACGCTGTTAATCGCTAAATGACAAATAACAAATGATAAAATCAGTAACAGTCGTTTCATGTTGTTTCGGGTTTTTTGTTTGGTGCAAAGATATAAAAAAAGCAGCTTCGCTGTTCTCCAAGCACCTTCTTTTATATCGATTACCATGCGCAAACGTTTGCACATTCAAAAACAGATAAGGCCGCATACTTATGCGCGTTTTGCATAAACATGCACACCATCACCCCCTCTTGAGTTTCCCTAGGGTAAAGTCGGAGTTTACCCTAGGGAAACTCTGGGTTTACCCTACCCAAACTCCCAGTTTGCTCCGTCCAATCGGTAAGTGCATAAACATGCAATTCGAAAAGGGCAAAGGCGATTGTCAGAGAGGGGGGAACTGTCTTATACTCGAACTATATTATTTTGCAACATAAATGCCAATAAGTTTGTTACTTTGAGAATAATTCATTATATTTGCACACGAATCGCCTATTATTGGGCAACAAGTAACTAAGAACAATATGAACGAACAGCTTATACAGATAGCAGACGGGTGGATGCAGAAATCTACTCCTACGTTTAATGACCTGTCGGAATCTGTCATACAAACTCACCAGTCTGCTCAGCAGAGTGCTGTCAAGGCCGTTAATAAGATGGCAACGCTTCGCAACTGGCTCATCGGTTGCTATATTGTGGAATATGAGCAGAAAGGCAGCGACAGAGCCAAATATGGTGACCGGCTGTTGAAACGGCTTGAAGAGAGTGTAAATACAAAAGGGCTGAATTTGACACTATTCAAGAATTCTCGTCGTTTTTACCTACTATATCCTCAGATAGGTGAGCTGTTTGATAATAGTCCGATGGCATCGGACTTTTTGGAAATAAAAGAAAAGCATCAAGGACATTCAAGAATCAGCGGAACAGTCCTTCTGATTAAAAACAGTCAGGAATGCAATTACGAGAGTTCACGATTTCTAATAAGTGGAACCCCTAAATTAAGTTTTGATTAATAAGAATAAACATCTAAATCATGGTGAAGAAAAAACTATTTAAAGAATAGAAAGACATATATGGAAGAGAAAAACCAACTACCAGAAGGTTGTGTTCCAATAGAATACATCGAATATCGCCCCCAACAAGAGCGATTATTTTCTTATGGTCGTTTTGAAAGATACAAAGATGCTTTAGAGTATGCAAATCATATAAATGCTATATGTAAAGATATCGTATGTAATATATCTACATGGCAAATTCTCAATGATGTTGTCTTTTGTATCATCATCCCTGAACGCGTATTTGATATTGTCAATGACATAAGAAAAGAAGAATGTAATGCTCTCAATCCTTCAATAAATGTGACATACAATACTCCAGTACTATACCGTTTTATAGAAGAGAAATATGTGGACTCTTTTATGAAAACAGGTAAGTTGAAATTAACTACATTTGAAAAGTGCAAAGAGTTGAAAGATTCTATCAGAAAAGATGGAAAAGAAGGTCAAAGTGAATTGTTTGGATATGATGGAGATTATAAGATACAGATAGGGTTTGGTGTTGGAGGTGATGCTATCATGCTGTCTACTTCCCTGTGTAGCAACTATAAAAACGACAAAGGAGTTGTTTATACCAAATTTATTGAGATTTTTGATGTTCAAGGCCTGCTTTTTGCAATAGCAGAACAATTGAACAAAAGCGGTTATACAGTTAATCAAATTCTATTTGGGCCATGCTTTTATACAATAAAAGAGTTTCACAAGGATGTTCAGTCCTCTGTTTTTCGAGAAAAGAT
>JAEEGG010028135.1_pt1 | contig 10603 bp, 6 predicted proteins | sample 9134161 | NCBI WGS metagenome assembly JAEEGG01 (sample SAMN16246543, study PRJNA631951) | gut metagenome | biome: gut microbiome; feature: rumen; material: CR-attached | host: Bos | place: Iran: Karaj | collected 2018-10 | reverse complement strand
ATTGCCATAATTCCCGCACGATGTTCAAAGATAAATGGATTATTACCAAGAAAATTCCCGTAAAAAATGCCCCTGGCAGTTTTAACTATACCATCGTACCCATAGATACATACGGCGCTGGCGAAGGTGACTATGAGATGTGGTGCGAGAAAATCTATTCCAAACAAAATCTTGATATGGGGACCTGTACAAACGAAGAATTGACCCCACTGCAAGAATATTACAGATATCGCAATATTGATATTGCAACCGTAGAGTGTGTTACGCTAAATGCGTTTACCCCCGGGGTTAAACGGTGGCATTTCTTTGGACGTCGCTTTGGCGAATTTTCTTTTCTGATGGATGCAAAAGAGGCCCCATTTAAAGTCAAACGTGGTAATCAACTTGTGATTCAGCGCACCTATGATACTTCGTACATGGACACGGATGAAGATGAAGAAGATTATTACGACGATTATGACGATGATGATGAAGATGATGAATATACGCGTCCCGAAATAGTGGGTATACCAACATTTCGCCCAATATATAATATAACAACCAAGCGCAAGACAGCGTACTTTCCAAATCCAGTGCGTGAAAAGTCCAAAAGTAATTTTGGCGATTGCGATAAAGCGATTGTATTGGGAATAACACCAACAAACTTGGATTGTGACATGCAAAAGCACATGGTGGTAAACAGTAAAAAGTTTGGTATGATTAGTTGTATGGCCGATGAATATAGCCCAGAGTTTCAAATAGAAGCAGGTGACAAATTGCTGATAGAACAATATTTTGATCGCAACCTGCGGGAAATCGCCTATAAAATACTGTCCAACAAAACCATTGATGATATGCGCAGAGATTTTTTGGTAAAGCGTAAATAAAACAAAAGGATATAATTATGTATTGTGTTATTATGGATTATGTACTTCAGGGTGCCAATGATATATTTACATTGTCGCCGGTGTATGATAAGAATTATGCGCCTGTTTTTAAGGTAAAGCAGAAACATAAGTATCAGATTCCTACTGATAATAGTGTTTATGCAATTGGCGCTGAATTTGCCGTTGGCGATATCGTGTTCTATGACAGCAAGGATAAAAAACAGATAAAAAAGCCGGTACACGATAAGTCATATGATACGGTGCTTGTAAATTCTATGGAAATAGAAGATGTTTTTGGATCATCCAAGAAGAGAAAAGTGCTACGTGTATTTGGTGCACGATTAGGTTTGCACACAATATGGGTTGATAGTGACGATGATCAATTCGAAAATATCAAAGAAGGCCAAGAATTATTGTCTACTGGGGATTTCTTGGGTGCCAAGGTTATCCGCAATTTGACAATTGAAAACATGATATCGCAATTTGTAAAAAAACATCACAGCAAAACAATATAAAAAAATCCCGCGTTTGCGGGATTTTTACTAACCACTTACACTAGCGACTTTCCCGTCATATCTTTTGGCTGTTTTACCCCAAGTAATTTAAGCAGTGTCGGTGCCACATCGGCAAGCCCACCATTTTTAATCTTTTTGTGCGCCGGTTTTGATACCAAGATTGCGCGAACTTTGTTATTGGTGTGCGCGGTCCATGGGGTATTATTTTTATCATCCCACATAGTTTCCGCGTTTCCATGATCGGCGATAATTAACATTTGGCCACCCAGTTTCAATACCGCTGGCACAATTTGTTTTAATTGATTGTCCAAACACTCCATGGCACGAATTGCCGCAGATTCATTTCCGGTGTGTCCAACCATATCGCCATTGGCAAAGTTCATTAAAACCACATCAAATTTTGCAAGCCGTGGTAATAATGCCGCCGTAATTTCATTTGCGGACATTTCTGGTTTCATATCAAATGTTGCGACATCGGGTGAATCTATCAGGACCTTTTCTTCACCATCAAAATCTATTGTACGTTCCGCATCCATGAAATAGGTTACATGATTATATTTTTCGGTTTCGGCAATGCGTAACTGGGAAAGTCCGGCCGCTGCAATAACATCCCCTAATGTATTTTTAACCGGAATATCTGACAACAGTGCAGGGCAATGCTCATTTAAACCTTCGCCATATTGTGAGAAGCACAACATATGCACACCTGTATCCAACATAGCACGTACAATCTGACGTGCGCGATCGCTGCGATAGTTCCCAAATATAAAACCATCGCGTTTTGTAATTGGGGTTGGTTTTATCACAATCGGCTTAAAGAATTCATCAGTTTCACCGTTCGCATAAGATTCTTTGATTGCATCTTCAATCGTATTGGCCGTCCGTTCAGATTTTGCATGCGCCAACGCATTAAACGCCAATTCTGTGCGATCCATATTCTTGTTGCGATCCATCGTATAATAACGTCCAGACAATGTTCCAAAAAACGCACGCCCATCGGCAAAATATGGGGCCAGTATCCGTTTAATTGTGCGTACATACTTCATTGCGGACTTTGGCGGTGTATCACGACCATCGCCAATAAAGTGAATACAAACACGCAGACCCGCATCCAAAACATACTTTGCAATTTTCATTTCATCACGCACATCGGAATGAACCCGCCCGTCAGACATCAGACCCGCGATATGAACAATTCCACCATCACGCTTTACAGACGCAATGAAATCATTTAAAGGTTTATTCTTGGCCCAATTTTCACGTGCAAATCGCAACAGATATTGCATAACGACACGACCTGCGCCGATACAGATATGACCAACCTCGGAATTTCCCATAAGATTCCCTGGCAAACCAACTGCGGTGCCACTGGCACGTAGCAATGAATTTGGATATTGTTTAATCAGTTTATTAAAAAATGGCATTTTTGCCAATTTAACCGCATTATGTGCGCGACCTTCGCGAACACCCACACCATCCAGAATACATAAAACAACTGGTTTTCCCATCTTTTTCTCCATTTTGATAACTATCTTTTTCACAAACAATATCATACGCCTTTTTTAATTGCAAAGCAAAAAGAAAAATAGTATAAAATTGTTATAGGACAGGTGTCCTTTGGACAAAGGGGAAATTTATGGCAGGCAAAGCAGTTTCATCAAATGCAATAGATCAACACATTGGTCGTCGTTTGCAATTACGGCGCACCATGATGGGATTGTCATTAAAAGATTTGGCACGTGAATGCGGTGTCACATTTCAGCAGGTTCAAAAATATGAAAACGCGGATAATCGTATATCTGCATCGCGTTTATTTGAGATAGGACTGGCATTGCAGACACCAGTATCGTTTTTCTTTGTTGGATTGCCGGGAAATATGCCAGACGAAACCAAGGCAACACGTTCAATGCGCGCACACCAATCAAGTGATGACGATCCATTGGTTCGTACGGAAAGTTTGGAATTAATACGGTTGTATTGGAAATTGTCCAGTGATAAACAACGTGCGGCAATAATGGAAATGCTAAAAACATTTGCGGCAACAACCGCGGAATAGGGCATAAATAAAAAAATTATTATAAAGAAATGCCGGTCGTTTGACCGGCATATTCGTTTAGGATAACAGTATATTATTGTTCTCCTTTTCCGCTGGCACCGCTTTCACTGCCACTGCTACTACTGCTACTACAACTAAACACACCAGAGTTAGTCAACTGTTGTATCAATGTATTCATAAACGTTGACGAACAGCGACCCGAACTGGTACATGTCCCAAGGTTGTTTTCGTTGACGAACCCTTGGTTAGACATGATGGTGGCAAAGTTAGCCGTAGTCGGTGTGCCGCCATTTGCGGTCCAACTTAATACACCAGACGAATTCACACTTGGAGTATAAGTGAGTCCATCGGTTCCGTTGATTCCATTTTTACCATCGGCACCTGCTGGACCCTTGATATTAACGGAGCCCGGATTGGAAAGACCGCCGTTATTACTCCAAGAGATAACGCCTGCGCTGCTAACAGATGGGGTAAATACGTAACCACGTGGGCCAGTTGCACCAGTTTCACCTTTTTCACCTTTTTCACCGGTTTCACCCTTTGGACCTTGAGCACCGGTTGCTCCAGTAGCACCGGTAGCACCAGTTGGACCTTGTGGACCAGTAATCGTATCCAAGGAAACCAAGTTCACACCATCGGCTTTGATATAACCATTGCTAACGGTAAGAACAGGTGTATCACCCTTTGGCCCTTGTGCACCCGTTGCCCCAGTTGCACCGGTGGCTCCTGTCGCACCAGTTGCACCCTTTAATGTGTCCATGTTAACAAGATTTGACGTAGTACCATCAACAGTTACTTTCATATAACCACCTGATATGCTAAAGGCAACCTCTGGAGAATGACCGGCCGCACCAGTTGCACCAGTCGCCCCAGTATCACCTTTATCACCTTTCTCACCTTGTGGACCTTGGATACCCTGGATACCTTGTGCACCATCACATACCTGTTTTGATTCTGCCGCTGAGGTATTCAGAACACAAGTACCACTAGAGTTACGTGTATAAGGTGTGGCTTTCACATTGAAACAACCATTGCTCTTTGTGGTGGTTTCTACCTTTGGTGCTGGACATGCATCTACACCAGATGTACCAGTTGCACCTTGTGGACCTTGTGGCCCTGTTGCACCAGTATCACCTTTTGGACCTTGTGCACCAGTCGCACCTTTCTCACCTTGGGGACCTTGTGCACCAGTTTCACCTTTTTCTCCCTGTGGACCTTGTGGACCTGTTATAGCACTAAGTGCAACAACGTTGTTAGAAACGCCATCAACTTCGGATTGAACATAACCATTTGCTACTTTGAACGAAACCGTTGGTGCGGGTTTTGGGGTTACATCCCAAGAACCAACCAGGGTTCTGCTAGCTTCGGCTGTACCTATAACTGTAACCGCTGCAATCACACTTACTATTGAAGAAAGTAATACATTTGTTTTCATTTTTTTTCCTTTTGTGTTTGTTTTTTGTTTATCTTTGTTTTTTTGTTTTAATCGTTTGTTACGCAGATAAGATTTACTTTACTGCCGGTTTCTGTTTCTTCCGTTTCCAATTCAAAACTGTCGCATCCTGGATCACCCTTGTCACCCTTTGGTCCCTTTAGTGTTTCATACGGAATTAATGTGGTATAGGTTTGACCATTATCGTAACTGACACGAATCGCCTGGCGTGCATCATTTGCCTCCAGTAACGGTGTATTACCCTGTAACCCAGAAATCGGGATAGAACGCCATTCATCAGTTGGGTTGTTTCTATATACCAACGCGTTTGTATTACTGTCGTAATCCAATTCAACATCCGGTGCCAAACTTGCGGCATATTCCTTGGTCGCGTAATCTGACAATGTGTCGCTTAACCCAAGTGGCGTAACTGCCGCTTCTGCGGTCGCTTGAACTTCTTGCAATGCCGTCTTGGTTGCATAGGTTGCGGCCGCGGTATCTGTATCAAGTTTCGCATTCAATGCTGTGTTAAACTGATTTGTTGTTACTTTGTCAGACAATGCAGTGTTCAACTGTGTCGTGGTTACTTTATCTGAAACTTTATTATCAACATAACCAGTTGTTGCCAAACCCGCAGTTGCCGTTTGAATCTTTGCGGTTGTTTGTGCAGATGTGTCGTAATCATCCAACGCATCATTGTCTAACTTACCCGCCAACAACGTATCAACCTGTTGTGATTTGTAATATTCAGACAGGTCAGGGTCTGGAATATCAATGTTGCTGATCTGTTCATCAACATAACCTGTTGTTGCCAAACCTGCGGTTGCCGTTTGGATCTTTGCGGTTGTTTGTGCAGACGTGTCGTAATCAGCCAACACATTGTTTAACTGCGTCGTGGTTACCTTGTCAGAAACTTTGTTATCAACATACTCTGTTGATGCCAAATCATTTAACGCTGACTTTAACGCATATGTGTTTGCCGCGGTATCTGTATCAAGTTTATTTGTTAAAGCAGTGTTAATATCACTTATCGCAGTTGTATGACCCGATGTCGTAGATTGTAAATCTGTGATATTGCCTTCTGCGGTATCAACACGACCCGATAACGCGGTAACAACACTTGCGTCCGCTTTGTCGTTTAATGCTGTCTTGGCTGCATAGGTCGCATCCGCGGTTTCAGAATCCAACTTACTGCTGGCCAACGCGTATGTTGCCGCAAGTCCAGTTGTCGCATCATTAACTTTGTTTGACAATGTTGTTAAATCCCCTGCATCTGCTTTGTCATTTAATGCTGACTGGGTTGCATAGGTGTTTGCTGCGGTATCTATATCAAGTTTGTTTGTCAATGCCGTGTTAATATCACTTATCGCAGTTGTATGACCAGATGCCGTAGATTGCAATGTGGCGATATTCGTTTCTGCGGTATCAACACGACCGGTCAATTCAGACACATCTGGAATGGCTATGTCGTTGATTTTGTTTGTTACATACCCTTCGGTTGCCAATCCATTTAACGCCGATTTCAACGCATATGTATTAGCAGCATCTGTTGTGCTTAATTTTGTATCAAGCCCAGTCGTCGCATCGTTAATTTTGTTTGATAACGTGGCCACATCACTCGCTGCGGCTTTATTTGCCAACAATGTGTCAACCTGTGCTGATTTGTAATAGTCAGACAAATCTACATCTGGGATTTCAATATTATTGAATTTTTCATCTGCATACGCCTTTGCGTCACTAACCGCACTAGTTTTTGCCGCTTGTAATTGTGCATCCGATTCGCTTTTGGTATATGAATCACCTGCATTTGCCTTGCCTGCAAGGTTTGATTGCAATGTGGCGATATTCGTTTCTGCCGATCCAACACGTCCAGACAAACTGGTAAACGCTTCAGAGGAGGGGATGTTTTCCAGATCTTCTGTCTTTGCATATTCCGCCAATGTGGTATTCAACATTGTCGGCGTGACGGCTGCATCTGCGGTATTCTTAACACCCTGTAATGCTGCGAGAGATGCATAACTGTAATCGGCGGTATCTTTATCCAATTTCCGACCTAATTCTGTGTTTAATGTTATGATATCTGCCGCCGCGTCATCCACACGCCCTGTCAATTCAGTAAAGGCACGTGACGTTGGGACACTGGACAATTCTTCCTTGGTTGCATAAACAGAGTTAACCGTATCAGAATCAATCAAAGATTTTTCAGTTGCACGTGTATCAAACTGTTCCGCAAAATCTTCGGCATCAAGTTTTCCACCAAGTTCTGAACGCAACGTAGTAATTTCTGTAGCATTTGCTTCTGCTGTTGATTTTGCCTCTGTTGCTGTTTCTGGAACATTTGCGACATAATCTGTCAATTCGCGAACTTTTCTTTCCAATTCGCTTAACGCAGATGCAGATGCTGGGGCAGGTTGTTGCAATCTAGTACTAAGTTTACCAATGCCTGTACCCGAAATATATGCCATACGCGGACTTGAACCTGTGGTATCGTTTTTAACTGATGTTGCCCCCGATGTCGTGGTTGTTGATCTTGCCATGGGAACGCGTAAAGTTCCTGCACGCACAGTTGTATCCACTGTACTGGGACTGGTCGTTGTTGCGCGCACACTTGGGGCCGCGATTCCCATGCCACACACAGCGGTCATGCTAATCAAACTAACCATTATTTTCTTACAAAACATGTCTTATCTCCTCTTACACTTTTGTATAGTTTTTATTCCTTCTTGGCCTTAGTATACCATTTTTTCTATACCCAACACAACAACTTTAATTGGCTGCTTCTTCTGACGAAGTACCGGCCGCACTGCTAAGATCTTGGAATGCTCGCGCTAGTGGCGATGTGCATGCTGTTTCTTTCCCTGTTGTTGAACAGGTAGAGGCAGCTTCTTGCAACGCTGTGGCAATCAACGATGAAAGATTTGTTGATTTTACCACTGTGTTATCGTTGGCAATTGCATCGGCGGCTGCGCTTTCTGCCCAACCTGTAACATCTGCTCTGGATGGAACATTCGCCGCCAAAGCATAGCTGTTTAAATCGCTTCTGTCGGCTTTATCAGAAACAGCCCTTTCCAAATCACCAGATGTCACAAAATCTTTTGTGTCTGGAATATCAGTCGCCAAAGCATATGCGCTTAAATCACTTGATGTTGCATAAGCGTTTCCTAACTTTTCAGTCAACGCACTCTTTGTTGTCGCGTTTTGAACAGCCGTATTCACATCACTTGATGTTGCGTATGCATTACCCAACGTTGTTGTTAAGGCTGTTTTAGTGGTTGCGTTCTGAACATCCGTTTTTGTGGCATAAGTACTTGGAACTTCCGTCAGATATGCGTCACCCAACGTTGTTGTCAATGCTGTTTTAGTGGTTGCGTTCTGAACATCCGTTTTTGTAGCATAAGTACTTGGAACTTCCGTCAGATATGCGTCACCCAACGTTGTTGTCAATGCTGTTTTAGTAGTTGCGTTCTGAACAGCCGTATTCACATCACTTGATGTTGCGTATGTATTACCCAACGTTGTTGTTAACGCTGTTTTAGTAGTTGCGTTTTGAACGGCTGTATTCACATCACTTGATGTTGCGTATGCATTACCCAACGTTGTTGTTAACGCTGTTTTAGTAGTTGCGTTCTGAACATCCGTTTTTGTAGCATAAGTACTTGGAACTTCCGTCAGATATGCATCACCCAACGTTGTTGTCAATGCTGTTTTAGTAGTTGCGTTCTGAACATCCGTTTTTGTAGCATAAGTACTTGGAACTTCCTTTAAATATGTATTGCCAAGTGTTGCTTCCAATTTTGCACTGGTTACTTCTTCAGCAATTGAATTCTTTACAGCCTGCGCTGTTTGGAAACCAGAAACATCTGGAATATCGGTTTTCTTTGCGAAATTCTTTGATTCCATCGCGGTACTTAATGTATCGTAATTTACCTCGGCATCGGCGCCATCGGCACCATCATTGACCACCACGGTCTCTGCATCGTTATCACCGCAGCGTGTGCTAATTCTTACCAGTTTATTGGTATTATCACGTGTTGCATTGACGGTGCAAGATTCACCAGGCGTACCTGGAACCTTTGGAATTACATAACTGTATAGCAATCTTGATTCTGCGTTGGCAACGTTCGCCCCAACAAGCATAAAACAAGTTAAAGATATTCCAGCTAATCCAAATAATTTATTTTTTGTCATAGTTTATTCCTTTTTTATTAATTTTTTATTTTCTTATTGGGTTTTGTTATTCATCACAATACACATTAATTCTTGTGTCTGTTTCCGACTCCTCCGTGGTTGCTCTTATTGTACCACCACACATCTGTGCACCATTAACCATCGCCAAGGTTTGCTCTGTTGTCGGGCGATCGTTCAAACCACTGCTTACAGTGCGGGATAATTCTTCTACCTCACTCTTGGACGCCAGGGTTGCCGTCGCGCTACTAATAGCAGAATTCATTTGGCTTGTTGTTGAATAACTGTTCAATGCGTTGCTGTTCAATTTACCACTTAACTTCGTATCAACTTCGGTCTTGGTGTACACAGAACCGGCATTTGCTTTATCGGCAAGCGCATTTGTGTTTGCAGTTATACGCGAAGACAACGAGTTAGTTGTCGTAATCGTGGCAAACTTTTCATCCGCCGCGGTCTTGGTATAATAATTATCACCAATTGCATTGGTAACCGCACTGCCTATCATTGCTTGAACCTGTTCTTCGTCCAAACCACTTGATGCCGCAATAAACTTATCGTCTACCTGTGCCTTCGTATAAACATTCTGAAGGCCACTCTGCAATGTTTCAACATCATTTGCTAACGAACTGACTACACTCGCGTCTGCCTTGCTGCTTAAAGCGGACTTTGTTGCAAATTTCTCATCCGCATAATCTTTTGCATCCTCAAACGCTGTGTTTGCCTTTGTGTCCGCATATGTTTCGGATGCCAGACCTGCTGTTGCGGTCTGAATCTTGTTGGTCGTCTGTGCCGAAGTGTCATAATCAGCTAATACCGACTTTAATACAAATTTTTGATCCGCAGAATTTTCTGCTGCCGTTAATGCATTTGCCGCTTGTTGACTTGCAAATGTTTCTGTTGCCAAACCAGTAATTTTACCATCTGTATAGCTGTTGGCACTATTTGTTGCGCTGCTGATTGCACTGGTTATTGCGCTATTGATTTCCGACTGACTGTAAGTATGATCTTTGTCATAATAGTTTTCTAAACTTGGCATTTCTGGAATAGTTACGCTCGCAAGTTGTTCATTGGTGTAGATTTTCGCATTGTTTAATGCGACGGTCGCTTGTTCACTTGCAAAATCCTGTGTTGCCAAACCTGTAACCTTGTTATCCGTGTATAAGTTTGCAGCTTCTAAATTTGCCGTATTTTCAATTTTGGTTGCAAATGTCGCATCCGCTTGTGTTTTTGTGTAAACACTTGATGCATCTGCTTTGGCTGCCAACAAAGTATCAGTTTCTTCTTTGTCATAGTAATTATTGCCAATCGCACTGTTGACGGCAGTACCAATCATGCTTTCAACCTGTTCTTCACTCATACCATTTGATCCCGCAAGAATCTTGTTGTCTACTTCTGTTTTGTTATAATAATTGTTAAGAGCTGATTGTGTTGCCAATCCAGAGGTTGCTGCCTGAATCTTTGCGGTCGTTTCTGCAGATGTGTCATAATCAGCTAATACCGACTTTAATACAAATTTTTGATCCGCAGAATTTTCTGCTGCCGTTAATGC
>JAEEGG010028133.1_pt1 | contig 10603 bp, 9 predicted proteins | sample 9134161 | NCBI WGS metagenome assembly JAEEGG01 (sample SAMN16246543, study PRJNA631951) | gut metagenome | biome: gut microbiome; feature: rumen; material: CR-attached | host: Bos | place: Iran: Karaj | collected 2018-10 | reverse complement strand
ATTTGTTCAAAGTCTTTGCCGATGTACACGGCTGCATCTACGACAGCTCGGCTGCTGTGGACCACGAGTACATTCTTCGTCTTGAGCGCGCGGGCGAGCGCCTTGGCTCCTTCCCATTCGGGGTTCCTGAGCACCAACACGGTTTCATCGTAGTTCTGTAATCTATCGTTTCTGGAACTGACGACGTCAAATCCGTTTTCGCGCAGGTAAGTGCGCATCTTGGCTGCCGCCCCCTGCATCCCGCAGCTGTTCAGCACCTCGACATCGCCCTTGTAGGTGCGTACCACCTTTTCTACCGGCGCCTTCTTCTGCTCCTCTTCGCACCCTAAAAACGCCGTTGCCACAAACAACAGCGAAACCACCGCCGCGGCGGCCGATGCAAACGAGCGTGCTTTCGAAAAATGAAGGTACATTCTTTGATAGAAATGTAGAAAATTTCAACTTACTTTTAGTAAGTTACCTTTGGTAACATCATTATTTCGTTCAGTATTCAAGTGTTATTTGTTGCAGGAAAAATATTTGCCCAAAGCAGTTGCTCTTTTTTCTGTGTCCGTTTTGTTTTAATATCTACTATGTCATTGCGAGGAGCGTAGCGACGTGGCAATCTCTAATAGACAAATAATAAAGGTGAAATCAAGATGCACTTTGGGGCTGTAGGGCGTGTAAAAAGGGGCTTTGGCGAAAAATTCTTTTTTTAGGTAAAAAAGCGCAATATTTTAAAAGTTGCGGATGATCGGTCTTTGGGGTTGCTCCTCCATAACTAATTAAAATCATATTTTTCCAGCTTTTTTGCGGTGATTTATCACAAAAATCTAGGTTGGAGGCTCGTTTAGGGAAATTTCATCAAAACTCGAAGAATTAATGTAATTTCGCAGTTTTTCTTACAAAAATTGCTAAACAAATGAAAATTTTGCTTAGCTTCGCAAAAAAAATGCTGAAAATTGCTAAACCGATACTTTTTTGTGGCGGAATTTGCAATTTAGCAGTTGTCAGCGCTTTTTCATAAAAAAAATCCTGTTGCACTTGACAATGTTTTTTTTTGGTTACATTTGTGACGGTAGAGATAGAGAGAAAAAATTTTATGGTATTTTCAAGTTCCGTTATCGATATTATTCAGTGTGCAACAGTTGTGTTGGGGGTGATAGTTACTTTACAACAATGGTGGGAACATAAAAAGCTTCAGAAAATTAAGTACTTGGAAAAATATTCCAAAGAAATTATGAGGGATGAAATAATCGCGGATTTCATTTTTAAGATAGAGCATGAATTGACAATTGGCTGTAAAGGGGGAATCTTTACAGATAAGGAAGACGAACGTAAGGCTGATTATGTTCTTACATGCTTGCTGAATTATGTTGTCTTAAAAAAGAAAAATCTGATAGGTTGTGCGGACTTTTATTTTTTCAATTACGTTCTAAAGCGTACTCTTGAAAATGACGAAATCAATGCGTATTTCAATTTATTGCAGAATGTTTCGCAATCGGAAAACATTACTCATCCGTATCAGCAATTGGTGGAATATGGTAAAGAGAATGGATTCCTGTTGTAAAATGCTGTTCTCGGGGAAAATGAGTATGCTGAAAAAAATCCTTTGCTTTGCAATTGTCTCTGTTGCGTTGACAATTTTATCTGCTTGTGATGGTTCCGATAACACGACATCGTCCCCTGCAGAACTTGAATCAGTACCCTCGGAATTTTCGACTAGTTTGGACGATGTGGTCGTAGATTCAAATGTTATTGTTGATACAATATCGAATACTGCTGATATAATAGATACAATATCGAATACTGCTGATATAATAACTAGTCCTGCAGGGCCTGAATCAAGTTCTTCGTTGTTTAATAATCCGTCAATAAATTATGGTTCCTTGGTTGATGATCGTGATGGGCAGATTTACAAAACCGTGGTCATTGGTAAGCAGACGTGGATGGCGCAAAATCTCAACTACGAAACGGATAACAGTTATTGCTATGATGATGACGCAAACAATTGTGTTAAGTACGGTCGCCTTTACACATGGGCGGCGGCGATGGATAGTGCTAGCGCATGGAGCGCGAATGGCAAGGGCTGTGGTTATAAAAGCGAATGTTCGCCGATATATCCTGTGCGTGGCGTATGTCCGAAAGGTTGGTATCTGCCTAGCGACGATGAGTGGTACACCCTGTTAAAGTCTATTGGCTTTGTATCGAAAGGTGAAAGTAGATTTTTTAGCGAAGTGGCTGATGATTTCGGGTTTTCTGCGCTTCCTGCTGGTTCTAGGGACGGCGGCTCTTTTCAACATTCAGTACTTACCTACTATGGTCTCGGCGAGTATGCGGTCTTCTGGAATTCTACAGGCTATGGTCAAAACGCCTATCATTTAACTCTGCGCTTCAGCGAAGATCTTCGCATGGCGTACTTTAGCGGCTTCGAAAAGTATTACGGGCTTAGTGTTCGTTGTTTAAAAGATGATGGAAAAATGATAGGATCATCTTCGTCAAATGCGAAATCTAGCAGTAGTCAGAAGGCCGAATTATCATCAAACATTACTTCGGAACTTGTAGACGGTCTCCTTATTGATCATCGTGATGAACAGTCCTATAAGACAGTGACAATTGGTACGCAAATATGGATGGCGGAAAACCTCAATTACGAAACAGCTAACAGTTATTGCTATGATGATGAATCTATAAACTGTACCAAGTACGGTCGCCTTTACACATGGGCCGCAGCGGTAGGTAAGTCCGAGAGCGAATGTGGCTTTGGCTATAAATGCTCCTTGCCATTGGGAAATGTTCAAGGGGCATGTCCGCGTGGTTGGCATCTGCCTAGCAAAGATGAGTGGAATGTCTTGTTCGCTGTAGTTGGGGATTCAACGGTTGCGGGTAGGATCCTCAAGTCCGTCTCCGAATGGCCTGAAGGAGGCAGCGGCACAGATAATTTTAAGTTTTCGGCACTTCCTGTTGGCTTTAGACATGAAGATGGCCCATACTCCTCTGAAGGCGATGGAACGCTCTTCTGGAGCTCTACTGAAAATCTTAGTAGCTATGCATATACATTGTCCTTGTTCTACGCCGTTGATTATGTATTTCTATATGAATACACCAATAAGGGCCGCGCTGGTAGTGTTCGTTGTCTAAAGGACTAGTATTTCGTTGTTGTAAAATGCGGTTGTCGGAGATAATAAGTATGCTCAATAAAATTATTAGTTGCTGTGCAATAATTCTTACCGCTGCTGTTTTTTCAGCTTGTCATGGCTCCGGTAATACGACATCGGCTCCTGCAGAACTTGAATCGGGATCTTCTGTATTATCAGATGACATGGACAATCCCCCGGATTCTGTAAATGATAACGTTGTTACAAAGCCAGATTCTGTTGATTTAATAACCGATTCTGCAAGGCTTGAATCAAGTTCGTCGGTATTTATTGCAAGTTCTTCTTCGTTTTTTGTTATGCCAATAAGTTATGGCATGTTGGTTGATAATCGTGACGGGCAGGTTTACAAAACTGTAGTCATCGGAAAGCAGACTTGGATGGCTGAAAATTTGAATTACCAAGATTCACGATTGTCGAATAATAAGTCATTGGCGGGGACTCTATACACATGGAGTGATGCTGTCGATAGCGCTGGCTTGTTTTCTTCTGCAGCCTTGACATGTGCAGCTTATAGTGATGGAGAACGTTGTTCAATGCCGGATACTGTTCGTGGAATATGCCCAGAAGGCTGGCATATACCTTCACGAGATGAATGGGGGAAATTACTGTCATTTGTAAGTGGGGGTAAATATGATGTAAAGAAAGGTGAGATTAAAGAGGAAATAATCAAAGTTCTTAAATCGACTAGTGGGTGGGAAATTTGCGCGAATGTGAATAACTGTGATATAGTGGATGGTGTTCCGGTTGATTCGTGGGAACATCCTTTGTTGTATTTAAATGGAACTGATCTTTATGGCTTTGCTATTCGCCCGACGGAGTATTATACATACCATAATAGCTATGTGGCGAAGTATTGGTTGCCGTCTAGCTTTATCCATTCTTATAATATAAAAAACAATATTGTAGGGTATCGCGTAGCAAATAATCTTCTATCAGTAAAACTCGATGGAGCTGTATATACTTTTGATGATTCGGGTCTGATCTATGCGGGTGTTCGTTGTGTTCAGGATAGTGGGAAAACAACGGGGCCTTTAACACTGGTGCAATCTAGCGGTAGCCAGGATGTTGAATCATCTTCAAGTATAACATCGGAACTTGTAGATGGGTTTCTTATTGATTACCGCGATGAAGAGTCTTATAAAACGGTGACAATAGGAACACAAACGTGGATGGCTGAAAATCTCAACTATAAAACGGAGGGCAGTTATTGCTATGATGATGACGTAAGTAACTGCGCTAAGTACGGTCGCCTTTATACATGGGCTGCAGCGATGGATAGTACTGGCGTTTGGAGTTTGAACGGCAAAGGCTGTGGCTATGAATATGGCAATAAATGCTCAGCGACATATCCTGTGCGCGGAGTGTGTCCAGAAGGTTGGCACTTGCCAACAGAAACTGAATTTGAAATTTTGATTGAAACGGTCGGCGGTAAATTAGTTGCGGGCAAGGCCCTCAAATCTTCATCAGGATGGTCTGAGTCTATCAATGACGATGGTGGAAATGGTACGGATGATTTCGGTTTCTCTGCGCTGCCTGTTGGCTATGGGTATGATTATGATAAATTTGTGATCGGGTTTATGCTTGAGGGGGAAGTCGCGTACTTCTGGAGTTCTACGGATTATGGCTCTTCTAGTGGTACGGCTGGCGTCAGTATTCCTGCCGCTAGTATGCTTTTAAGCTGTAATTATGATGATGCTGTTCTGACGTCCATGCAAAGGCATCGCGAACTGTCTGTTCGTTGCCTAAAGGACTAACCCCTGCAAGTACACTTCCCTTTAAAATTCGCCAGCCCAGTTCGGGCTAGCTTTCTCTTATCTAAACAAATCGTCCTGGCTGACTACGCCTTGAACCATGTCGGAATACATACCTTTAGCAAGTCCGGAGCTTGTAATCATCGTAATCCACGGAGTGTGTTTGAGTCCGGTTTCGCTGATGAAGGTACTTCTTCTGTTCAGTAGTTTTTCGTATTCGTCCTTGTCGAGCTTGTAGGCTTCCTGGCTGTATTTTATCTCGCACAGGTTCACGATTTTGTCGGCACGTTCAATAATCAAATCAATCTGCGCGCCCGGTTGCGATTGTTTGCTGCGCCAAGCATACTGAATGGTTGAAATGCCATCTATGTGCAGGGCCTGCTTGATTTGCTCCACATGCGACATGCAGAGCCGTTCGAAGGCTAGTCCGAGCCAGGAATTTATTTCGGGCGTGTTGATGTGGTGCTGCCAGTAGTTGGTTTCAAGTTCGGCTCTTTGGATAAAGGTCAACCAGAAAATACAGAAAAAGTCGGCAAGTTGATAGATGTATTCGTTCTTCTTGATTTTCTTTTCGCGAACGGGAATTTTTCGGAGCAGGTCGCATTGGACAAGGTCTTCCAATTTCTGACCTAGCAAGCCGTTGTTCGACACGTTCAACTGTTTGGCGAGTTCCTGTCTCGTTGCGCCCTTCTTCTTGTCGCAAAGTTGCTTGACGATTTCGATGTAGCTGCGGGGCAGTCGGTATAGGGTTGTAAACAGGCGCTTGAATTCCCGGCGTAGTTTTTCGTCGGGGCCAAAGAAAAGTCGGTCGATGTTCTGTACAAAACTTTCTTGTGGCGTAAGAAGGCTAAGGTAGTAGGGTATTCCACCAAGTGTCATGTACGCTTGTGCGATGGTGTCGCGGTTCCACAGAAAACCGTTTGCAATAAAGTAGTCTTCAGTTTCCTTTAGACGGAACGGTCTGATGTGTAGTTCGTGTGTCAAGCGGTCGTGTAGTCCACCTTTGCTGTCGATGATGTTGGTTATCATCCAGCTGGTGGCGCTGCCGCATACGATAAGCGTGATGTTGCTGAATTCGGATGCCCACTGGTTCCAAAAATAACCGAGAGCTTTTGCAACTCCCGATTTTTGTGCGTCCATGGCGGGGAGTTCGTCGAAAAAAATGACGCACTGTTTCCCACTTTCGACATGCTTCCGCAGGGCTTTTTTCAGTTCCCTGAATGCGGACATCCAGTCTGTCGGCTCGTTGTCAATCTCGAATCCGTAGTAGGACATGGAATCGGAAAAGGCGGCAAGTTGATCCTTGAGTGTGCCGTCGATGACGCCTGTCATCTTGAAGGTAAATTCACTCCCGAAAAGGGAATTTATGAGGAACGTCTTCCCAACACGGCGACGGCCGTAAAGGGCGACAAATTCCGCTTTCGGACTTTCCTTGAGCGATAGCAGCAGTTCGCATTCCTCTTTTCTTCCGATGACCTGTTCCATAACGCACCTCCGAGAACCTTAAAATAGCAATTTTTCTTACGAAAAATGCTAAACTGATGAAATTTTGCTTGATTTCGCAAAAAAAGAGTTAAAAATTGCTAAACCAGCTCTTTTTTTAGTCGATTTCGCAAAAATGGATGCTTATGTCTCTCTCTGATCGGCATCCCTTACCTACAGTAATAAGGTGTACTCCAGGGGCATCCGCCGTAGAAGTGGCGGTAAGGGCCATACGCCTTGAAGGCGTCGTTTCCGTTTACGAACATCAGCCTGAAACTCATATTGTCGTTGGGCTTGTATTCTAGCGTTACATCGGGAATGATGACGTCGACATTGCCTTGGCGCACGTCTTCTTTGGCGATCGGAGTGCCGAAACGGAAGTTGGAATAAAGTGGCATCCAGAGTCCCACATTTGCGTACAAGTGAAGCTCTGGAGAAAATTCGTAGGCGAGATGCGCCATGTAGCTCTGCTGGGCGAATGTCCCGAAGCTTCCGCCCATAAAGCTCACCGAGTAGGTGTAGGCGACTTTGAGCGCGGGGTCGAAAGTCTCGTGCCGTACCAGGCGCTCGGGGTCAAAGTGTTCGCGGTTCCAGGGAATGCCGTCATCGGGAATCACATACACCGTGTCGACAATCGTGTCTTTCGGGGTTGTGTTTGCTGCGGGGGCTGTCGCAGTAACAGAGGCCGCGGAGGTTGCTTTTGCGGTAATGGTGTCTCTTTGGACGGTCGTGGCTATAGCGGAATCAACCTTCGCAGGGCTTTCCGCGAAGGCTACCGTTGCTACCATACATGCCACAAAAAACATCCACCGCATATAATGAATATAGAAAAAGGATGATTCTGATGGCTTGAAAATAAACGCCGAAATCCGAGATACGAATTATTACACGATTTCGTTCTTGGCGTTCACGTGGACCACGGTGGGTTTCCACGACTTGGCTTCGGCTTCGCTCATGGTCGCGTAGGCTACGATAATCACGAGGTCGCCCGGCTGAACGAGTCTTGCCGCAGCACCGTTCAAGCAAATGACGCCGGAACCGGCAGGGCCTTCGATTACGTAAGTATCCAGACGGGAACCGTTGTTCACGTCAAGTACGCCGACTTTTTCGAAGGGGAGGATGTTCGCTGCATCCATCAAATCGCGGGCAATGGTAATCGAGCCCTCGTAGTTGAGGTTTGCGTCGGTTACGGTTGCGCGATGAATTTTGCTTTTGAGTAATTCTAGCTGCATGATGCGCTTAGAATTTTACGTTGAAGAATCCTGCAACGCCCTTTTCAGGAGTGGGGAGGATTCCGTAGCTGAAACGGTTTGCGTCCGGGTTGCTGTCCCACTGGGAGCTGAAGAATGCATCACCAAAGGACCAGATATGGGCCGCGGCAACAAAAAGAAGACCGTACCACCAGGCTGTATTTCCGTCGGCTGCCATGTAGACTGTAGCTCCAACGCTACCGACCCACAGGGCGTCCATCCAAATGGCCTTCATGGATTCATTCTTGTGCCACTGGTAAAGCGAGGGAATCAGCAAGGAAAGGTAAGCGTAGCTCTGATCGCCTGCGTTATTGCGGTAGGAGCGGTCGATGTCTGCATCTTCGAAACCACCGGAACGTTGACTGATCCATTCTTCTTCGGAAACGCCGAGCTTTTCCCAGGGCTTCTGGAGATATTCAGAAGGGCGAATTCCCATTTCAACAAGGTTCGTAAGCTTGTCCCTAGATACGCCTTCTTCCTTGGCTTGCTGGAATTCCCACTGGGTAAGTCCCATTTCTTCGTAGTTGAAACCCTGCCATTCGTCACCGGAAGCCTTGGCTTCCCCGACGTTTGCTTCGTCATTGTTGTCGGCAAAGGAGTCTTCGGTTTCGGATGCCCCGTATGAATAGGAGTCTTCGGAAGATTCGTCATCGAACTGGGCGAACGCAATGGAGCCGCACAGCAACACTGTTGAGAGAATCTTGCACCAATTCGCCATTAATTTCATCCTTCAGTTTGTAATGCCGGGGGAGGGAATCGAACCCTCACACTCTCGCGAGTACCGGATTTTGAGTCCGGCGCGTCTACCAATTTCACCACCCCGGCTCTGGGGTTTGTTCAAATATAGAACAATTTCTCTTTTTTTGCAGGGGATATAAGAGAAAAATACCCTTTTTTGTGCAAATTTACCTTTTCAGAAGGGGTTGGTATTCGATTTTTAAGGGAGCAAGTTTGCTTGCGGCGTAGTCGACCGCCTGTTCCTTGGAGTCGAACCGTCCTGTTTGGACAAGGTAAAGAGTCCGTTCTGCCCGTGGCTGTTCGACAATGGTGCTGGTGATTTTCTGTTTTTTGAGGTTTGTTACCAGAAGGTCTGCGTTTGACTTTGTTCCGAAAGCGCCCAATTGGAGTGTCCAGTATTCCTGGGTGGGGGCAACCGCCGGAGCCGGTTGGACTACCTTGGTTGTGACAGAATCTTTTTTCGGGGCTGACTCGGCGGGAGTACTTGCTGCGGTTTGTGTTACGGTGGGTTCCGCCGGTGCTACTGCGGACGGCACCGGTGTGGTCGTCGGTGCAGAATTTGCCGTTGCGGAATCGGCCTTTGCTGTCTGGAACGCCTTGAGCGAATCGGGGTTGTTCAGCAGGTTGCAACGGTCGTTGAGGTCGTCCGACTTGACTTTTGCCTTGACGGCCTGACACACTTTCTGGAGAACGACGGCCTGGTGCGGATGCGAGGTCTCGATCGCCTGGATCAGGTCTTCGGCGGCTTTTTCGTACTTGCCAAGGTAGAGCCTGAACTGGGCGCTTGTCATCATGAGGTCGGCATAGATGGCGCGTTGCGGGTTGGTCGTCTGGATAAGGCTGTCCAGGCGTTTGCCTGCAACTTTGAACGACTGGGCACTCCCCGTCTGCGAAAGGGCGAGAACGTTCCACAGGTAGCATTCGGCCTTCAAGGAGTCCGGTTCCTTTGGACATGCTGCCTCGTAGGCTGCCGCCGCTTCTTTCCAGTTGCCTGCAACGTATGCCTTCTGCGCGTCCGCCATCGTCTGTGCAAATGCGCTTGCTGCAAAAACAGAAAGCAATGCAAACGCAATCCTGCGAACATTCCAAAACTTCATCTTCTTTACCTCAAATTTCTCTCTAGCGAACCTCAAAGGGGCGAAGTCCCGACCTCATAACTCAAAGTGCCGAAGGCGCGACCCCACACCTCACATCTTACACCAGCGTCCCGCGGATCGTCCACCCGCGAATGTCGTCCAGCTTCACCTTCACGTAGTCGCCGGGCTTCACAATCTGGCCAGCTTCCGGCTTGAACACCACCTTCTTGAAGTTGTCGGTACGGCCGCGCAGTTCCGTTTCGTCGCGAGCAGAATTTTTTTCGACCAGAAGTTCCTCGGTGCGGCCGAGCATCATCTGGTTGCGCTTGAGCGTGATGGCATTCTGCAGTTCCACGAGGCGTGTGTGGCGTTCCTGCTTTTCCTGCTCGGTGAGTGTCTCGGTTTCCTTGTACGATTCCGTGCCCTTGCGCGGGCTGTAGATGAACATGAACGCAGAGTCGAACTGGCAGGTTTCAAATGCCTTGAGGGTCGCCTCGAAATCTTCTTCGGTTTCGCCCACGAATCCGCAAATCACGTCTGTCGAAATCCCATAGAACGGGTCCTTGCTACGCAGCTGCTCGATAATCGAGAGGTACTGCTCCATGTTGTGCTGGCGGCGCATTTTTTTGAGCATCGCGTCGGAGCCGCTCTGGATGGGGATGTGCGCGTAGTGGCAGACCTTCGGGTTGTTCAGCAGCACATCGATGAGCTCGTTCGTGTAATGCCTCGGGTGCGGGCTTGTAAAGCGAATGCGGCGGATGCCGTCGATTTCAGAAACCTTCGTGAGAAGGTCGGCAAAGTTGCCGCCGTCGGTCTTGTAGGCGTTCACCGTCTGGCCCAAGAGTGTCACCTCGGTAATACCCTTGTCGGCCGCCTTGCGTACTTCGGCGAGTACGTCTTCCATGTTGCGGTACTTTTCGGGGCCTCGCAGGTACGGTACGATGCAGTAGCTGCAGCGCTTGTTGCAACCGCGCTGGATGGCGACGAAGGTGGTGAAGTCGTTCTGGAGCTTCGCGTATTCGCCCAGGTAGTTCTCGCTCAGGTCCTCGTCGATGAACATCTTGTGGTGCGTCAGGTGCAAGGGACTTTTGGCATCGCCCAGCAACAGCTCCGGAATTTTCTTGTACTGGTCCGGGCCCACGATGTAGCTCACGTTAGGCAGGCGCTTC
>JAEEGG010028131.1_pt1 | contig 10603 bp, 9 predicted proteins | sample 9134161 | NCBI WGS metagenome assembly JAEEGG01 (sample SAMN16246543, study PRJNA631951) | gut metagenome | biome: gut microbiome; feature: rumen; material: CR-attached | host: Bos | place: Iran: Karaj | collected 2018-10 | reverse complement strand
AAATGAGAAATCTGACTTGGGCTATTGCTGTTGTCGCTATGCTATGTTCTTGCTCAGGCAAGAATACCAAGAAACAAGGTGCTGATGCAACTTCTGATGCTGCCCTTGTGGAGGTGGCTGTGAAATATGCCACAGGCTTTAGTGTACGCGACTCTGCCGATATCCGTTTGGTGGATGTGGGTAAGCATGACCATTTCGCTTTGGTAAGAACTGATGATATGGAAGTGCCTGATGGTTATACGAAAGTTCGTGTTCCTATCCAGCGTACCATCTGTATGACAGCCCTTCAGCTCTCCAACTTTACCGTTCTCAATGCCCATGATGTGGTGAAAGGACTGACTGGCACCAAAAACCTTTTTAACAAGGATATTCTTGAGAGAGTGAAAGACGGACGCATCGTGAAGATCGGTATGGAAGGCAATTTCGATACAGAGATGGTACTGGCGGCTAATCCAGATGTGATCTTTATCTCACCCTCCAAACGTGGTGGTTACGAAGCCATTATGGAGACTGGCATTATTTTAGTGCCTCATCTGGGTTATCAGGAACTCGATCCATTAGGACAGGCTGAGTGGATCAAATTCATAGGTATGTTTATTGGTAAGGAGAAAGAAGCTAATGAGGTGTTTGCAGGTATCGAACAGCGCTACAATGATCTGAAAGTCAAGGCGTCAGCAGCTACGACTCGTCCTACGGTCTTTTCTGGTGAGATGCACTATGGTAACTGGCATGCCGTTGGTGGCAAGAACTATCTGGCTCAGATATTCCGTGATGCAGGAGCTGATTATGTGATTCAGGATGAAGAGACAGCAGGCGAGAATCTGGAGTTTGAGAAAATGTATGCTCTCGCTGCCAATGCCGACTACTGGCGCATCCTGAACAGTTTCCCTGGTGATTTCAACTATGAGGCCCTGAAATCTTCTGAGCCTCGCAATGAACTCTTCAAGGCCTATAAGGATCGGAAGGTCATCTACTGCAATATGAAGCAACAGCCTTATTATGAGATTACACCTGTGCAACCAGATGTGCTGTTGAAGGACTTTGTGGCGATCTTCCATCCAGAACTTGTAGAACCTGATTACCAACCTACCTATTACAGACTTTTGAAATGAAGCGAACCCTACCACTGATATGTACCCTCATCGTGGGTATTCTTGCACTGCTGATCGTTAATCTGCTGATTGGCTCAGTGAGGATTCCTGTGTCAGAGGTATGTCGTATCCTCTTGGGGGCTGAAAGCAACGAGATCTGGACAAACATTGTATTCAGCAGTCGTTTGCCTCAGGCGTTGACGGCTATCATGGCAGGGGCTGGATTGGCTGTCAGTGGACTTCAGATGCAGACGGTATTCCGTAATCCTTTGGCAGGACCTTCTGTGTTGGGTATCAGCAACGGCTCTGCCTTAGGGGTGGCTTTTGTTGTGTTGCTGTCAGGTCGTATTGGTGGGGTGGCACTCTCTCGTCTGGGCTATCTGGGCGATGCGGCGATGAGTATTGCTGCCATCGTGGGTGCGCTGGCTGTGATGTCACTGATCCTGTGGGTGTCGCAAAAGGTGAGGGACAATGTCACGTTGCTGATCATTGGTGTAATGATTGGTTATCTGGCCAATGCGATTATTGGTGTCCTGAAGTTCCTGTCGCCAGAGGAAGACGTGAAGGCTTTCGTGGTGTGGGGCTTAGGTTCGTTCTCGCGAGTTTCTGGTGATGAGATGGCGCTCTTCGTCGTACTGATGTGTGTGCTGTTGCCTTTGGCCTGTCTGTTGGTGAAGACGATGAATCTTCTCTTGTTGGGTGAACGTTATGCTGCAAACTTGGGTCTGAATATACGTCGTAGTCGTATGCTGGTGATTGTCTCTTCTGGTGTGTTGGTGGCTATTGTGACTGCCTATTGTGGACCTATCATGTTTATTGGTCTGGCTGTTCCTCATCTGGCACGAGCCATCTTCCGCACTTCAGATCATCGCGTACTGATGCCTGCTACAGCCCTTTGTGGTGCAGTGCTGGCTTTGTTCTGTAATCTGATTGCCCGTATGCCTGGTTTCGAAGGTGCCTTGCCTGTCAATTCTGTCACAGCTCTCGTAGGTGCCCCAGTCATTGCTGCTGTACTGTTCCGTAAATCTGCCCTTCGTCACTGATCAGCAGAATGGTTAGGGTGCCATTTGGCAATAGCGGTTTACAGTAGGTTTCACAATGACGAATAATGGTTCTTGTGAAATCCTGGATTTGTTCTTTTGGTATTCTCTCCCAAAGTTCCCTTGCCAGCGTGAGGGTGCTGATGTCGATGTTAATACCTGACTCCTGAAGCATCTGCTGGATGAAATCGAGATCCATCGTGGTCTTCCGACTATGGGTGTCAAGATGTCCTGCTGCGAGTTTGACGGCTTTGCCCAGCATCACTCCTAACGTAACCTGAGGAATCTGGAGCTCATTGGCTATCTTCAGCGTCTCACCAATATAGTTGCCGTATTCCACAAACGCCTGACGGGGTAGGTTGGGGTAGAGGGCTTTCACGAAACGTTCACTCTTACCTCCGCTATTGATGACGACACGGTCTGCTCCACTGGCTTTGGCTACGTTCATACACTTGCGGATACTCTCGATGAAGGCTTTTTCTGAGAAGGGTTTCACGATACCAGAGACACCAATGATTGAGATACCACCCTCGATACCCAGACGAGGGTTAAAGGTCTTTTTTGCAATGTCCTCACCTTCAGGGACAGAGATAGTGATACAGAGTGGATCGTTTGTTATCGCTGTTAGATTCTGACGAATCATCTCACGAGGGGCTTTGTTGATGGCTGGTGAGCCTGGGGGATAATCAAACCCAGGTAGTGTGAAGGTGCCTACACCCTCGCCACCTAAAATCTCGAAGGTGTCTGAAAGGCTACGGGTAGGCGCGTCAGCGGGAATTGGCTTGACACTTGCTCGTATCTCCAATCCATTCGTCACGTCAGGGTCATCGCCAGCGTCCTTGATACAATAGGCATACCCATCACCATAGCCAACGGGAACATGGATGGCCTCCCCATCAGGCAATAATACAGGCACCTCTTCTGGCGTCTCATTCTTCAAGAGTCGTATCGTTGCAGCGATAGCCGCAGCAGTCGCACAAGTGCCTGTGGTGAGTCCACTATGCAAGGGATAAAACTCTGGCAACAACTTCTCTACATCTCTTCGCAATTCGTATGGTCCGTTGACAATCTTGAAAGCGGCAGGTGTCTCAGGGCGTTTCAGTACCAGAATCCGCATGCCTTTAGCTTTGGCAGCATCCACTTTCTCCTGAAAGCCGCCAGAGAGACCACTTTCCTTCAGCAGAATGGCATCTGCCTCTACAGGCACATCCTTTGGATCTTCGAAGTAGCAGAGTTGTTCCATCCTTGTTCCCTGTTTTTGGGCTAATGCGATGGATGATTCCCTGTTGAGAATGCGATAATAGACCTTAACCCCTGTAGCCTCTAAAAGTTTCAGTTTGCTGATGCTCTGCACGCCAGTCGTAGCCAACAGCGTTTTGATATCCTGTGGCACCTGTTCATAGCTGTCGAGCCATTCCAGACTGGCGTCTCTCTCAGGAAAGATACGCTCATAACGGATGGCAGGAATCTTCAGGGCGTCCGAGACTTCTGCAATTGTCTGGTGGAGTAGGGTGGCGAAAGGATGGGCTGCATCCACCATTAGACGGATATCGTGCTCACGACAGAAGGTCAGCATCGCTTCAGCATCCAGCGCACCATCGATGCGCTGTCCGTGATGCAAGGTCAGGTCTTGCTCTCCTGTCTTCGTACTATAAAAGTAAGGTGAGCCACCTTCCTCCAGCACCTCTACAGCCTTGCGACCTTCTGTCGTTCCTCCGAATACCAGAATCATACTTTTCGTGCCCCTTCATGAATCATCGACAACGCAATTACACCAGCCAATACGTTGGCCACAAAAGAGGCGCCTATCAGCAAGAAGATGATAAGCAGTCCGGAATAGGCAGAAATACCTCCTACCAGCATACCTGCATACAACATCGGCATGACCATCACCAAGGGCTGGGCCATAGACCTTACTTGGGGTAACACACGCTCACGCCATGAGAGTTCCTGCTTGGAAACCTCTGGATTTATGGGTGAGCCGTGCTGACTGCGCAGGAAGTTCACCATCGTCTGGATCATCGATGCCGTCAGACAGGCCATCAGTACTGAGTACACAGTCAGATAGACATTCATTGGCAGACACAGCATCGTACTGCCTCCTACCACTATACTACCCACCAGCATCGCAGCACTTACGGGTATCAGTGCCCTCTTCCACATCATATTTATAGGATATAGAACCCAGCAGATCGACAAGAACAGGATCAGCAGATACCAGAGCAGATAGGCCCACCAGGCAAACGTCTTGAAGGCCAACAGTACCACAGCTCCAACGACGGCCATCTGCGCCACTGTCGCTCCGAATATCACCAGCATACGTCGTAGCATCTTCCTGTCGACAAAGGCAAGTGCTATCATTGCGATAACTACTAGAATCGCTACCAGAGCCGCACCCCATAAAGAAATCTCATTTACTATCATGATCAATTTCTATTATCGCAGCCTTTCCTGAATAGGTGGGTGAAGTGTTTGGAGTAGAGCTCGGAGAGTCCTTCACGATTGTCGATGGCCTCACCTACCACCAACATCGTGGTGAGGGTGAGCTTGTTATCATGGACGATCTTCGCCAGATCTTTCAGTTTGCCTCGATAGATTTTCTGATCAGGCCATGTGAGATGGTAACAGGCAGCCACAGGAGTGTCTGCTGGATACTCTTGCAGGAGTTCGCACTGCACTTCATCCACGATGGCTGCAGAGAGGAAGATACACATCGTGCTCTGACTCTTGGCCAACAGATGCAGTTGTTCCTTTTCTGGCATCGGCGTGCGTCCTTCACCTCGTGTCAGGATGATCGTCTGGCAGCGCTCAGGAATCGTGAACTGGCTCTGCAACTCTGCTGCTGCGGCGAGGAAGGAAGAGATACCAGGCGTGATGTGATAATCCATACCTTGTTGGTCGAAGAAGGCCATCTGCTCCTGAATGGCACCAAAGATACAAGGATCACCCGTATGCAGACGCACGATAAAATGTCCCTTGTCGTAGTGTTCCTTCATCAGCGCACATTGTTCCTCGAGATTCATATCAGCTGAAGAACGCACCACAGCCCCTGGCTTATGGCACTCCGTGAGAGCCTTGGGCACTAGTGAACCAGCATACAGGATCAGGTCGGCCCTTTCTATCATCTTGCGTCCTCGTACAGATACCAGATCAGGATCACCAGGACCAGCACCTACAATCTCGATATGCCCTTTCTTCTCTCGTAGATGTTTGTAGTCGATAGCGAGGGCTACTGTCCAGTTCTCGCCTTTTATCTTGGGGATGATCAGCTTGCCATGATTAGAAGCTAAGATAGCAGCAGCCTCGCACACGCTGGGTGTACCCACATGTTTCTCTACAGTAGCACTGGGATTGGGCACATCCACCTGTGCCAGCTCCTCTGCAGTATAGAACTCCACCTTCTCTCCATAGGTCTTTTCGAGCCGCCTGCAAAATGGTTCGTCCTTCTTCGCATCGATGGTGCAATACCTGTGTGAACAAGGCAAAATACCATGATTGATAAGTGCCTCAGCCATCTCGTCGTAGATATATCTGAAGACCTTTGGGTGATGCGCTAAACCAAAGCCAATGGTCCCCACCATCGGTATAAAATGCAGTACCCACATATCATCTGGCTCTGCATGCACGAAAGGTGTCACCATGATCAGCAACTCGTATTTCTCAGGATCTGCATCACTGATGTCATCGATGATGGTCACATGTTCCGGCTTGGTCTTCTCCAGATAGTCTGTACCCTCATCGCGCACTTCCAAAAACAGGGCTGTGGGCTTTCGATTCACGAAAGCATAGATGCACTCCTGCAGCTCTTCTTCGTCACTCATCGTGTCCCAGCCGAAACGCTTCTCAAACGTATCGAGTGCCCAGAGTCCTGCATTGTCGCTCTGGGTGGTGATAACTTCTCTGCCTCCGATGATGCCTGCTACCTCACGAGCCAGATCATTCGCCCCTCCGATGTGTCCTGAGAGCACGGAGATAATATTCAGCCCAAAACTATCCACACACACCACAGCAGGATCTTCGTGTTTGTCGTTAACAAATGGTGCAATGGTGCGAACGCAGATACCCATCGCTCCGATAAAGATAAAGGCATCCTGCTTCTGCCATTCCTTACCTACTTCTGAGCGCTGAATCACTTTTGCTTTCAGCTCCCTTTGCAGCGTCGAGGCAATTTCACTGCCTGCCTCACTGATTTGTATGATTGCTATATTCATTTTTTCATCCGATGAATTTCAGGAAGGCTTCTACCTGTGCTTTCAGAGATGCGGTCTGTTCTTCTGTAAGAATCATACGACCTTCAGTCCATGCCTCCAGGTTCAGCACGATACCCGTTTGCTGTTCCATCACATCAGCCTTGAGGAGCGTGAGCAACTCCGTCAGCTTCTCACGACATTTTGCTGTAGCCATCTTGCCACCAGCGCCAGTCAGGGCGATTTTCTTCCCGTTGATGACTGTGGGGGTCTCGTAATCGCCAGCCACCAACGGACGTGAGAGCCAGTCGAACAGGTTCTTCACGTGTCCAGGGTAACTGAAATTATACTCAGGTGTGAACACCCAGATGGCATCAGCCGCTTTCACTGTAGCACGTAGACGACCCACGGCCTCTGGCTCTGGGAACTCGATGTCCTGATTGATAAGCGGAACATCAGAATAATCCAGATAAGTCACTTCGGCCTGATTACCGATCATCTTCTCCGCTTCCAGCGCCAACTGTCTGTTGAAGGACTCTTTCCTCAACGACCCAATGATAAAAAGGATTTTTTTCATATCTTTGTGTATCTATTCAACTGCAAATATAGATGATTATTTCCTAACCTCCAAATTTTTTTGGAAAAAATGTCGTAACTAGTATGAGACTAAAATGCTTCTCACTGTAAAAACTCCCGACAATCCATCAAGACCATCGGGAATTTATGATAATTTTGCAGTAACCCCTAGGAAGGCCGTTTGCTCTCAACTAATAATAGTCTCCCAAAGTTGATCTGGGCGAATCTTATAGTAACCATGTACCAAGACGTGGCGCATCCGTTCTATATCTGCCCAATTCAATACGGGATGAGTATCACGAAACTCATGGGTTAGTTTATAAACGGCTTCTCCAATAATCTCGACATGCTTCACCAAGCCGAAATAGACAATTGGGTCTGATTTGGCATCCGCTAACGTGTGATGTTCTTTATAGTTTATCAGCACGTTGATAGCTTCAAGCATATGGCTGAGCCGCTCGATATCTCTAACCTCTTCTCTCATAGATTAATACTTTATCACGATTTGCAGACTCTACGGCAAAGGGCAGTAGGCAACCGTCTTCTATCAAGTCGATGCGTCGGCCTGTGCTCTTTTCCAATTCTCCCATCATGTGCGAGATGGTAAGTAGGGATATACGTGCATTCTTATCGTACTCAACAAGAATATCCAAGTCAGAATCCTCAGTCTCTTCACCTCTGGCGAATGAGCCAAAGAGCCATGCTTTCAAAACGGGTTGCGTCTTGAAATAGTCGGCTATCAACTGTATCATTGCCTTCGTGCTCATAATCGTTTCAGATAGTTTCTGCCTGCAAATATAAGGAGAATAATCGAAACTTCCAAAGATTTATTACTTTTTTTCGTTGAATACTGCAATCCACCAGATTGAATACTGCAATCTGGTGGATTGGATAGTTCTCGCTGGTAGTTCCCAGTATGGGGACATTTGGGGCGCTACATGAGGTCGAGGATCACTTTTTCGTAGAGGCCATAGGCACTCATGACGATGTAGCCTTCGCTCTTCCATCGCTCTACGATCTTCTCGGCATTGCGCTGGTTGACGCCACAATAATAGACCAGGTCGTTGGTGGTGAACTCATTGGGCAGTGAACGGTAGCGCGCCTTCATCTTCTTCGAGTAATGCCTTTCTTGTAGAGGACCTTTGAAACCCTGTTCCTGCATCCTGAAGTACGACTCCCAGTAGTGCCCGAAGAAGTAGTTCTGACAGCAGAGTTGGATGTTGCACACCAGTTGGCAGAAGTAGAGGTCAGTGTCGTCGATGGACAGCGTACGATGCTGTTTCCACTCGTCCCAGTGACGCATGACGATGAAGGGAACGGTGACGTTGATGCCATAATAAGCCACACGCTTACATAGGAGCTCTTCGACTTTAGAGTCGTCGTCCTTGGCATCAGCCATACGTCGAGCCGTCCAGTCATAACACTCGTGCACCAGTTTCTCGATCGGTAGTTCACCATACTCTTTGTCCAGGCGCTCAGCCCACATGCGCAGTGTCTTGTCTTCCTCTGGTTCTAGTCCGACCTCTTCCAGTGTCTCGCGTTTCATCATCCTGAAATGGGTTGAGGGCATGGGAATAGCAGCCAGACGTGTTGCCAAACCAGTGCCGATGTTACGCTGATTAACCTTGGTCTCCAAGGCCATAGGCGTGCCTGTATAGACATAATTCCAGTAAACATTGAATGCAGGTTGGAGCAGACTGTTGACGAAGCATTCGCCATCTTCCTCATTGTGGAAAGCCTTGAGCTCCATGACCTGTTTGCTGTTCCACGCTTCACTCTGAAGACGAATGCTATTGCTTAACTCTGTGTCGAAGGATAACATGTGAAGGTGCATCTCCTCGCCATCGACGATATCAATGGCGTTGTTCATGTCCTCAATAAACACTTTGTTAGAGTTACGTGCAGGATGTACGCGGATCAGAGGCTTGGGCTTCGTGGGACCATCGCCTTTTTGTCCGCTGTGTTCCCACTCACTGTATTTGCGCTTGTAACGGTTCATCGCATTCATGCCTTGATGCGATACACGGATGATAGGACCTGCCAGCAGGTTATAGAGACGGGTAGCGAAGGATTTGCCTGAACCTGGGTCACCAATGATGTAAACGCCATAGTTCAGACGGCGCAGCTCCTCAGGACGGTGGTAGAATCGGTAGGTGCAGCGTGTCATTAATGTGCCTAAGAAGCAGGCACCTGTGAAGAGAGCGGCAGGGTAGGCTGCAGTCTCCAAACCTTTGCAGATCTCTCGCAGGCAAGGGTAGTCGCTCATCAGACGCTGGATCTCGTTTCCGAAGTACTCCAGGTTCTGTTCGATGAGCGGACGATTGTGGGTTGTTGTTTCTGTCATCATGCTTATGATTCGTAGGTTATTATTTCAGGTGCAAAGGTACAAAAAATATTTGGAATAACCAAATAACTTACGACAAAATCTGAAAATTATTATGTATTTAACATTTTTATTAGATTTATATTATTATTAATATAATATATATATTATATTAATAATAATATAAATTATATAATACTTATATAGTTAGTATGTGACGTATTAATTTATAATTTTTGTCGTAAGTTTCGTTGTTATGTGACACGCTCATTGTAAAGTAACTTCGCAGCACAGCCAAATAGCAGTAAAATGTGGTATTAATGGAAAATATTGCGAGCATTAATCCTTGCAATTTTTGCATTTAATGCTAGCAATTTTTCTCCTTAATAGCCGTCTTCTTATGAGAAGAAATGAGATTTATAATGTAAATATTTTTATTGATTTTAGGCGAATGTTGCCTTGAGGATCTCAATGGGGTTGTAGTCGTTGAGTTGGATCTGGAGAGGGGGCTCCTGCGACAAATGGAGAGTGGTGCAAGCCTCATCCCATAGCTGGCGACTTGCTGGGCGGTCTGTCATTTGGGAAACAACTGGTGAGGTGACACTGTTGAATACGATGACTCCATCTGGTGCTAAGACTGTCATCACCTTCGCCATGATTTCTTTTAGATGGCCTCCGTGACCTCCGATAAACACAGCATCCGGACGAGGTAAGGCAGAGATGTTAGTCTCCAGGAAATCGCCTATATGGATGTCGATGCCTGGGGCACCAAAGCGACGGGCGTTTTCTTGGATGATGGCCTCGCACTCAGGGCGGATCTCGAAAGCGCAGACTTGCAGATGGGGGAACTGCAGACGGGCTTCGATAGAGACGCTGCCAGTGCAGAAACCGATGTCCCAGAAGACGCGTCTGTTAGGCAGGTCGAGTGCCTGAAGTGTCAGCAAGCGGATGGGCATCTTTGTAATCATCTTTTCTCTTCCGTCCAATAGTGCAAACTCAGCGTCAGGAATGCCAAAACGTCTCTCACAAAGGGGACTGTCTCCATTGTGAGAAAGAATCACGCAGTTGGGCATGGAAAAGTCACGATGGGTAGCCTCTTCAAGCGACAGGGTGGTGACCTTTTCGAGCTCAGGATTGCCCAGGTGCTCACCCACATGCATCTGATAGTTGGTGTTGCCATAGTCTATCATGCGTTGGGCGATGGCTGCTGGGGTATGTTCCTTATCAGTCAGTATGCCGATTTTCTCCGTCCTTTCAATCAGTGCCTTATCAAACTCAGGCCAGGGACGACCTGTCAGCGAGACGATGCGCATATCGTGGTATGGCATCACCAAACGATGGGCTAACATCTGGAGTGAGTTGAAAGTAGGGTAGAGTACGATCTCT
>JAEEGG010028128.1_pt1 | contig 10604 bp, 9 predicted proteins | sample 9134161 | NCBI WGS metagenome assembly JAEEGG01 (sample SAMN16246543, study PRJNA631951) | gut metagenome | biome: gut microbiome; feature: rumen; material: CR-attached | host: Bos | place: Iran: Karaj | collected 2018-10 | reverse complement strand
CCTTCATAACCTTAATCATTAAACTTTAACCTATAACCTATAACCCATAACCTATTACCCATAACCTATAACCCATTATTCCCAACATTCAAGGTCATCGGCAATATCGGGCATCGCCGAGCGGTGAAATTCAGGACTCTTGTTGCCCTCGCGTTTCTGCTTAATATAGTCATCGAGCAGTCTGAAGGCGTACTTCCCGAGGGTTACTATGGTAATGAGGTTACATGCTGTGAGCAATGCCATGCAGATATCCACGATGTTCCACACCGTTTCGAGTGTAGCCATCGCACCGAACATCACCATGACTCCACCAGAAAGAAGTCTAAATATAATCAGTACCCATCGCTTGTTGCTCAGATAACGCACATTTGCCTCACCGTAATAGTAGTTGCCTATGATGCTGCTGTAAGCAAATAGGAAAATGGCAACAGCGATGAATACAGGTCCTGAAGAGCCAATCTCGCTCTCAAGTGCATTCTGAGTGAGTGCAATACCGTTGAGACCTTCCACTTCGTAGAGTCCGCTGATGAGTATGATGAATGCTGTGCATGAACAGACTAGTAAAGTGTCGGTGAACACTCCCAACGCTTGAATAAGTCCTTGCTTCACAGGATGAGTCACAGCAGCAGTGGCTGCGGCGTTAGGTGCAGAGCCTTCGCCAGCCTCGTTGCTGAAGAGTCCGCGCTTTACACCATATATGATAGTCATTCCAAGACCGCCTCCTGTGACAGGACCAATGCCAAAAGCATTTTCTACAATCACGCGAAGGACGTGGGGCACAAGATTGATATTCGTTATCACCACAACGATAGAGATAATCAGATAACCCACAGCCATAATGGGGACAACGATGCTACTTACCTTAGCCACGCGCTGAATGCCGCCAAAAACGACAAATAAGGTTATGATGGAAAGCACAATGCCCACGATGGTAGGATTCATCCCGAATGCCGTCTCCATCGCACTACAGATGGTGTTGCTCTGAACAGAGTTGTTCGATAAGGCGAAGGTTATGGTGATGAGTACAGCAAAGAGTGCTGCCATCCATCGGTTGTGCATGCCTTTTGATATGTAGTAGGCAGGTCCTCCTATGAAAGAGTCGGTGTGAGGGCGTTTGTATAACTGTGCTAATGTTGACTCTACGAATGCTGTGGCAGCACCAAAGAGTGCGATAACCCACATCCAGAAAACTGCACCAGGACCGCCGAAAGCTATTGCTGTGGCTACGCCAGCAAGATTCCCTGTGCCTACTCGTGATGCTAGACTAACGGTGAACGCTTGAAAAGATGATATGTGACGCTTGCTGTGGTCGAACTTCAAGGCAGAGTCACCCAGCAAGCGTATCATCTCGACAACCATGCGGAACTGCACAAAGCGTGTGCGCCATGTGAACCATACGCCACAACCAAGTAGAGCCACAAGCAGAATGTAGGTCCAGAGGAAATCGTTTATAGAGGTTATTACTTCTCCCATTGGTCAGTCATCCTTATTAATCTATTTGGAAAACGCAATCATTACATCTTCCAATGAACTGCAAAGGTACGAATAATTACTTAAAACATACTATGGATAAACTAAAAAGTGATACATGGATTCTTTAAAGATGAAAAAAATACGAGTAGCAATGAAGAAAAAATGGGACAAAGTTTCGTGTTATTGTGATAAATGCTTATATTTGCAAACAGAAACTTTTATAAGGAAAAACATTATTAACCATTTAAAAAGAGACAAGATGAAAAAGTACATTTGCGACGTATGCGGTTACGAATACGACCCCGAAGTAGGTGATCCAGAGAATGGAATAGAGCCAGGAACAGCATTTGAGGACCTGCCAGAAGATTGGGTTTGCCCACTTTGCGGTGTTGGTAAGGACGAGTTCTCCGCTGCATAGCAGCGCACAGAGAACACGGAGAAGACAGAGGACACAGAGTTTGTTGTTGGATTGCTATCGACAATTCTACTTTGTGTCCTCTGTTGTGTTAGTGTCCACTATTTAATTGATAGTAGATACCACCGAGTTCGAGCAGGGCTTCATGAGTTCCGCGCTCGGCAATGCGGCCGTGCTGCATTACAACGATGCTGTCACTATTGCGAATGGTGCTCAGACGGTGGGCAATGACAAAGGTGGAACGTCCCTGCATCAGAGAGTCCATACCGTGTTGCACCTGTTGTTCGGTGTGAGTGTCTATGCTACTTGTCGCCTCGTCGAGAATAAGTGCCGGAGGATTAGCCACTGCTGTTCTTGCGATGGCAAGTAACTGGCGTTCGCCCTGACTGAGATTACCGCCATCGCCACGCAACATTGTTTGGTAACCATCTGCAAGACGGCAGATGAAGTCATGTGCGCCGGTTTTCTTTGCCGCTTCGATGCATTCTTCGTCTGTTGCAGTAATCCTTCCGTAACGTATATTTTCCATTACGGTGCCAGTGAATAGGTGAGTCTCCTGAAGTACCATACCGAGCGAGCGACGCAGGTCTTTGCGGCATATCCTGTTTATTGGAATATGATCGTAAAGGATGGAACCTTTCTCAATGTCATAGAATCGTGTTATAAGATTCATCAGCGTTGTCTTTCCTGCTCCCGTTCCTCCCACAATAGCAATCTTCTGACCGGCATCGGTGTCAAGGTTGATGTCGAAGAGTACCTGCTTGGGTGATGGATTGTCGGTATTTGGAGAGGGAGGGTAGGCGAAGTCAACATGTGAGAAATCCACTTCTCCTCGTTGGCGTGTAAGAATTTCTTTGCCGTTCTCGGTGCGTTTCCATGCCCATATACCAGTGACCTCGCTGGTTTCTGCCAGTGTTCCATCTGCATTTTCTTTTGCATTTACGAGAGTGACATCTGCGTTTGTGTCGTCTTCAGGTTTCTCATCCATCAGTTTAAATACTCGTGACGCACCTGCTACAGCAGACACAACGCTATTTATCTGGTTGCTCACCTGCGATACTGGCTGTGTGAAGTTTCTAATGAGTGTAAGGAATGAAACGAGTGTTCCTATGGTAATTGATAGGTGAAGACTTGACATCGACAATTGATTCAAAGCGATAAGGGCTCCGAAAACAGCACATAGCACATAGATGAGGTTCGAGAGGTTACCGTTGATAGGCATAATGATATTTGCCACACGGTTGGCATCGTTGGTGTTGCTACGCAGACTTTCGTTGAGTTTCTGGAACTGTTCTATCGCCTCGTCCTCGTGGCAGAAAGTCTTAACTACTTTCTGACCTGTCAGCATCTCTTCGATAAATCCGTTCATCTGTCCCAGACTCTGTTGCTGTGCTACGAAGTGGTTGGCAGAGCGAGCACTGAGCGATTTCGTTGTAAATACCATGGTAAGTGTCATTACCAGGACGAGCAGTGCCAGTGGCCAGCTGAGCATGAGCATGCTGCCGAAGGTGATGCAGATGGTGATTATAGAGGAGAAAACATTAGGCAGGCTCTGACTTATCATCTGTCGCAGGGTGTCAACGTCATTGGTGTAGATGGACATTATGTCGCCGTGGGCATTGCTGTCGAAATACTTTATCGGCAGTTTCTCCATGTGCGAGAAGAGGTCGTTGCGCAGCCGTTTCATCGTCCCCTGACTGACGTTTATCATCAGTCGGCTGTGAAGATAAGAGCAGATGGCACCAACAATAAGCACAGCACCGAGTGTCATCAGAGCATGGGCGAGTGGCGAGAAGTCGGGCTGCGCCTGTTTCGTTAGGGGCAGAATATAGTCATCGATGAGTGAGCGGGTGAACAATGTAGAAGCCAATGTAGTGAACGATGTCACTACGATGCACACCATCACTGCTGCAAGAGAGAAACGATAGTTCTTCAAGACATATTTCACCAATCGCCCAATGGTTTTCATTCCACCTTTGGGCATTTTCACTTTTCCGTGGTTTCGTGGTCCGCGTGGACCGCGCATATTCATTGTCGGTGGCATAGGCTATTGTGGATTGTCGAAATCTCCGTTAGGTTGTGTTTGTACTTCGTATATCTCTCTATAGATGTCGCATGTGCGAAGCAACTCTTCGTGAGTGCCGAAAGCATTGATGCGTCCACTCTGCATCACTATGATGCGGTCGGCATCCTGCACACTCGCAATGCGCTGCGCTATGATAAGTTTTGTTGTCTCAGGCATCTCGTTGCGGAATGCTTCGCGAATGCGTGCATCGGTGGTGGTGTCGCAGGCACTTGTTGAGTCGTCGAGAACCAGAATCTGTGGTTTCTTCAATAGTGCGCGCGCAATGCAGAGTCGCTGCTTCTGTCCGCCTGAGACATTATTTCCGTTTTGTTCGATGCGTGTGTTGTAACCATCAGGCATCTCCATTATGAAGTCGTCGGCCTGTGCCAGACGGCATGCCTCACGGCACTCTTCCAGAGTTGCGTCCTCTTTTCCCCATCTAAGATTGTCCAAGACGGTGCCAGAGAAGAGCACATGGTTCTGTAACACCATACTGACACTATTGCGTAGGGTGGTGAGGTCGTGTCGTTTCACGTCAACGCCCCCAACCATCACCGTGCCTTTGCTGGCATCATAGAGTCGGCTAACGAGTGCTGCGAGGGTAGATTTTCCGCATCCTGTGCCTCCAATAACTCCTATTGTCTCACCGGAATTGATGTGAAGCGTGATGTCGCGAATGGCATAATCGCCCGTTCCTTTGTCGTAAGCGAAACTGACATCTTGAAAGTCGATGTCGCCATTCTTAACTACGGTGACAGCATTTTCCGTTGGTGATGTTATCTCTGTCTGTTCGTCAATTACCTCAAGGATACGCTTACCACTGGCGGCACTCATCGTTATCATGACGAAAATCATGGAGAACATCATAAGTGAAGACAATATGCTCATGATGTAAGCGAAAAGCGATGTCAGTTGTCCTGTGGTCAGTTCACCGCCTACAATGAATTGTGCACCGAACCATGACAGTGAGATGATGCAGCCATAAACCACAATCATCATTATAGGACTGTTGAGAGCCTGCAGACTTTCCGCGCGTACATATAATTTATATAGCGCCTCGGCAGCACGACGGAACTTCTCGTTCTCGAAGTCTTCGCGTACGAATGCCTTCACAACGCGTATTGCCGAGATGTTCTCCTGTACTGAAGTGTTCAGGTCGTCATACTTGGTGAACACTTGTGCGAAGAGCTTCACCGTGCGACTGATGATATTATAGAGAGCAAAACCGAGAATAAGCAGGGCAGTGAGGAATATTATGCTGGTTTTCAGGTTTATGAAGAGACACATGAACATGCTGAAAATCATGGTTAGCGGGGCGCGCACGGAGACGCGTAGAATCATCTGGAAGGCATTCTGCAGGTTGTTAACATCGGTGGTCATGCGTGTGATGAGTCCTGATGTGGAGAACTTGTCGATGCTGGAGAACGAGAATGTCTGTATGTTCTTGTACATCGCGTCGCGCAGGTTATAGGCAAAACCCGAGCCTGCCTTGGCAGAACAGCGTCCAGAGAGGATGCCAAACGTGAGGCTCAAGGCTGCCATCACCACCATGATGCCGCCATAGAGATAGACGTTGTAGATGTTGCCAGCCATGATACCACGGTCGATAATCCATGATGTGACGTATGGAATGAGCACACCCATTACCACCTCGCAGGCGGTGAACACAGGTGTAAGGATGGCGGGCGTGCGGAAACTGCCCACCTGTCGTAGTAACTTCTTTATCAATTCGGTAAGTCTTTTCTTGTTATATGACTGCAAAGATATGAAAAAAATGGATACTTTTTAATGGCAAAACACTTTTTTGTGAACATTTTCTATGTTAAACGTAATGACTATCACCTTTTTTTATTATCTTTACACCAAAATTATCAGACTATGAAAAATAAGGACGAAAAATTCATGCGCATGGCAATAGACCTTGCTGTGGAGAATGTGGCTAATGGTGGCGGTCCTTTCGGGGCTGTTATAGTAAAAGATGGAGAAGTGTTGGCAACGGGAGTAAACCGTGTTACGGCAAATAACGACCCCACGGCACATGCCGAGGTGAGTGCCATTCGTGCCGCTTGCTCTAAACTGCACACCTTCGACCTTGAGGGAACTACTATCTACACGTCGTGCGAGCCATGCCCTATGTGCCTTGGAGCCATCTACTGGGCTCATATCTCACATGTCTTCTGTGGTTGCAACAAGAACGATGCTGAGGACATAAACTTCGGTGATGCGTTCATCTACCGCGAGTTGGATAAACCTAATGAAGAAAGACAACTGCGCCAGCAGTTCATCATGCACGACGAGGCATTACGTGCTTTCCGTGCATGGTCGGCAAAAGAAGACAAAATAGAGTACTGACCCATGCGCGAGTCGCCATACAATAAAAAGAGCCTGATGCATAAGTGGTTGCATCAGGCTCTTTTTATTTCGTTTCTTGTTCCTCTCGCATGTCGATGATTTGTTTCTTGCTGTCAAAGAATTCATATTGCAAGAAACCCATCTTCTGTGAAGGAATGATGTGCAGTCCCAGTCCGTATTTCATTTGCCATCGCCGTTTTAGGCTGATGAAGCCCTGGTTGATGTAGGCGGCAACATACGGGTGGACGTGCAAGTAGAACTTCTTAACGCCAATCTTATTGACAAGGCGGTCAATCTTACGCTCCAGTTGGTCGGTGAAAAGGAAACTCGACTTTATGGTTCCCTTGCCGAAACAGGTGGGGCAGGTCTCTTCTACGTTTACATCCATAGCAGGTCTAACGCGTTGACGTGTAATCTGCATCAGTCCGAACTTCGACAGCGGCAGTATGTTGTGGCGTGCTCTGTCTTTCTGCATGTTCTTGCACATGCGCTCGTAGAGCATCTGCCTGTCTTCTGCCAGATTCATGTCGATGAAGTCCACGATGATGATTCCGCCCATATCGCGCAGTCTGAGTTGTCGTGCCAGCTCGTCAGCAGCTCCGAGATTCACCTCCAGTGCGTTGCCCTCCTGTCCTTTTTCCGCTCTGGTTCGGTTGCCGCTGTTCACGTCTACCACGTGCATTGCCTCGGTATGTTCGATGATGAGGTAAGCGCCATGCTTATAGTTCACCGTTTTCCCGAAGCTCGACTTAATCTGCTTTGTGATGTTAAAGTTGTCAAAGATAGGCACATTACCGTTGTACAGTTTCACAATGCCTGCCTTTTCAGGGGCAATCAGCGTCACGTATTCCTTTACCTCGTTGAACACTTGCTCGTCGTTGACGTAGATGTTCTCGTACGATGGGTTAAACAGGTCGCGCAATAGTGCTACCACTCTGCTTGTCTCTTCGTAGATGAGTTGAGGTCTTGTTTGTGTCTTCTGTACCTTTGTAATGGCATCCTCCCATCGCTTCAGGAGGATTTTCAGTTCGGTGTCGAGTTCTGCCACTCTCTTTCCCTCAGCCACAGTCCTTACAATAACGCCCACGTTCTTGGGCTTGATGCTCTGGATGAGTTGTTTCAGTCGGGCTCGCTCTTCGCCGCTTTTAATTTTAGAAGAAACAGAAACTTTATCGTTGAATGGTATCAGAACCAGGTATCTGCCTGCAAAACTCAGTTCGGCCGTCAGTCGTGGCCCTTTGGTAGATATCGGTTCTTTCACTATTTGCACTAGCACTTCCTTGTCTTTCTGCAGCAGTTCGGTGATGCTGCCGTCTTTCTTCACGTCTGGAAGCCTAAGTGCCTTTGAGAACGGATAAAGTTTTTTCCTGTCGCTCTGTACCTGTTTCAGATACTTCTCATAGGAGTTGAATTGTCCACCCAAGTCAAGATAATGCAGAAAAGCGTCGCGTTCGAATCCCACATCCACAAAACTGGCATTCAGTCCGGCCATCAGTTTCTTAACCTTAGCCACGTAGATGTTTCCAACAGAGAACGAAGCCGAGCGGGGCTCTGTCTGGTATTCCACCAGGTTCTTGTCCTCCAGCAAGGCAATTGATATCTCGTTCTGTTGGACGTCAATTACAACTTCGCTGGTCATTGTCTTGTCTTTCTCCCTAACAGTATGTCGGTAGGGTGGTTAAGCATAAGAGCAAGTGTGATTACTTGCTCTTATGACGATTCTTTCTTAATCTCTTCTTACGCTTGTGGGTAGCCATCTTGTGGCCCTTCTTTTTCTTTCCGTTTGGCATAATGTTAATATTTTAAGTTTTGAAAAATTAGTCTTCGTCTTCCACTTCCTCGCCCTTCATCTTTGCCACGAAGCTCTTAGCAGGCTTGAAATCGGGGAAATCGTGTGCAGGAATCACTATTGTTGTGTTCTTGGAGATGTTTCTTGCAGTCTTCTCAGCGCGGTGCTTTACGATGAAACTGCCGAAACCACGCAGATAAACATTCTCTTTCTTGTCCAACAGACTGCTCTTAATAGCATCCATGAAGGCTTCAACCGTAGCAGAAACGTCTTTTCTGGCAATGCCAGTCTGGTTAACTATCTCCTCTATAATATTTGCCTTTGTCATTTTTTTTGTTTTGTTAAATGATAATCAATTATTGTTTTCTCTCTCTTAATGTCTTAATTATCAGCTAGATTTATTCCATGCTGATTTTAAAGCGGTTGCAAAGATACGAGTTTTCCACGTGATAAAAAAATCTTTTTCGTTTTTTTTTGTAAAAAGAGCATATTTAATGAGAAAGAGAGTGATATTAGCTCAAAAAGCAATTCTTTATTTGAACGTAAACAGATAGTCGTAACTATAAGTGCGCACGTAAACTCTCTTGCCCTTAACAACGATGTCATCAGGTCCGTTTAGCACCTTGATGGTCTGCTTACGCTTGCCTGTGGTCTTGTCAACAACATAAACGAAGTCGGGCTCATCGGTAAAGCCATAGCCGCAGACGATAGAGTTGCCTGTGATGTCAAATGAGGAATTGCACGTTAGCGGCAGCGTTGTCCACAACTGTTTCATCGTGGCGAGGTCGATGGCGGTGATATATCCGTTTTTCCCCTGCGATGAGTCGGCGAATGTGCGGTGCCAGTGGCCGATGTATAGAATGCCGTTCTCCACCATAGCATAACCCACGGAAATTCTTGTATACTCAGGGTCAACTACCTCTTTCGGTCCATGTGCCCACGAAGAGAGGTCTATGCTGTACTTCACGTTCTGGCACTCTCGGTCTGTAATTATCATCACAGTCTGGTTGACATCGTATGTGTCGCCATAAACGTAGATAGGATAGTCGCCACCGGTGAACTCCGAGTTAAGCTCCAGTCCGTTATATTTGGCAGGAACTCTTTCATTACCTGCGTCTTTATACTTGTGAGTCAGCTCCAGCCCTTTTTCCTCGCGCCACTTGTCGAGATAGATGGTTGGCTCGGCATATTTCTGACCTATGCACTTCAACAAAATGGTCTTGACGCCAACACCAGGCTTAACCTTGCCGTTCCATGCTGGCGCACTCATCTTCACTGGTTCGGGAATTGTCAGCGTCTGCTGTCCCCATGCGGCACAAGAGCATATCAATGCTGCCGCAAACAAAGTCGTGAATCTCTTTTTCATATTAGTTACTTGTTTGGTTGTATATATTAATAATGTACTGCAAAGATAACCTTTTCTTTATAAAGAACAAAAGAAAATCCTGCTTTATTTCTAAAGCAGGATGAAAAATAATATGGGGATGCTCCCTATCAGTCCTCATGCCAGAGTTTCACTTTGGCTCCATCGCTGAAGTTACGCTTAATTCTGCCGTTCTGCTTGTTGCCCGTCTGTTCTGCATCACGCGTGCCGGCAGGCAAGAACTTGCATTGTATGCGCTTGATATCGGTCTTCATGTTGAAATCTTCTTCTTTCTCCACGCCCTCGCTTTCCACCACAAGGCGGAAGCGGCCTAAGCCATCGAGCACCACAATCTGAGAGTCTTGCAACTGTCGTTTCATTTCGGCTACAATCTCGTCAATCAGTCCTTTAACTTCACCTGGTCGGAATGTGGTGTTTTCACTAACCGCCTTTGCAATCTCGCGGGTGTGCACCTCGCCAGTGTAAACAGTCTCGGTGTAAAGCTTTCCATAGCTGCTCTTGGTCTTGTTTTTGTACTTTTTCAGTCTTACAAATAAGCTCATAATTCTCCTCTTTTAATTAGTTGTATATTAATACGTTACAAGTGCGGCAACAAAGTTAATAACATTGTTGAACAAAGTTATTAAGATTGTTGAACAAAGTTAATAACATTGTCTCCCGTTTTATATAACTCTTATCGTTCGATAGATATTGTGTGTGTTTTCATATTTATTTTTTGCCTGCTTGAAGAGGCATTTCTGGGTAGGGTAGCAGCATGAATAAAGGCGAACTCTGTGGTGAGTTCGCCTTTAGTTTTATGCTTGTTTGCTGCGGAATTTAATCCTGAACAGGAATCTTCTCCACGCGGCGAGCATGACGACCACCTTCGAACGGAACGGTGAAGAACTTGTCCATTATGGCGCGTGCTGTGTTGTTGTCGATGAAACGACCTGGCATCACGAGCACGTTAGCATCGTTGTGCTGGCGGATAAGCTGCGCTATCTCTGGGTCCCAGCATACTCCCGCGCGCACCTGCTGGTGCTTGTTCAGCGTCATTGATATGCCCTGACCGCTGCCGCAGATAGCGATGCCTGGATAAACCTCGCCACTCTCAATGCCTTGTGCAAGTGCATGACCATAGTCGGGA
>JAEEGG010028126.1_pt1 | contig 10604 bp, 10 predicted proteins | sample 9134161 | NCBI WGS metagenome assembly JAEEGG01 (sample SAMN16246543, study PRJNA631951) | gut metagenome | biome: gut microbiome; feature: rumen; material: CR-attached | host: Bos | place: Iran: Karaj | collected 2018-10 | reverse complement strand
TCATCATCGTGGCAGTGATGTGGTTGGTAAAAATCATTGAGGTGTCTTACGGTATCAACTTGGGCCGTTGGGGCATTATGCCGCATACCGCCAAAGGGCTTATCGGCATCCTTACCCTACCCTTCCTGCATGGCAGTTGGGAACATTTGTTGTCGAACACGGTACCCATCCTCGTTTTGGGCACAGCTTTGTATTATTGTTATCCCAGTTTGGCCAACCGTGTCATGCTCATCACCTGGTTGGGTAGTGGCCTGCTTACCTGGTGTATCGGCGACCCCAACTCGACGCACATCGGGGCAAGTGCCCTCGTTTACGGGCTTAACCTCTTCCTTATCTTCAGCGGCTTTATCCGTGGCAACCGCATGCTCATCGTTATCTCATTGATTATGGTGTTCCTTTACGGAAGTTTCATTTGGGGCATGATACCATCGTTAGCCATTCCGCAAAACATCTCGTGGGAAGGCCACCTCAGCGGTGCCATCATTGGCGTGCTACTGGCCTTTTTCCTAAGGAAAGAAGGACCACAAAAAGAGGTATATCACTGGGAAGAGGAAGAAGAAACAGAGGATGACAATATGGACGTTTCGACAGACTCAACGTCAGAAAAGCACTATTGGGATGTGCCAACACCGAGCAACGACGAATTGACTGTACGCTACCGATTCAGGCATTAACGCTTTTCTGTCACAAGGAAATCCAACACTTGGTCTGCAATGTTCTTTTGTCCTTGAACATCGGGATGCCACCACTTTTTGTGTACATCGTATAAATCTATGCAGTCCACATTGTAATGGTTGGCAATACGATGTGTCGATCCGATAAGATTCAACTGCGTTTCTTCACTGATACCACCTGGACAAGGGTCGGTTTCAAGCACGAAATAGATTTTAGCCTTGGGATAAAGTCGTTTCATATTGTAGAGCAGATAGGCCAAGGCAGGGCGATAAGAACAAAGCTGTTCCTCTGTCCAACCGGAATACACATAATCGCCAAAAGGAGCATCATTCCACACATCATTGGTTCCGCCAAGGATGAAAATCACATCGGGATTGCCTAAATTGTTCATACGACGAATAAAGGAATACGGCCCATAGTAATCCGAGGCATTCATATTGCATATCAGAGAACCAGAGAATGAATTGTTACGCTCAAGTAGCCAGCCTGTTGAATCAGCCACTTGCGACCACCACATCTGTTCCACGCCCGTCACACCAATTTCGTCATAAGGATATACATCGTTGGTATCAGGGTAAACATAGCCTTCATAGGTTGAATAACTGTCGCCCAAAATCGAGAATCGGGTTGGTTCGGGAGTCTTTACACAAGCTGCCATAACAATAGCCAATACAATTATAAACGTTATCTTTCTCATATTCAATCAATTATAATCATTTCCGTTCTTCGGTTCAATGCGCGATGTTCCTCGGTATCATTAGGTGCAATCGGTTGTGATGCACCATATCCTTTGGCAGTCAAACGGCTTGCATCAATGCCATTGGCAATCAAGGCATCGCGAACCGTTTCAGCCCTTTCAGAAGATAGTTTCAAATTATAACTATCACTACCCACATTGTCGGTATGTCCCGCCAGTTCCACTCTCAATTCAGGATTACGTTGCAGAAACTCGGTAAGCATTTGGATTCCAGGTCGAGAATCATTGGTCAATGCGGAACTATTGTATTCAAACTGGATATTTTGCAAGACCACGGCATCGCCTGGTGCCAATTCCGTCACATCCACTGAAGCCAAATAGTTGGCCGAATCGGAACGAATTTCTTCGGGTAACTCGAAAGTGTAAATGTCATAGCCGCCGATGCCGCCTTCGCGTTGTGAGGAAATGAAAGCTGTCTTGCCATCTGCGGCCACAAAGAAGTTGATTTCGTCGCCACTTGTGTTGATAGGAAAGCCCAAGTTGACTGGCGCCTGCCATTGTCCGTCTTCTCCCCTACGGCTCATGAACAGGTCGAAACCGCCCATGCCGATGTGCTTATCAGATGAGAAATACAATGTATGCCCGTCGGGATGCAAGAAAGGCGCCATCTCAGTGCCCTTTGTGTTAATGGGTTCTCCAATGTTTTGCGGTTCTTCCCATGTGCCATCCGCATTACGTCGAGCATAATAAATGTCGGCATTGCCCGAACGGCGCGAAACAAAGTAGAGTTCCCTGCCATCACTGCTCACGCAGGGCTGCGACTCCCAACTGTTGGTGTTGATACTACCTTTCAAACGTTGAGGCATCCCCCATTGACCATCCTTTAATTCCGAGACATAGATGTCGCAACTGCTGTCGCGCGACCAACCGCAACCTGTCAGATAGAGTTTCTTGCCATCAGCCGAAATAAAAGCCGCACCTGGGTCGACATCCTTTGGAAAATCCAAAAAAGTCAGCAACTGAGGCTCTGACCATTGTTCGCCATCCCAATGGGAGATAAACAAGAATTCCTTTTGGTAACCGTCACCCAAAGGCATCTTCCGCGTCAAGAGCAGCTGCGAACCATCAAATGACAGCATGTTGACATATTCATCATCTTTCGTATTGACATCAGTCCCCAAGCTCTCAGGCGCAAAGGCCACAGGATGGCTGAGTGCCTCGTCGCGGAACATGGCCAAATCAAGCATCTCCGACACGGTGGCATTGTTAGCTGCATTCCCCTTTCCCTTAGATTGATACCAACGCAGCAAGGTGATTTCACGTTTGTAGGAACCCTGACGGTCATATAACCGCGCCAAAGTGATGGCCGCTGGAGGAAACGCCATCGAGTCGGTCTCCAAAGCCTTTTCATAGCCCATTATCGCAAGGTCATAGTCCTTGGTTTCCATCCCAATCTCACCTTCCAAAAGCCAGGCCTCGGCATAGTTAGGATCCGCAATCACTGCCTTCAATACTTGTTGGTGAGCTTTTTCGTAATCACGATTCAAGAAAGCCTCTTCTGCCGCCTCGTAGGCCTTCACCGCTTTTTTAGGATGCTGGCCGAAAGCCGTGGAAGTCAGCAACATGAAAAAGAAAGCTATGACCGAAACACGTTTCATTAGTCCTTATTTTTTCAGCTCTTTATCTATCCATTTACGGAAATCCACCACAAATACTCTTGCCGTCATTGTTGGGGAAGTCTCCGCCGTGACAAAGCAGCGTCCGTCATCAAAAAAGCAAATACCTTCTGTCTGAGCACCCGTCAATTGCGGCATCTCAAAGCGGCGGTTCGATAGTTTCACACCAGCCTCATCGAAATCAAAAATCAAGTACATGAACGGCTTCCATATGGACTTTACATAGCCTACGACAACTAAAACATGGTTTTTTTTGTCGTAATCGGCACCAGTAATCAATCCTTGCGAATCGAAGCCATTCACCACCTCGGCCACTTGGTTGCCAGGTGTTTTCGTGAGGCGGTACATCCGCGTCGTACCTGTCGCCCAACCTTTGCTGAAAAGGTAGAGGCTACTATCGGTCGCAAACATGGCCTCGCAGTCGAAGTCGTGCTCGTGTTTGTTGTAGACGAAGTTAGTTTGGTCACCGAAGCTAAAACGAATGGAGTCAACCGTAATTGTTACATCGCCCGAGTCAGGGATGGCCGACAAGGGGAATGTGTAGATTCTTAAGTTCTTGCGTTTTCCTTTGTTGTTGCCGAAGTCGCCGACATAAACCCTTTTGCCATCAGTGCAGACATCTTCCCAGTCCTTGTTTTTTGCATTGGAAAGGGTAATCTTCTGCACCACTTCAAAAGTCGTAGTGTCAAGGGCGAATAGAATCGGCTTGCCTCCACTGTCGTTGTGCGTCCAAAGGCGACCATTGTGGAAGAAAAGACCCGAAGTTTCTCTGACCTCATTAGGCAATTCCGCCTTCAGTTCTGAGAAAAATATCGGCGAAAAGTCCGCCGTGCCTTCCTCCTGCGCCATAACAGGGGCAATCAGCAGTAGGAGCAAGCCGAACAAAAGGGCCTTTTTCATGGTTATTTAGGATACACCACGCCCTTGGCGGCTTTCAGCGTGTTCTGCAACAGCGAAACGATGGTCATGGGACCCACACCTCCAGGGACAGGAGTGATTTTGGAAGCCACTTTGTAAACTTCGTCATAGTCGACATCACCTAAGATTTTGTATCCCTTAGGGCTGGTTGGGTCTTCGACACGGTGGATGCCCACGTCAATAACAACAGCACCAGGTTTCACCATGTCTGCAGTCACAAAGCCCTGCTTGCCAATGGCAGCAACGAGGATGTCAGCATTACGGCAAATCTCGGGCAGGTTCTTGGTGCGGCTGTGGCACAAAGTGACAGTTGAATCAATGCCCTTGCGCGACATGAGAATGGCCATTGGCGTGCCGACGATGTTGGAACGACCGAGCACGACCACATTCTTACCCACCGTCTCAATGCCAGAGCGTTTGATAAGTTCCATGATGCCATTCGGTGTGGCAGGAACGAAGCAAGGATGGCCCAGTTGCATATTGCCGGCATTAATGCTTGTGAAGCCGTCCACATCCTTGGCAGGCTTGATGGCATTGATGACCTTGTCCTCGTCAATTTGCTTGGGCAGCGGCAGTTGGATGATGTAACCATCAATCTCGGGGTCGTTGTTGAGAAATTCCACCATCTCGAGCATTTCCTTCTCCGTAGTGGTCACGGGAAGACGATACACCGAGGAGGTCATGCCCACCGATTGGCAGGCCTTCTCTTTTGAGGCCACATAGGTCTTGCTGGCACCGTCGTCACCCACGATGACTGCCGCCAAATGCGGGGCTTTGATGCCATGGTCAATCATATCCGCCACCTCAGCGGCGATTTCTTTCTTCATCTGTTCGGCAATGAGTTTGCCGTCTATAATCTTGTTATCCATATTGTTAGAGTTTATCTTCTTTTCATTGCTCCAGCCATGCGCATCAGTTTCTTGCCACCGCCAGTGGTCATCATGCGCATCATCTTAGAGGTTTCCTCGAACTGCTTCACGAGGCGGTTCACCTCCACAATGCTGGTACCGCTACCATCGGCAATACGCTTGCGGCGCGTGCCGTTCAACAGCTTTGGATTTTCACGCTCTTGAGGTGTCATAGAATAAATGATAGCCTCGATGCTCTTGAAAGCATCGTCATCGATTTCCTCACCCTTCATGGCTTTGTCCATGCCAGGAATCATGCTGGCAAGGTCTTTCAGGTTACCCATCTTCTTGATTTGCTGTATCTGCTTCAGGAAGTCGTTATAGTTGAACTCGTTTTTGGCGAGTTTCTTTTGCAACTTGCGGGCTTCCTCCTCATCGAACTGCTCTTGGGCGCGTTCCACGAGAGAGACAATGTCGCCCATGCCGAGGATACGGTCGGCCATGCGCTTGGGGTGGAACACATCCAAGGCATCCATCTTCTCGCCGATACCGACGAACTTAATGGGCTTCTCCACCACCGTGCGGATGGTGAGAGCAGCACCGCCACGGGTATCGCCGTCCAATTTGGTCAGCACCACGCCATCGAAATCCAAGCGGTCATTGAAGGCCTTGGCCGTATTGACGGCATCTTGACCCGTCATGGAATCCACCACAAACAAGGTCTCATGCGGCTTCACGGCTTCCTTGATGTTGGCGATTTCGTTCATCATCTCCTCGTCGACAGCCAGACGACCAGCGGTATCGATAATGACAACGTTCTTGCCCTGGCTCTGTGCATGCTTGATGGCATTCTGTGCAATCTGCACGGGATTCTTGTTGCCTTCTTCGCTATATACCTCAACCTCAACCTGTTGGCCCAACACCTTCAACTGCTCAATAGCAGCTGGGCGGTACACGTCGCCAGCCACCAGCAGCACTTGTTTGCTGCGCTTGCGTTTCAGATAGGAGGCCAACTTGGCAGAGAATGTGGTCTTACCAGAACCTTGCAGACCTGCAATCAAGATGATGCTAGGATTGCCTTTCAGGTTGATGTCAACGGCATCGCCGCCCATCAAGTCGGCCAATTCGTCGTGGACGATTTTGACCATCATCTCACCAGGCTTCACCGAAGTAAGAATCTCCTGACCGAGGGCCTTCTCCTTGATATTATTGGTAACATCCTTGGCAATCTTATAGCTGACGTCGGCATCCAACAGAGCGCGACGGATTTCTTTCATGGTATCGGCCACGTTCACCTCAGTGATATAGGCCTGTCCTTTAAGGACTTTGAACGAACGTTCTAATTTTTCGCTTAAACCTTCAAACATATTTCTCAAAAATTTGGGTGCAAAGGTAATAAAAAAATGCAGAATGCAGAATTAAGAATGCAGAATAATGGCTATTTTTGCGCCATATTATTAAAGGATAAACATGATTAAGGAAAACCTAGAAAAAATTAGGGCGACGCTGCCTAAGTCAGTGACTCTAGTGGCCGTCAGCAAGACCAAGCCCGTCAGCGACTTGCAGGAAGCCTATGACGCTGGTCAGCGCATTTTCGGCGAAAACCACGCCCTTGAAATGCGCGACAAGCATGAAGTCTTGCCCACCGACATCCAATGGCACTTCATCGGTCACTTGCAGACCAACAAAATCAAATACATCATCCCCTTTGTCACGCTCATCCACAGCATCGACTCGGCCAATTTGCTGGAAGCCGTCAACAAGGAAGCCGCCAAGCATGGTCGCGTGGTGGATTGCCTGCTGCAATTCCACATCGCGTTGGAAGAGACCAAGTTCGGCTTAGACCTAGACGAAGCACGACAACTGCTTGGTTCAGAAGCATTCAAACAGATGCAAAACGTGCGTATCTGTGGTGTGATGGGCATGGCCACCTTCACCGATGACATGACTGAAGTCCGCAAAGAATTCAAGCATCTGAAGGAAATCTTCGACACGCTGAAGACTGATTATTTCGCCGACCAGCCGCAATTCAAGGATATTTCGATGGGCATGTCGGATGATTACCCGATTGCTGTTGAGGAAGGCGCAACTTTAGTGCGCGTGGGAAGCAAGATTTTCGGGGCACGGAATTATAATGTTTAACTCATAATAATTTGTCGGCTTTTCGACAAGCTCAGGGACCCTAACGGAACAAAAAAGCGAAGGTCGTTGAGCCTGTCGAAACGCCGGCCACAACTATATGACTTCTTTAATACCTTTATTATTACTCATCGTCGGTTTCGTCGCCTTGATCTTGGGTGCCAACTGGCTCGTCAACGGGGCCACCAGCGTTGGCATCCGAGCCAAGCTGTCGCCGCTCATCATCGGCTTGACCATCGTGGCCTTCGGCACCTCGCTGCCTGAGATGATTGTCAATGTGTTCTCGTGCGCGAAAGGCAGTCCTGGCTTGGCCATCGGCAACATCATCGGGAGCAACACGATGAACATTTTGCTCATCCTCGGCGTGAGCTCACTCATCTGGCCCATCGACGTGAGCCGTGTCTCCATTCGTCGCGACATCCCCGTCGGTTTCGTTGCCACCCTCGCCATCACTTTGATGGCCAACTATTTCTTCACAGGAAAAGCGCGTACCATCAACTGGATCGAAGGCATTGTCCTCCTTCTGATGGGTTTCGCCTATCTGCTACTCACCATGCTGAAAAACGACCCGAAAGAAGAAACTGAAGACGTCCAGGAAGCTATGCCTTGGGGTAAAACCACCCTTGCCCTCATTGCTGGAATCATTGGATTATACATAGGTGGAGAACTTGTCTCGCGAAACGCGCAAATCCTAGCTAAAAACTGGGGCATGAGCGAAAGTACCATAGGATTGACTGTGGTCGCTACTGCCACCTCATTGCCCGAGCTCATCACTTCCATTGTGGCCGCCTTGAAAAAGAACTCGGGCATCGCTATCGGCAACGTATTGGGTTCCAACATCCTCAACATTTTTATGGTGTTAGGCATCAGTGCCATCATTACACCGCTGCCATTTGATCCCATCATGAACAAACAATTGATGATTCTCTTTGCAGCCAATATACTGATGTTCATGTTTGTTTTCACTGGAAAAGGCCGCAAGATTTCGCGTTGGGAAGGAGCATTGCTTACCTTGGGCTATGTTGGGTTCATGTGGTTTTCCTTGGCCATGCAATAAAAAAATAGAGACGTAGCGCGCTACGTCTCTACATGATTTCATTTCCAATTGTATTTTAGTCAGCCAACTGGAAGGCGGTCTTCACAGCCTCATAGTCGCTGTAGTCGACATCGCTGCGATGGCTGTAAACCGAGGCTTCGATGGCCACAATCTTGAATTCTCGGGTTTCAGGACGAACTTTCCACAAGTCGCTTTCCGTCCAAAACATCCTCACGCCACCATCACTAAGTGTGGCAACCTCAATTGAAGCTTCATAAAAATCACCTCCATCATTGTAATAATATGTCAATGGTACTTGTGACCAGGTGCCATTAACATTCATATATACGAGAACTGCCCCGAAATTATACACATTATTATTGATGGCAGGATAGTCAATGGTCACTGAATGCTGTCCTCTAGGATTTCCCTCACCATCAACATAAAACTGAATCCACTCCCAATCATAATCATGAATGGTCAAAGTGGAGGAAGCCACATTTGCATTACCATCGTGACCGGCAGGACCTTGAGGACCTTGGGGACCTCGGCATGACGCCATCGCGAAAACGGCTAGAATCGTCATGCAAATCAAACTTAACTTTTTCATTTCAATAGATTTTAATTATTAAACTTCAAATAACTCTCATTTTTACGCTGCAAAACTACAAAAACCTTGCCGAAATAATCCACTTTGGGAAAACAATCTCAAAAAAGCGTAATTTTGCGGCATGAAAAACAGAAACTATTTAGTTCACCTCGCCGGTGTTATTGCCATGATTTTCTGGGGCATGTCGTTTGTTTGGTCAACACAGGTCTACCAGAACCTTAATCCTACCGCGACCATCTTTTTGCGGCTCGTGGTGGCTACAATTTTCTTCACAGCTATACTCTTCACCTTCCGCCTCAACGAAAAAGTCAAGAAAGAGCACCTTGGACTCTTTGCTTTGGCTGCCATGTTTGAGCCTTTCCTTTACTTCATTTTCGAGGGCTATGGTCTGAAAAACACTTCCCCTGTCATTGGATCGGCCATTATAGCCATGATTCCACTGGTGACACCTATCGCTGCCCGTGTCTTCCTTAAAGAAAGGCTGACACCGATGAACATTGTTGGATTTATTATTTCCTTTGCTGGTGTCATCGTCATGCTATTGAACAAAAACCTTGAATTCACTGCTTCACCCAAAGGTATCCTGTTCCTTAGTGGTGCCGTATTGGTGGCCGTGGGCTATTCCATCGCACTTATAAAGTTGACAAAACTATACAAACCTTTGACCATCACCTGGGTTCAAAACATCATTGGAATGATCTACTTTATTCCAATGGTGATTATCATGGAACGATTTGAGCCTTCCAACTTCGCCAATGTAAGTGGTTATATCGTTCCATTGGTTTGCCTTGGCGTATTTTGCAGCGCAGTTGCCTACGCTTTGTGGGCCTTCGCTTTCAGCAAATTGGGCGCTTCGAGAGCCAATGTTTACTCCAACTTGATACCCGTTTTCACAGCCATATTCAGCTATCTTCTCGCCATAGAGGAGATGACGGCATTCAAAATCATAGGTATAGTGGTGGTTGTGGTTGGATTGGTATTGTCGCAAATGAAATCAAAAAACGGCCCTTCGACAGGCTCAGGGACCTTAACTGAACATCTAAACAACTGAACAACTCCCGACTGATAATGATAACCAGCAAAACCAACCCAAAAATAAAGAACCTCGTCAAGCTGCAGAAGGCTGCAGAACGCCGCGAGCAGAACCGCATCCTTATTGAGGGACAGCGTGAGATTGAACGTGCACAGGCCTGTGGATTTGAGATTGAGCAACTCTATGTCTGTGAGCAATTGTTGCGTGAACCCGTCAAGGTCAATGCCGCATTCATCGAGACCGTCACGGAAGAAGTGTTCGACAAGATCGCCTACCGTGAAGGCAGCGATGGGCTGCTGGCCGTGGCCACACCCAAGTACAAGAGCCTCAGCGAGTTTAAGCCAAAGAAAGACGCCTTGATCATTGTATTAGAGACTGTTGAAAAACCTGGTAACCTCGGTGCCGTGATGCGCACCGCGGATGCGGCAGGCGTGGATGCCGTCATCGTGGCCGATCCTGCCACCGACCTTTTCAACCCCAACGCTATCCGGGCAAGCATCGGATGCATCTTCAGCGTGCCTGTCTATGCCTGCTCCACAGAGGAATGTATCAACTGGCTGAAAAAGAATGGCATCACCATTTATTGCACCTACCTCAAGGCCTCCATCGATTACCTCGATGCCGACTTCCGCAAGGCATCTGCCCTCGTGATGGGAACCGAGGCTACGGGCATTTCCGATGCTTGGGTCAATGCTGCCGACCAGAACATCATCATCCCCATGAACGGCATCGCCGACTCGCTCAACGTGTCGGTGACCACCGCCATCGTCACCTTTGAGGCCGTACGCCAACGCAGAACGAAATGAAAAAAGATTACTTTTTATTGCATCTCTCCGTTTTCATCGCGGGTTTTACCGGCGTGTTGGGAAGACTCATCACATTGGATTCCGCCATTTTGGTGTGGTGGCGCATGGCTGCTGCGGCATTGTTGATGTTCCTGTATTTGCGTTTTACAGAAACGCATGGCCATGT
>JAEEGG010028122.1_pt1 | contig 10605 bp, 11 predicted proteins | sample 9134161 | NCBI WGS metagenome assembly JAEEGG01 (sample SAMN16246543, study PRJNA631951) | gut metagenome | biome: gut microbiome; feature: rumen; material: CR-attached | host: Bos | place: Iran: Karaj | collected 2018-10 | reverse complement strand
GCCGCCCTCGACTTCGCCGTGGATGCCAGTTATAAATATGTGAACGACCGTTTCCTGCCCGACAAGGCCATCGACCTCATCGACGAGGCAGGCGCCGCCTCCCAACTCACCACGGTCCCTGAGCCACAAATTAAAAAAGAAGACATTGCCGATGTCCTGGCAAAGACCTGCAAGGTGGATGCCCTGGCGATGAAGGCCGACGACGACAACACACAACTCGAGACACTCGCCCCCCGTCTGCTCGCTAAGATCTACGGACAAGACGAAGCCATCCGACAGGTCGTGGAATCCGTTCAGATGTCGAAGGCAGGACTGCTCGACGACAACAAGCCCCTCGCCTCCCTGCTGTTTGTCGGACCGACAGGCGTGGGAAAGACAGAAGTGGCACGCGTACTCGCCCAGGAACTCGGCATCACCCTCTTGCGCTTCGACATGAGCGAATACACCGAGAAACATACCGTCGCCAAACTCATCGGTTCACCGGCAGGCTATGTGGGCTACGAAGACGGCGGCCTACTCACCGATGCCATCCGTAAGACACCCAATTGCGTACTTTTGCTCGACGAGATCGAGAAAGCCCATCAGGACATCTACAACATTCTGTTGCAGGTGATGGACTATGCCCGACTCACCGACAATAAGGGACGCAAGGCCGACTTCCGCAATGTCATCCTCATCATGACCTCCAATGCAGGTGCGCAGTTTGCAGCCCAGGCCAACATCGGCTTTACGGGAAATGTGTCGCGTGGAGAGGCGATGCTGAAGCAAGTGAAGAAAACCTTCAAGCCCGAGTTCATCAACCGCCTCACAGGTACGGTGGTCTTCAACGATATGGATCGTCCGATGGCGACTTTGATTCTGAAGAAGAAACTCGGCGAACTGCAGGAGAAACTCACCGCCAAACAGGTATCGATGACACTCACCGACGACGCCTTTGCCCTGTTACTCGACGAAGGCTTCACCCGCGAATACGGTGCCCGAGAGATGGATCGTGTGATAGCCCAGCGCCTCAAACCACTTCTCATGCGCGAGATTCTCTTCGGCACTCTCAAACAAGGTGGAAACGTAACAATCGGAACGAAAGATGGCAGTTTGTCTATTAGATAAGAATCTCTGGTTTCCCGACCCGCATCTGGGAGAGGAAGACGGACTGGTGGCTATCGGCGGCGACCTGAGTGTCGATCGTTTGATACTCGCCTACTCCAACGGTTTCTTCCCCTGGTACTCATTTAAGGATCAGCAGCCGCTATGGTACTGTCCCCTGCAGCGGTTTGTCATCTTCCCCAACGAGATCCACGTGAGCCACTCCATGAAGCAACTCCTCAAGAAGAATCCCTACCGCATCACCATCAACAAGGACTTCGAGGGCGTGATGCGAGGCTGCGCCACCGCCCAGAACCGCAACGAACTGGAAGGGGCCTGGTTGGGCCCCAATATCATCAAGGCCTATACGGAATTGTATCGTCAGGGCTTTGCCGCCAGCGTGGAAGTATGGGAAGGCACGCAGTTGGTAGGCGGACTCTATGGTGTCACCCTGGGCAGATGCTTCTTCGGCGAGAGTATGTTCTCCTTGGTGCCGAGTGCCTCAAAGTTGGCTTTGATCTACCTGGCGCTAATGTTAGAATCCCATGGCGGCCTTCTCATCGACTGCCAGTTCGAGACGCCCCATCTCTGCACCATGGGCGGTCGCCACATCCCCTACGAAGAATACATAGAAATCATCAGAACGCTATAAGCATCGCATTCTACTTCCAGATCGGATCCTCCTCAATCGGACTTCTTTTACTGTCAGGCTTACGCTCCTCAGCCTGAATGAGCGCCACCGTCATCTGCTCATAGAACGACAGTTGCACATGATCGTTCGACTCGGCAGGATGATACCAGGGCTGACTGGTGAAATACGCAACCAGATCCTTGTTCGTAAACTTATAGCCATGACGGGCCAGCACCTCATTACGCATCAGTCTGAGCGAAGACTTCCGATAATGTCCTAAGGTCAGACGACTCAGCATCGCTTCCGACGCAAAATGCCAACGGCCTTGCTCGGGGTCGGCATGATAGAGCGACAAGGTGCGCCCCACCTTCACGAACTGTCCATACTGATCCCTCTGACACTCATAGAGATTCAGACCCGATGCTGTCGGCGTCGCATACCAACTGCCAGTCAGATCCGATCCAGGAGCGATGGTGATGACATTCAGTGCCTGGTCATTCAGATGCTCCACCTCGTAATCCACGCGTACGCCTCTGAACGTCACATCCAGTTGTCCGATGATCAACCACTCCCGATTGTCAGGTTTGCCTGCTTCAGGAGCCGGACCAATCTTATACTTACCACAGCACTCAGGAATCACATCCCATTTGGAATTATGAAGGGGCGAGTCAAACGTCCAGAACATGGCGTTATCTATCCTACCCTTCTCATCGTAGAAGATCACCACCTTCAGACCCTCCTGGTTCTTCACCACCACCTTCGCACCCTGAGGCACGATTTGCGGATCCTCGCCCAGTTCTTCCGGTGCAGCAGAATAGATATACTGATTCGTTCCGTTCGGTATCAGCACGAAAGCCTGAGCCTCCCCCTCATGCACCGAAGTCATCTGGATTAGGGCAGGCTTCACATGCGCCTCAAACTGCCCCCACCCGATATTCCACTGCGAACCAGTTACCACTTTCTGTCCCGCCTGCCCAATCTGAGCAAAACCATTCACGACACTCCAAATCAATACTGCTGACAAAAAAATCCTCTGTTTCATACCACAAATCATTTTATGGTGCAAATATACGAAAAGTTTTCAAAATGGTTATAACCTTATAACCTTTTTCGTATTATTTAACCAGGGGACAGTCCCTACTATCAAATAAAAGCACCCGAGCGACGCTCGGATGCATTTGTAGAGAGATTAGGCTCAGACCTTGATGAAGCCCGACTTCCGTCGGTTATCTTTCGGCTTCACGGCGAAGTGGATCCAATGGCTGCCTGTTTTGTTCTTCTCAATGAAGAGCTCATCATAGTCCCGCTGGGTGCCTTCGGAGATATCCAGCAAGATAGAAGCATAGCGGATGGCCTGCTCAAAGCCCGACACATGGATATCCACCGCACAACCCGTCAGATGGTTACTCGTCGGAGCACCCCCAGCCAACTTATTCACCTCTGGTGACCGATACCCCGAGTTAATAATTATCCCCTCCGACGGTCCCTGAGCCTGTCGAAGGGCCTCGAGCCAATTCTCACAGATATTCGTCAGGTTCTCGATCGCGACTCTTGAAGGAAAATTTCCATCCTTCGTTACATAATTTGTCTTGGTCAGCTCACCGAGTGTAAAGTGAGGCGATAAGCGAAGGCCATTAAGCTCGCTTAAATGGCTGAGCGCAGCCTCACTCGGCGAAGCCAAGTGCTCACTTAATTTCATGTCTTTATTCATTTCTACTTTTTCCATTTTCATTCATTTTTCAAAAAAAAACCAAAAACCCAAAACTCCAAAAACTCATATAGCCATGGCAAGTTTCTTATAGAAACCATTTTGAATCTTCTCAATCTGATTCATATCTTTCCAATTTTTGATTTTCTTGGAAGCCGTATCTATCCTAGTATAGCCGAACGTCCGCATCACATCCTGCGTCGTAAACTCCTCGGGCAGCATGGCATAGAACTTCGATGTCTTGTCATACACCCTACGGAGCTGCGTGTCACGAGCCTCATTATCGAACATATCCTGCAAGAGTTGTCCAAACAGGGCATCCTCACACTTGTTGATAATCTCACACATCAGGTCGGCAAAGTCCAGATGATGCTCTTCAATCTTTACCTCACCCGTCTTTACGAACTCCTCCCATGAGGGCTGGGTGGAAATCACCTGCGGGATACACACCGCCATGATCTTATCCTGCAAGCGCTTTCGTTCCAGATTCAGCACCTTATCCTCATTGATGCGGGCTTCCTCGGCAAGGGCGGCACAAAGGTCATACACATGCTTCACCAGGGGTTCTATACCTTTGATCTCACACTTCAGCTGATCGAAGCGAGCTCCCCACTCTTCCATCTCCCGAGCAGGCGTATCATCCCGTCGCGTGGCACGGTACTCATCCGTATGGAAGTCTTCCTCAGGCATCACCCAGGGCGTCATTCGGGTTGACATGCCATCACCGATGTTCCTGGCATTGATAAACTGCTGCAGCGAGGTTCTGGTACAGGTGAACACGCCCGAGAACATCATCGGCATCGAGTCGTTCACCGAGTCGCTGTTGGCATAGTCCACACCGTTGCGCTCATTATGGAACGATTGCAGCATGATGTCGCGTTTCTCCTGAAAGCCGCCCTTGGCATTCACCAGCGAGAGCAGTTCGGTGGAGAACATATACTGATGCAGGAACCACTTCTCACCGTCATGCCCCACTTCCACATTATTCTCCGCATGCTTATAGAAGCGGTTGTTCGACACTTTCACCACGTTATAGCGGATGATGCCGCCAGGCTCCTGCAGGGCTTCTCCCTTCTGGGCTTTGCTCGATGTGCCCCGGGCGTTCCTCTCTTTCTTATAGGCTTTCTCTGCATCACGGGCAGGCTTGTCGCTCTCACGCATCGTCAGCATGATGTGGTCGTCCTGTTCCTTAGCCAGCGACTTGCCTGAGGCGGGATCGCCCTCCATCAGCACCAGCGAGTTCAGCCGTTGCATGTTTCCCCGCCAGTTCTGGTAGTTGCAGCGTGTCAGCAGCACCGAGTACATCCCCGAGGCAGAGATCACTCCACCGGGCTTCACCCTCGGATTGTCGATGTGATCCAGAGCGGGCGCATAGCAGCCCAGGGGTATCTGCATCAGGCGGTCAGCCCAGTCGTCATAAGGCAGGTTGTTCTGCACCGTATCCTTCTTGGTGTATTTGATTCCGAAGAAGTCGAGCGTCTGTGCCAGCTCATCCGACATGGCGCCACGCGGACGGTATTTGCACACATCGACAGCCATATTCTCCAGTTCCTGCTGGCGCCCTTCCTCCAGCATCTCCTTGTAGATGTCGGTCTGCTGCATCAACCAGAACACGTTCTGAGGCTTGTTATCCATGATACGGCGCATCTCGCCTGAGAGCTCCAGCATACGCTGGTGGCGGTCTCCGATACCGGGCTTGCCGCCCTTGATCTCCCACCATTTGGCCAGCAGTTGGGTGTAGGGCACTCCGTGGTAGCAATACACGCCCTCCTCGTTCTGGTCAAGCCTGATCTCTCCCATTTCTACAGGTGTCTGATTGCCTTCTCCAGCAGCAGCTTCAGAGCGATCAGAAGACCCCTCAGATTTGCCCTCACGGTACTTCTTCCCGTAGGTCTCTTCGTATAAAGGATTATCATATTCAAACAGTTCTTTCTCATTCATATACAAAATTTCATCCCATTTCGGAACGTAAGATATTCTTGAAGCGTCTTTGCATCCCTTGTCTATCGTCACCGTAAGACCGAGGATCTGAGCCATTTTCTCCTGGTTATCCACCAGATTGCCCCACTCCATACGCGCCTTATGCACCGACTTCAAGCCCTCGCCGCCAGGCGTGATGAAGAAGAGCACGATGCCGAGTTCATCCAGGTTGTGCTTGGCAATAATTTCCTCATACACCTTCCGGGGCTCCTTGCTCACATGATCGAAGTCGCACATCACGAGGCCGTTCAACACACACTGGCTCTGCAAGCGCCAGTGACCCATCTTGTCTTTATTGTATTTCGCCTCGCCCTTACTCACAAGCACCTCCTTGGCTTGGAACAGGAAGCCCGGCAGAGAATCCTTCTTCTCACGTGCCCCGGCCTTATCACCGCAGGCCAGAAGCCTGCGGTGTTCATCGATGGTCTCAGCCGTTGAGGATGCCTGTGTCAGGCGTTTGAATACTTCTACCGGGCACGGCTGGCACTCAGTAAACTTGTTCTGTTGGAAAGTAAACATCTTCTCAATTCTCCTTCTAAGTTACTAATTTCTGTACTGTAATCGGTGTGCATGTCAAGCTTCACCGTCTTCTTCACCACCAGTTCGTGGCGCTCCTTCGAGATCCACACCTCCAGACGGGGATCGTTGGTCTTCAGCGGACGCTCCATCGGGTCAGGGCTTGGCGTGCCACCCATCTCCACGACAAACTCGTCAAACTGCTTCTTCATATCCCCGATCAGGTCGCCCGATTTCTCGGATACTTGCAGCTGGATCACCCTTTTAGGGTTGCGTTTGCCCGTGGTGGTGTACATCTGACTGTCGCCACGTTCCACCACATCCTTCTTAGCAGGCTTGCCCTGAGCCTCAGGCCGCACGATGATCTCGTCGCTTCCCGCCTTCACTCTTACCTTTGCGCGGTAAGTCACATCCTTGTCAAAAATCTTTTCACTCATAACTTTGAAATTTAATGTTTAATGTTTAATCAGTTCCGTTGCCACGACATCCATAAACATCTGTCCATTGTACTCACGGCTTTGGAATCTCAGCGTGGCAATCACGATGTCGCCCTCATTAAACTGAATCGTAGCCAGATTGCCCAAGGCACTCACCACATAGCAGTTCGCATACTTGCCGCCCAGTTCCTGCAGCACCAGCGTCCGTTTGTTCAACACGCCATCATCAGATTTCTCACTCTTTACAGTAAAGCACTCACCGCACTTCACCACTCTTAAAATCATTTCATTCATAATTCTATCATTTATTGTTTAACTTAAAATACTTTTGAAACCAGGCTTCAGGATGCCATGCTCGGTGGCAATCCAAGTGTAACATACGTCCAGTACGAAATCCACAGAAGGACAACCCGTTGAGTTGGCAATGTGCTGATAAGTAAAAATCACCAGATCCTCAGCCATCTCCACCTGCATGTCGGCATGGAAACCAAGGAGCTGCTGGATCAGCATCCCATAAAGTTGTGGCGACACTTTTTTCTCTAAGGTAGTCATTTCACGATCCGCACTGGGGTTCAATCCGAATTCACGACGCAAGTCCTGATTCTTCACCTTGACATTCCGTGCAAGCCTTTTCACCAAAAAATTCTTTTTCTTCATTTCTTTAATTATTTAAATGTTAATACTTAAAATTTTCTGGTGCAAAAGTAGGAACTATCAATAAGAGATGGATGGGTTTTGAAGTACCCTGGTACTGATTCGTACTAATTGGGATTAATTGGTACTAATTGGTACAAATTGGGATTTGCCAAAATAAAAAAAGCACCAGAACTGGGCTTGTTCTGATGCTTTGAGTCACCTCGAGCGAAAATCTCTTTCCCCTACTGATGATATTGCTTTCTGAAATGCTCCTTACTAAAGCCGCCAGTATTGGGCATACCCATACGAACCAATTCGTCATAGGCTGCAGTCGAAACAATTGGCAACAGGATTTTTTCCTCCGAAGCCAACTTTCGGAGATACTGGCAAATATCAGGTAAACCCTGCCGTTTTACCAGCCGCTTCACCTCGTTGTGGATCTTCCAACCCTCTTCGTCATCCAATGAGGGGTGGATAAAGTGAAACATCTCCTCACCATACTCATTTAGATAAGAAACAGCCTTTCCGTTATTTTTGCTGTTAAGGACATTCTCCAACTCCTTATTCAGGTTCACCATCTCCTTGTGGATCAGCCGCAACTTCACATCCAATTCAAAAATGGCGCAAAACTTGTCATCGTCAAACTGACTGGAATTGTCAACCACATACTGTCCGTATCGCTCATAGTCGAACACCAGCATCTGGTCCCGCTTCTCTGCAAACTGTCTGAATTGGGCATATCTCAGCATAACCTTATCCGTTATCTCAAAATCGCAGGGCAGGAAGTCTGATTCGAGTTCAGGAGCCACCTTGTTCTCCTCCAGTCTTGATGGCTTCTCAGCATAGTCGAATATTCCCTGATTCAGGGCCTTGATCACGACCTCAAGTTCCAACTTCTTCAGTTTATCAAACGTGACAGGCTGGATTCTGTGGAGTTTCCGGTAAAAACGTATCACCACATTTTCAAAGTTGTATTCCTCCTTCTTTCTTAAAAAGAACTCCATGAAAACAACAGGATCACAGTTTAGCTTTGCAATTTCAGCCTCTGCCAGTAAGGAATTGAATTGGGCGATAAGACGCTTCAAAATCGGATAAGTCTCTTCATGTCTTACCTCTTCACACAACTTCTCAATAAAAAACCAGAAAAGAAAGTGCTTATCATCATCGTCTTGTTTCGATGACACTTTGAAAGGCTCAATACACTTGGCCTGTTTCAGGTCTTCGATGTAGATAGGCAGTTGATCGATGGCATCCGTCAGCATTCCTATCAAGGAATCAACCATCCTTTTCCTGGTCTTCCAGCTTTTAGTTGGTTTTTCGCTATAATTGCAGACTAAAGTTCTGATGTCACTGATATTGTCACTCAGATCAGTCAGGTAGTTAGGGGATTTCCAGTCGTCTGCAGCCAGAACTCCCCCCATTTGAGACGCTTCGATCTCTTCAACAGTTGTGGTCATACACTTAGATATTAGTTTTTTATTATTCTGAAAAGCAATGCAAAGATAGTTATTCCTTTTCAAACACCATCATAAAAATCCACATAAATATTCAAAAATATACAAATTCCCTCCATTTTCCTTGGTTGATTCAAGAAATAGGCTTACCTTTGCAGTCGATAAATAATTGTTGAACTTAAAAATATCAGTATGAACAACATGGATTCAAACACTGGCGAGATCGTAATGTACCAACCCGATGAAACCATCAGGCTGGAAGTAAGAATGGAAGGTGAAACTGTGTGGCTTAGCCAGGCACAGATGGCAGAACTATTTGGAACAAAACGTCCAGCCATTACTAAGCATCTGAATAACATCTATAAATGTGGAGAATTGAAAGAAGAAAGCACATGTTCCATTTTGGAACACATGGGTAATGATGGGAAGCAACTATACACTACCAGATATTACAATCTGGACGCAATCATACAAAGACCTTGCAGAACTTTATCATGTCACAACTGGTAATCTCAACAAAGCTGTAAAACGTAATATCAGACGATTCCCGTCTGACTTCATGTTTCAATTAAGTAAAGAAGAATGGGATTCTCTAAGATTCCAAATTGGAATTTTATAAGTTGGAACCCAGCTCGATGCAATTAGCACTGCATTAGCTGAGTTACAATCCAAACCATCTGAGACGAAGCCTCGCAAACCCATCGGCTTCATACAACCAAAGAACGATGATGATAAGAAGAAATAAAAAAAGTTTTAGTGCGATATCCGTCGTGATGACGGGTTTGTTTTTTTTTATTATTGGAATTATCCAGGGCTCAGCGGAGCCCTTTTTTTGTATCTGTCACCGTGATCCTGAGGTCCTCTGTTGTCGATTAGTGAGACGTGCCTGGTAATACTTATAATACCACTCCTTAAAAGTTTCAGGCGACCCACTTGACCAGTGCTCATAACGATTCCACAATAGAGCTTTTAATTCTATCGGAGTACCATCATCGGCTTCAAAATCTCTGAAGAAGTGACTATACTCACTAACAATATCCTCAAAAAAAGATGTCTGCTCTTCATTTTGTATCTCTTCAACCCACCATTTTTCATATCTCCAAGCAGTCGTAGCATTCATCAAGAATGACACAACTTCTGGAGGCAGTGTATATTCACTTTTCATACATTCAGGAGGTGGAAGATGCGACTTATCTATTTCATGGGCATCCAATTCTTGAGCAAATGGATTTTCTTCTTCTCCATTATAATACCTGCAATCTAAAATCGAATATCTTTTCATAACTGCAAAGATATGGTTATTTGCTGACAATTGCAAATTATTGTTCCTTTTTCTTGCAAAGAAGATAGAAAAGATGTAGTTTTGCAAACGAAAAAACAAAATATCTATGAAAGAAGAAACGTTATATAAATACCTTGATATAAAAGGTGGAAAGTTGATGTTGGAGAATAGTAACCTTCAATATACCAATGCGACCAAGTTTAACGATCCGTTTGATTGCCACCCGAGCTTGATTGATTTCTCGAATGTCCCACCAGATATGTGTAAAGCATGGGATGCTGAAGTCATCCAGTTATTGCGATCAAGCAAATTTAGAAAGCTAAGTGAAAAAGCCTGGATATGTTGTTTATCAAAAGTCTATGATTCACTTCTGATGTGGAGCTATTATACCAATAATCACAAAGGTATCTGTATCGGGCTTAATATGGAAAATGTCAAAAAGTATCTGCACAACATGCTTGGGCAAATCGTACATACAAAAGCGATAGAGGTTTCATATACTGATATTTTATGCAGGCCAGATTATTTTTATGAATACAAGGATTATCAGAAATATCTACTATGCACCAAAGCAAAGGCTTGGGTACATGAACAGGAAAAGCGTCTTATTATACAGGAGCCATATTATGTAAATAAGGGGCAATGCTTCTATCCAACTATTGGCAAAGAATGTTTTGAATCTCTTTATCTTGGCATTAAGATTGATGAAGAAGACAAGAACGCTATTATCGAATTGGCCCGCAAACTGAATCCTGATATCAAGATTTTCCAGATGCAGCCCGATCCTGAGGCATTTCGTCTTGTGCCCGAAGAATTATAGTTTACTTCTTCAGTTTATCTATTTCACCAAGTAATTGTTCTATCTTTGCCACAATGCG
>JAEEGG010028121.1_pt1 | contig 10605 bp, 9 predicted proteins | sample 9134161 | NCBI WGS metagenome assembly JAEEGG01 (sample SAMN16246543, study PRJNA631951) | gut metagenome | biome: gut microbiome; feature: rumen; material: CR-attached | host: Bos | place: Iran: Karaj | collected 2018-10 | reverse complement strand
CCATTGGTCACGATTCCATCGTGCGTCGTGCGCTGCCGCTCTTCGATAGACTGGTAATCGGAGTGGTGGGCGATAATGTGCACAAGCCCGATATGCCATCGGCCGAGGAACGTATGCAGGTGATAAGGGATCTGTATGCCGACGATGCACGCATCGAGGTAAAGCCTTACAATGGACTTGCAATGGACTTTGCTAAAGCCGAGAATGCCAAATTCATCGTGAAAGGTGTGCGCACCGTTAGCGATTTCGAATACGAACAATGGCAGGCCGACTTTAACCGTAAGTTGGGAGGCATCGAGACTATCTTGATTTATACCGAGCCAGAGTTGGCCAGCGTGTCATCTAGTGCAGTGCGCGAGTTACAGCACTTCGGTGTGGATGTGAGTAATTATCTTCCTAAGAAAAAACTATAACTAATATGATTATATACGAGGCAGAAGGGGTAAAGTTCCCTAACATTATGAAACGTGAGACCACAGCTTGGATACGCAAGGTGGCAGCAAGCTATGGTAAGAAGGTGGGCGAGATCGGCTATCTGTTTGTCAACGACGACAAGATTCTCGAGGTGAACAATCAGTTTCTAGGTCACGACTATTACACTGATATCATCACCTTCGACTACACTGAAGGTAAGACCATCAGTGGAGATATCTATATATCGGTCGACACCGTGTTTACCAATGCCGACAAGTTCGGTCGCCCATACGATGAAGAGTTACATCGTGTGATAATACACGGAGTGCTGCACCTGTGTGGAATTAACGATAAGGGCCCTGGTGAGCGTGAGATAATGGAGGCTGCCGAGGATAAGGCCCTGGCTATGCTAGATGAATAATATAATTGGTATTAAGATAAAGATGAAGAAGACATTGATTAAGACCGTGAGCTGCTGCTTACTGATTGTTGCTGCGCTGACTCTTACCAGTTGGGCGGCAGATAATGTAATGACAAAGGAGAATGGTATGACCGTTATCAACACTACCACACTGGGTAAGAATGTTCAGGGATATATCGGCACAACCCCACTTAAGATTTACATTGAGAAGAACAAGGTGGTTAAGATTGAAGCACTGAAGAATCAGGAGACACCTAAGTATTTTATTAAGGTAAAGAAGGCTCTGCTCGACAAGTGGAACGGCAAGAAGGTAAAGGATGCCAAAGCACTTAAGGTTGACGCCGTAACTGGTGCTACTTATTCATCAGAGGCTGTTATCGAGAACGTGAAGTTGGGTCTGGATTACTATCAGAAGAATAAGTAATGCAGCCTAGTTACGCTCTGTTTTATGACATAGACGGAACCTTGGTGAGCTTTGAGTCTCACCAGATTCCGCCTTCTACTATTATGGCCCTTACCCAGGCCAAGGCCAATGGTCATAAGGTGTTTATTGCCACTGGTCGTCCGCCTATCATTATTACCAATCTTGGTGCCATCGAACACCTGATTGACGGCTATGTTACTACCAACGGCGCCCTGTGTTTTGTGGACGATGAGGTGGTATCATGCAAACATATTCCAGCCGACGAGGCGCGATTGGTGGTAGAGGATAGCATCGAGAAGTGCTATGGTGTGATAGTTATCGGCGAGAAGGATGTGGCTGTGCTCGATCCTAAGGGCGATGTGGATATGATTTTCCGTCAGCATTTGGCTGTCGAGAATCTTAATCTGGCCAAGCCTGTGGAACATGTATTGCAGCAGCGCATCATGCAGATAACACCATTCTTCGATAAGGACTACGAAGCAGAACTGATGCAGCGACTGCCTGGCTGTACGTCAGGCCGATGGCATCCTGCCTTTACTGATATTACCGCTCTTGGTGCAGATAAGGGCGAGGGAGTGTTGGCTATGGCCAGACACCTGGGCTTTGATCCTAAGTACACTATGGCCTTTGGCGATGGTGGCAATGACACATCGATGATACGTACGGCTGGCATAGGTGTGGCGATGGGTAATGCTATCGACGACCTGAAAAAAGAAGCCGACTTCGTGACTACTTCTGTCGACGAAGACGGCATCCTTAATGCTTTGCGCCATTACGGCCTTATCTAGCTTATCGCTTTTCTATCACTTGCAGTGCGCGTTTTACCATCTCGTTTTCATCGTTGAAGATCGAGAAGTATTCGCTCATGTCCCAGATGTCGCGTGCTATCAGCGCCTTAAGTTGTAGGCGCAGGTAGGGCAGTGTCTTCTGCAGTTCGGCATCGTCTTTGGGCTTAATTTTCTGTTTTTCGCCCTCTTTCAGTATGGCATCGATAAGTGTCTGTGGCACCTCGAAACGCTGCTTGTAGTCGGCAAACGATGTCCACTCCTTCTTAAGCTTCTTGCGATGACTGTCTACGTAGCGCAGATTCTGTTGCAGCACTATGCTCTTGGCAGCAAGTTCGCGATGGAAGTTGGTGTAGAGTGTAGTGTCAAGTGGGATATACTCGTCGGGCATGATACCGCCACCACCGTAGACTGTGCGATGCTGGCGCAGAGTCTCGTACTTCAGCGAGTCGGCAAAGTGTATGCTGTCGGCATTGGTCAGCTCGCCGCTCTTCAAGCGGTTAATCACATCCATAGCATAGTCGCGATTTTCACCCTTCTTGTATGGCTTCTGAATGCAGCGGCCTGATGGGGTGTAGTAGTGGGCTATGGTCAGTCGGATCATTGAACCGTCGGGCAAGTCGAGTGGGCGCTGAACCAGCCCCTTGCCAAACGTGCGGCGACCTACCACAATACCGCGGTCCTGGTCCTGTATTGCGCCAGTAACAATCTCGGCTGCTGATGCTGTGTAGCTGTCAACCAGCACCACTACCTTGCCCTGCTGCATCACACCGCCGCCATCGGCCTTATACTCTGTGCGAGGCACCTTGCGGCCTTCGGTATACACGATGAGATCGCCGCGCTGCAGGAACTCGTTGGCTATGTCGACGGCAGCCTTAAGATAACCTCCGCCGTTCTCCTGCAGGTCGAGGATAAGGTGCTGCATGCCCTGGTCGCGCAGGGTTTTCAGACCCTCCATAAACTCCTGATGGGTGGTAGCTCCAAAGTTGCCTATGCGGATGTAACCTATCTGCGGACGAATCATATATACTGCATCGACGGATTTTACAGGTATCTTATCGCGCACAACGGTGAATGTCAGACGGTCTTTTATGCCGTGACGGATTACGCCAAGCTTTACTTTTGTGCCCTTTGGACCGCGCAGACGCTTCATTATTTCCTCCTTGCTCATCTTTACGCCAGCTATAGCGCTATCGTTAACAGATACAATTCTGTCGCCGGCAATGATACCAACTTTTTCTGATGGACCGTTCACTACGGGCTGGATAACCAGCAGCGTGTCTTCTATCATGTTGAACTGCACGCCAATGCCCTCAAAGTTTCCTGAGAGCGGCTCATTGGCATCCTTCACCTCCTTGGGAGTCATGTAAGATGAGTGCGGATCGAGCTTGCTCAGCATGCCTCTGATGGCATCTTCTACCAACTTCTTCTCGTCTACATCGTCTACGTAGAGATTGCTGATAGATATCTCAGCGATATTCAGCTTGCGCAAAGGCGAATCGTCACCATTATTGATGCGAAATTGAGCATTGGCACTAAGTGCGCCAAAGCTCAGCAATATAGAGAATAATACCTTATTCATAAATGTCTTCTTCTGGGCGGTCTTCTTCTACCACCAGGTTGTCGATAATAAAGTTCTGGCGCTCCATGGTGTTCTTGCCCATGTAGTACTCCAGTAACTTGGCTACTTGGTCTGTCTTGTGCAGGGTTACCTGTTCCAGACGGATGTCGGGACCGATAAAACCTGCGAATTCATCGGGCGAAATCTCACCAAGACCTTTGAATCGGGTTATCTCTGGGTCAGGACCCAGTTCCTCGATTGCCTTCTGGCGCTCCTCGTCGCTATAGCAGTAGCGGGTGATGAAATCGCTCTTCTTGTCCGATTTTGCATCGGCTTCGGCTATCGCTTTCTTGTTTTTTATCTTGGTGCGACGATTGCGCACACGGAATAGCGGTGTCTGCAGAACATACACGTGACCTTTCTTGATGAGTTCTGGGAAGAACTGCAGGAAGAATGTGATGATGAGCAGGCGGATGTGCATACCGTCCACATCGGCATCGGTTGCAACTATCACCTTATTATATCTAAGGTTGTCAAGACTCTCTTCGATGTCGAGTGCGGCCTGTAGCAGGTTGAACTCCTCGTTCTCGTAGACCACCTTCTTGGTCAGTCCGAAGCAGTTAAGCGGTTTACCACGCAGCGAGAACACAGCCTGAGTGTTCACATCGCGGCTCTTAGTGATGCTTCCGCTGGCCGAATCACCCTCAGTGATGAAGATGCACGATTCCTCCTTGCGGTCATTTTTCACATCGCTGAAGTGTATGCGACAGTCGCGCAGTTTGCGGTTGTGCAGATTTGCCTTTTTGGCGCGCTCACGGGCCAACTTGGTTACACCTGCCATCGCCTTGCGGTCGCGCTCGCTCTCTTTGATCTTATTCTCGATTACCTCGGCCACGTCCTGATGGATGTGCAGATAGTTGTCAACCTCGGTCTTGATAAAGTCGCCCACGTATTTGTTGATGCTCACGCCGCCGTCGGGTACCATCGTCAGCGAACCAAGCTTAATCTTGGTCTGACTCTCGAACATAGGCTCTTCTACGTTGATGGCGATGGCTGCCACGATACCTGTGCGGATGTCGCCATACTCGTATTTGCCGTAGAACTCCTTGATGGTACGGGCTATGTGCTCCTTGAACGCACTCTGATGGGTTCCGCCCTGAGTGGTGTGCTGACCGTTTACAAACGAGTAGTACTCCTCGCCGTACTGGTTGGCGTGAGTAAAGGCTATCTCGATGTCGTCGCCCTGAAGATGTACGATGGGGTAGAGCGCATCGCTGGTCATGCGGTCCTTCAGCAGATCCTCAAGTCCATGACGCGACAGGATGCGGCGACCATTATACATGATGGTCAGTCCGATGTTGAGGTATGTGTAGTTGCGAAGCATGTTTTCTACGATTTCATCGTGGAACTTGTAGTTAACAAACTTCGTTGCGTCGGGCTCAAAGTATATGTATGTGCCGTTCTCGTCGGAGGTTGGTTCTGTGGTGTCGCTCACCAGCTTGCCGCACTCGAACACAGCCTTGCGCACCTTACCTTCACGATAGCTGTGCACCTCGAAGTGGCTGCTCAGTGCGTTTACGGCCTTCACGCCCACACCGTTCAGTCCGATTGACTTCTTGAATGCCTTCGAGTCGAACTTACCACTGGTGTTAAGTATGCTTACCGATTCTATCAGTTTGCCCTGGGGGATACCGCGTCCGTAGTCGCGAACCGATATGCGCAGGTTGTCTTCTACGTTTACCTCGATTCTATCGCCGGCTTTCATCTTAAACTCGTCGATAGAGTTGTCGAACACTTCTTTCAGCAGCACGTAAATACCATCGTCTGTTGATGATCCGTCGCCCAGCTTACCAATATACATACCAGGGCGCAAGCGGATGTGCTCCAGTCCGGTTAAGGTCTGGATATTACCTTCGTCGTAATTGACGGTTTCTGGATTAATCAGGTTGTTATCTTCACTCATAGATTCTTTTTGAAACATCTTCTGCGTTTATGTTGTATGTGCTCTAGGTACTGCCACTGGCTCTGTACCTTTTCGTTGGTCTCCATCTCCACGTTGGTCTCGCCCCACTTGAATCCGTACTTCTGGTAGCGCGGAATGAGGTCGTAGAACAGCAGCGCGTTGGCACCCTTCTGCTGATATTCGGGCAGGATGCCCACCAGCATCAGGTCTACACACTCGGCCTTGTGGAACTTGAGTGCCTTCAAGCAGTGCCACCATCCGAATGGGAACAGGCGGCCGCGGCGACACTTCTGCAGGGCTCGTGTCATCGATGTGATCGATATGCCCACGCCGATGATGTCGTGGTTGGGCGTGTTCCAGTCTTCTATCAGACAGAGCAGGTCCATGTCGAGCATGGGGAAGTACATCTTAAGGTACTCATCTATCTGAGCCTCAGTCATTTGCGAGTAGCCATAGAGGTGGCCGAACGACTTGTTGACCACGTCGAGCACCTTGCGACCAATCTGCTCCTTGCCAAACACCTGACTGCGCTTGGGGTGCATAGGGTGCAGGTTGTAGCGTTTCATCACCAGCTCGGCTATCTTCTTGTACTTCTCGGGCATGCCGTCCTTTGGCACTATCAGCTTGAACTCTACATAGTCGTTGTCCTTCTCCCATCCGCCTATCTGCTCCAAGTGCTTGGGGTAGTAGGGGTAATTGTATATGGTGGCCATGGTGCCCATCTGGTCGTATCCCTCGATGAGCATACCCTCTGGGTCCATATCGGTGAAGCCCAATGGGCCTATGATTTCTGTCATTCCCTTCTTGCGGCCCCACTGCTCGGCGGCATCAAACAGCGCACGGCTCACCTCGATATCATCGATGAAATCTATCCATCCGAAGCGGAGACTCTTGCGCTCCCACTTCTCGTTGGCGCGATGATTGATGATTGCGGCTATGCGTCCGGCCACCTTGCCATCCTTGTAGGCCAGGAAATACTCAGCCTCGCAGAACTCGAAGGCGGCATTCTTGTCCTTACCCAGGGTGTGCATGTCGTCGCTGAACAGGTTGGGCGCATCATACTGATTGCCCTTGTACAGATCGTAATGAAAGTCGATAAAAGTCTTGAGGTCTTTCTTGCCTTCAACTTTTCTGATTTCTACTGCCATATTCTCTCTTTTGATTCGTTAAGCATAAAAACGATGCAAAGATAATAAAAAAGCAGCAAACAGCAAAAAATATTAAGATATTTTTCGGCAAACCAGTAGCAGATGGCCCTTCTGAGCACTTGTTGTGGCAAAAATATAGGTGTCGCCGCCGTCTTTCAGTTTCAGTCGTTTGCGCAGCTCGGCTACCGATAGCGGGAAGTTGCGTGTGGCTATGTTGGCTTGCGTAATGCCAGCTAGGGCGGTCTTTAGTTCCTTTTTATTCATAGTGCTCGTGCGCTCGATAGCGAAACCTCTGCCAGGGAAGTTGGCGACGGGCTTGTCGGATATGAACAAGTGCGAATTCTTATCGGGCTGGCTCATACCGAAACGTGCGCTCAACAGCTGGAAACAGCCTGCTTTCATCACCGATGCATAGGGCTCGTAGAGGTATTGTGGTTCTGATGTCTGTGGCGTAAAATTGCCGATTTCATCGCTGTTGTTGTAGCTGAAAACCTGATCGTCGTTCACGCAGAATATCTGCAGCGGTTTGCTGTCGCGCTCAACCACCAGCAGTAGTTCTTTGCACTCATTGGCTACTGAAACGATGTGCACTTGGCTCACTCGGCCGATGTCTGTTGCGGCCTTCTGCCAGTCGAGCATGGGCGATAGCTTTATCATTACTCGTGGTGCTTTTTCCAGCATTTCATCGATTATTTCCAGTACGTTTGGCGTACAGTCAGCTATGCCGTAGGTGCGGGCGCCGTGCTCATCGCGGCGGGCTGGGTCGATGAATATCAGGTCGGCATGGTCCAGCTGGTGCAGATAATCCACACTGTTGCCGTTCACCACCTTTATGTGATTAAGTCCCAATACTGCGTAATTTGCCGATGAAATGGCGCATAATTGCTCCATCTGCTCTATGTGGATGGCCTCGCTGAAGCCCTCGGCCATAAACGCCATATCCACGCCGAATCCTGCCGTCAGGTCTACTATCCTGTCGCCTTTGCCGGTTATCTGAGCCTTATATCTGGCCGTCTGCTCGCTCGAGCATTGCTCCATCGAGAGGTGTGGCGGGTAGGTGATGCCGTCGATGGCTGCCCACGATGGGATTTTCGTGCGTGCCTTTTGCCGTCCGGCTATCTGGTCGAGTGCATACGCCAGGTCTACCTCAGGATTCTTCTTCCCAAGGAATGCCAGTTGGCGAACGTCCTCAGCGGCGTGCTGGCGTATAAATTCGAGTGTGGCTTGGTTCATCAGCAGTGTGGGTTATAGTGCTGCTATAAAGTCCTCGAACAGTCGGCGATTGCTGCCTGGAGTGATGATGTGGTGATTGCCTATCGGCTGCGTCAGGAAGTAGTTAGCCTGCTGACTATCAGCCAGTTGTATCACTTGCTGTGTGCGACAAAGGTCGGGTTTTGTCTGATTGCGTACCAACTCTCCCTCGGCCACGAACGATCGCTTCAGATCGCCCGATACCTTGAATACCGTCACAGCTCCCTCCTTCATATATCCACGTATTCCCACGCCTATACCACTCTCAAAGTGAGTGTCCAGCTCGTATCGTTCCACCATGTTCAGCGGAATGGTGCAGTGGGCAAACAGCATATCGCCTGTTTCTGGGTTAATCTGCGATGGATTGGCCTGAAATCCTGATACGCCAAGCAGCGCATTGGTGATAGCCATCGATAGCATGGCGGGTACATCGCCCTCGCAGCCGGCCACCGTTCCCTCGCCGTTCAGTTTGGCCAGCGCCCAGCATCCAGTGTTCTTTACTGCCGTCAGCAGGTCGAAGCATCGCAGTGTAAATCCGCTCAACTGGTATTTTTCTGCTATCCCCTTCAGTACCTCGTAGATACGTTCGGGCATATCCTTGCCTTCGGCACCCTTGGCGCCTTCTATCAGTTCGCCGATGGGTATCTCCACCAGTTCTATGCCCAGCTTCGCCTTTACGGCCTTTGGGTCGGCAGCACTCGATATCAGCCAGTCTGATGGCTCGCCGATTATTCCGTATCGTGTGCCAGCCAGCTTCCGCTTAGCCTGGTGCACCTGGTGCAGCGTGTTCAGTCGGCGTGCTATGTAGTCGGCACTACCGTGTATTATCTCGCCCTGTATGTAGTTCTGCTGCAGATACGACAGAATCTCCATCGATGCCGCCAGCGAGTTGCTTTTGCCCGATGTGAGCAGATAGAACGGTGCCTGCGACTGCTGACGCAGCTGTGGCAACAATCGCTTGAAAATACCCTCAGTGCCACCCGTGCGCACATATATCACCTGCAGCGCATGCTGCCCATAGTCGCTATAGTCATTGCCACGAAGTGTATATTCTATCTCCAGACTACCCAGAAACTCCTGAGTAACCGCCGCCACTGCCTCCTCATCATGCAGCTCCGACGTAAGTGTGTAGATTGCTATATCCATAATTCCATTCTATTTTATTCCGCTTGCAAAAATACAAAAAATACCTGTATTTCTGCGCAAAACGTAAGCAAAATACCCTAAAGCTGCCTGGCTTAACTTTTTTTAAGTCACTCTGTATATGTGCTTATCGGAGGATGTTGTGACAATTAGGACAAAAGACAGTGCATTTTTTGCATACTTTTAGCCTACTACGGGTAGACGACTTGTCTACTACGACTAAACAATATGTTTAGATAGTGTGAATACTATGTTTATAAATTGAAAATAATATCATTCAATAAAATCATATCCAATACAATCATCTACCCCACCATCATTCCAGCCGATAACGAAAAAAACGTTGTCCCAATTGTCCCATTTGTCACAACCGGTACTTCATCGCCCACGAAGCGTAACTTCTTGAACCTCGAAGTTACGGTAATCTACCAGATATGTTACGATTATTTACTAGATAGATACCGACTATCTATAAGCCCGAGTTTTGCTACTATTAATAGAAAAAATATTTCCCTCGTGAGGGCGCAAAATTTCCCTCACGGGGGAGTAAAAATGGGGTGGTGAACCCTCATTGGTTCCAAAGTATAGCCGTGTAAAGATTTATTCAATGCTGTCTGTTGCTTCTAAAAAGTTTTCGGCGAAAAGTTTGTTGGTTACAGATAGTTTCGTTATCTTTGCAGGCGATTGAATTAGTTGAAAGTAAACCCTAAAAAAGAAACGATATGGCAAGCAATGCGGACTTTGTACAGTACATCGCCGACCAGTGTAGTGGGGCGGGCGACATCGTGGCCAAGAAGATGTTTGGCGACTATGGAATATATTGCAACGGCAAGATATTCGGCCTGATATGCGACGATCACTTCTATCTGAAACCTACAGACGAGGTGCGTCCACTTTTGCGCGCAGTCGACATGCGACCACCCTACGAAGGTGCCAAACCTTACTTCTACATCGCCGACGTAGACGATCATGACTACCTGTCGGCCATGGTGCGCGAAACCTGCCGCCATCTGCCCGAACCCAAACCTAAAAAGAAGAAATAATGAAGACCAAGTTAATTCTAGCTGCTCTTCTTGCAGCTGCCTGCTGTACCCAAGTGTCAGCACAACCGTTTGCTAAAGAGAACTTTCCTGAAGGGGCGTACTCGCCAGTAACTAACGTAAACCGCAACGGCTATCCGCGTGTGCTCAAAGATGGTAGCGTGATGTTTTGTGTAAATGCTCCTGAGGCGCAGAAGGTGCAGATAGACCTCTGTGGCACCAAGTATGACATGACGCGAGGCGAGGGCGGACAGTGGACCACCGTAACCAAGCCACAGGTGCCTGGATTTCATTACTACTTCCTAATAGTGGATGGAGTTTCGGTAGCTGATCCTGCCAGCCAGACGTTCTACGGCTGCAGTCGATGGTCGAGTGCTATCGAGATAAATGAGGATGGATGCGACAACTTTGAGGTGCACGATGGGCCACGTGGCGACGTGCGTACCGTTTACTAT
>JAEEGG010028118.1_pt1 | contig 10606 bp, 9 predicted proteins | sample 9134161 | NCBI WGS metagenome assembly JAEEGG01 (sample SAMN16246543, study PRJNA631951) | gut metagenome | biome: gut microbiome; feature: rumen; material: CR-attached | host: Bos | place: Iran: Karaj | collected 2018-10 | reverse complement strand
CGTGATCGGCAAGGTCGCGAAGTTCGGCCTCTTCGTTGACCTGCCGATGCTGGCGGTCGGCGGCCTCGTCCATGTTGCGACCATCTCCCCGAACTTCGCCCGCTTCAACAGCTTCGACGAGACCCTCTCCGTTGACGGGGTCCGCTACAAGGTCGGCGACCCGGTCAAAGTCGGAATCGCCCGCGTCGATTTCAATGCCCGGAAGCTTGACTTCACGCTTGTCACCGATGCGCACGGAAGCCGCGGCCGGCCCGGAAAGGGGAAGAAGGGGCGATAATTGGTAGCATAATGATGATTTAATTGTGACCACATGGGCAGATTCTCACAACTTGCGCTTTTCCCGCTGCTGGCGCTGGCTGCGCTTGTGCCCGCCGCCGCATTCGGCAAGGTTTGCCGACACTCGCTTTGCCGTTCAAAGCCCGCCGTCGTCACCTACGCCTATGACCATCGCGGTCGGATGGTGAGGAAGGAAGTCTCACACAGAGGCACAGAGCCACAGAGGATCGAATACCTCTGGGACGAGTGGAACATAATACGTGAGACCACCCACAACCTTTCAACTTTTCAACCATTCAACTTTTCAACTTGAAGACAGGAGAGAAGCCATGTTCTTGACACTTGTTTTTGCGTCACTTGTTCCCTGCTATGTGGGCTGCAACACCGGGGCGCCGGATGGCCAGACCCTGCACGTTCTCGAATGCGACACCGAGACGGGTGCGGCGAAGATCGTGCAGACGGTCAAGGATCTGCAGGGCACCACCTATTTCACGTTCGACAAGTCCGGACGCAACCTCTACTCCTACATCGGGGAGAAGGAGGGCGGAAAGAAGGTGGGTTCGCTCGTGCGCTTCGCGCTGGAAGGGGACCGCATCGGCGCGATGACGCGTTTGGCGAAGCTGCCGTGCGAGACACCGTGCCATCTCGCGCTTTCGCCGGACGAAAGGTTCGTGGGCTTCGCGGCCTACACCTCGGCCACGGCGGGCACGATACCGGCGGCGGGCGGCGAGGTGAAGAGCGTGGTGCATTCCAACGAGGGGACGGGCCCGAACAAGAAGCGCCAGAAGAAGGCGTATGCGCACTGCGCGTTCTTCACGCCGGACGGTTCGCGCATGGGCGTCATCGATCTCGGCACGGACCGCATCAACTTCTACGAGCCGGCGACGATGAAGCCGCTGCCGGAGATGACGATCCACGCCGACCCGGGCGACGGTCCGCGCCACGCTGTGTGGTCGAACGATGGCAAGTTCCTCTTTGTGATCAACGAGCTGGGCAACAGCGTGTTCAGCTTCGCGTTCGACGGCGCGCGCTTCTCCCGCGTAGGGAAGTGGAGCACGATGCCGGACGGGGTTTCGAACGACAGCTCGAAGGCTTCCGCCATCAAGCTCACGGCCGATGGACGGGTCCTGTTCGCCTCCAACCGCGGGAACGAGTCGATCGCCATCTTCGAGGTGGACGAGGCGAAGGGCACGCTGGCACGCCGCAACATCGCGAAGCTCTCCGGGAGCTTCCCGCGCGACTTCGAGCTGCTGCCGGGCGAGAAGTTCATGGTGGTCGGCCACAAGAAGGACAACGAGATCCAGATGTACCGCTTCGACCGTGCGTCCTTCTCGCTCACGCCCGTCGGGAAGCCGATTCCGTGCTGGAAACCGCTCTGCTTCAAGTTCCGCCCGTCGGTCCGCTGACTGGATGATCTGCCCATGAACAGGAAATGGATTCTTTCAATTGCCGGTGCGGCGTGTCTTCTGGCCGCCGGCGCGCAGGCCAAGACGAGGGCCGTGTTCTACTTCGACACCGAAGACTACACCTGCGACCGTTCGAACGACGCCATCCGCGACATCGCGAACATTCTGAAGTCGGAAGGCGTGAAGGGCAACTTCAACGTCGTGGGCTTTCTCGCGCTGCGTCTCGTGGAGCTGGGACGCTATGATGTGATCGAGGCGCTGCGCCATCACGTGATCGGCACGCAGACGCTCTACCACTCCCGCCATCCCGACATCGCGGAGTTGGGTGACGATCCGAACTATGAGCGGGCCTACCGTCTCACGATGGCGGAGGAGGCGCGTGGCGTGGGGATGATCGAGTCGGCGTTCGGCGAGGGACGTGTCATCTTCGCCTGCCCGCCCGGCAACAGCGTGTCGGCTGTGGCGATGGATGTCTATTCCGATCTTGGCATCGCGTTCAACGCCGCGACGGGGTTCTACAACGACGCCTCGGCACAGAAGGGCTATTCGAGCAAGACCTACGGGAATGGGCTTCTGGTGCGTCCGGGGTGTGTGGTGGATGGTCTGTGGTATTTCAACCAGTACCAGATACCGTACTATACCTCCTTCACCCTTGAAAGTCTCCTGCCGCGTAGTGGCAAGCCTTGCCCGGACTTCAAGTCCTTGTTGGACCGACTCGCGAAGTTCGACTACGCTGGGCTTTACATGCACCCGCACATGGCGCTCAAGAAGCAGCACTGGGATGGTCCCAACTACCGTTACGGCAACAACTGCGAATGGCGGAAATGGCTGCAGGTGGAGGATCGCGATCCGGCCGACACGGCCGTGTTCTACGAACGGCTGAAGGCGTTCATCCGGGCGATTAAGGCGGATTCCCGTTTTGAGGTCACCGATCTGGAGCAGATCTCCCGCGCGCTGAAGCCGCGCCGCACGATTTCCCGTTCGGACATTCCGGCGATCCGCAAGGCGCTTCTCGCGGATTTCAACACGATCCGCGATCCCGCTTCCTGGAGCGTGGCCGATGTGTTCCAGACGGCGGTGCGTTTCCTGCGCGGCGAAGGCGAGAAGGCGCCCGGCAAGGTATATGGTTTTCTGGAGCGGCCGCGCGGCGTGACGGCGGAGGTGTCCGTCTCGGCGGCCGACCTGAAAGCGGCGGCGGCGAACATCGATCTGGGAACATTCCTGCCGCCGTCGTTTGAGGTGGGCGGAAAGCGGATTGGCCCCGCCGATTTCCTTTTTGCGGCGCTCGAAGTGCTTGAGACGGGTGCGTCCGAGGTGAAGGTGACGCCCCGCGAGCAGCTGGGTTCCTTCAAGGAGGTGCCGTCCTTGGAACAGATGAAGATCGCCGGTTCGTGGGTTCACACCAAGGCGTTCAAGGACGAATTCCTTTCGGAGCGTCTGCGCCTCCAGCTCTGGACGCTGCGTCTCGAGTAGCGGCCAACCGGATGTCGGCACGCATGGAAGAGAAGGGCTTGAGCGCGGCGTTTGAGCGGCTGAACCGTTCGGCGTTCCGCCGTCGGTTCAAGCTCTCGGCGGCGATGAAACGGTACGTCGCCGAGAAGGGGCTTGAAACGATACGCCGTCATGCGGAGGACTTCGTGCGGCAACGCCTGGCGCCCGCCCACCCGCCGAATGACGGACGACAGACGCCCATGAAAGGGCATCCCGTCTTCCTCGCTCAGCATGCGACGGCCACCTGTTGCCGGGGGTGCTTGAACCGATGGTGGCATGTGCCGCTGAATGTACCGCTGACGGCTCTGCAGCAACAGAAGATTGTCAATCTCATTTTGGCGTGGATCCTGCGTCAGGTGTTCGTCTGCCGCTGTTGCGGTGCCTGCTGCCGGATCCCGGACGGCATCGTACGCGTCTCGGAACGCGAGATCGCGCGTATCGCCGCATTTCTCGGAGAGGACGAGGAGACCTTCATCGCCGCCGAGACGGAGCTTTCGCCCGACCGCAAGAGTCTCATCCTCAAGAGCCGCGCGGATGGAGCCTGCGTCTATCTGACCGAGGACAACCGGTGTCGCATTCATCCCGTGAAGCCCGACAAATGCCGCACTTTCCCCTACGAATGGACCAACCCCGATTCCCATCACATCTGCCCAGGACTTCGCGTCTGCTCCACGGGACCGGATGGCATGATATAATATCGGGCATGAGCAACAAGAGATTTCTGATCTGTTTGGCGTCGGTCGGTCTGTTCGCGATGCGTGCGGCGGCGATGGAGGCGGTTCTGCAACCGAACGGTGGCGTCCGTTTTGGCGGCTGTGAATTACAACCGCTGGTGTTTTTCGAGGGGTGGCGTGGGGGCCAGTCGAAAGGTTCGTATGAAATCAAGACGCCGGGCATGGCGAAGATCCACATCGAGAGCAATGGCACATCGGCTTTTGATGCGGTCGTTTCGTCTCGGCAACTTTCCGATGGCCGGGTGCAGATCGATTCTGTGTACACGGCGAAGAAGCCGGTCACGATGGAGGCGCTGGGCTCTCGGATTCTGCTGCCCGCGTCGGTGATGCTGGGGAAGGGATGGCGTGCCGGCGAGAAGCAGGGGACCTTCTCGCGTCCGGCGAACGGCGGCATCCAGGTGGCACGCGGTAAGCATACGTTCATGGAGTTTCCCTTGCCGCGGTCGGGGGTGACGGTGCGACTTGCCACGACGAACGGCACGGACTATGTGATACAGGATAGCCGACAGTGGGCCGACGAGTTTTCGGTCCGCTTCGGCTGTCTCCGCCGCCGCCGTTTCGCGGCGGGCGAGACGTTCGCGCTCTCCCTCGTCCTGTCGGCGAGCGAACCGCTGACCGCCTCCGATCAGAAACCCTTCATCATCCGGGCGGGCGCGGACTGGGTCCCGCTCCAGTACCGCCGCGACATCGAGCCCGGGAGCGCGCTCGACTTCTCGCGGATGGGCTTCACGGATGCGCCGGCGGGTCGGCACGGATGGATGCGGAACGTGGGCGGACATTTCGAGTTCGAGAAACTTCCCGGCCGCCCTCAGCGCTTCTACGGCGTGAACCTCTGCGGCACGGCGAACTACCCCGATCATGCGCTTGCGGACATCTTGGTCACGCGGTTCAAGCGTCTCGGCTACAACGCGCTCCGCATCCATCACCACGACGCCGGTTCGGTGCAGGGAAGCAAGGACGGGCTGACGCTCAACACCAACAACATGGACCGTCTCGACTATCTGCTTGCGGCGGCGATCCGCGAGGGGTTGTACATCACGACGGATCTCTTCGTGTCGCGTTCTTGGGCGATGAAGTGGCGGCACATCGGCATCGACCGGGACGGCACGATGGACATCCAGCAGTTCAAGGCGCTCTGCGCCGTCTATGAACCGGCGTTCGAGAACTGGGCGGCGTACGCGCGGAACTTTCTGCTGCACCGGAATCCCTACACGGGTCGCCGCTATGTCGATGAACCCGGGCTGCCGCTCATCTCGCTCGTGAACGAGGGCGGACTCTTCATGGGCTGGGGGCGGGGCGTCTGCGATGACCCGCGTGTGCTGGCCTCGTGGAAGGCATGGCTGGCGGCGAAGCGCGCTGCCGATCCGTCGTTCGCGCCGGGCGTGGACGGCGACACGCTGCCGAAGAACTTCTGGGCCCACTCGATCAATCCCATCATCGCGCAGTGGACGGGCGAACTTGAGGCGCGGATGGTGGCGCGGATGAAGGCGCATCTGAAGAGTCTTGGCTGCAAGGCGCTGCTCACGAACGACAACTGCGGTCCGCACTACGCCGCCCTTCAGATGGCGACGGTGGAGTACGACTACATCGACGATCATTTCTACGTGGACCATCCGAGCTTTCTCGAGCAGCGGTGGCGTTTGCCGAGCCAGTGTCCGAACCGCAATCCGCTTCTGGGCAACCGTCCGCTCGCGCCCAGTGCGCAAGCGTTCACGCGCATGATGGACAAGCCGTTCACGATCACGGAATGGAACTTCTCCGGTCCGGGGCGCTACCGTGGCGTGGGCGGCATTCTCACGGGCGCGATGGCGGCCCTTCAGGACTGGGATGGTCTCTGGCGCTTTGCCTATTCGCACACCCGTGATGGCCTCAAGGATGTTGATCTGCGCAGCCCGGGTTATTTCGATCTTTCCAGCGATCCATTGGCGCAGGCGAGCGAACGCGCCAGTCTCTGCCTGTTCCTGCGCGGCGACCTCGCGCCGTTGATGAAGGGTGTGGCGCTGCTGGTGACGCCCGAAAGCGTGTCCGCGAAGAAGACGCTCGCGGGCGCTCCGTCATGGCGCGATGCGGCGTGGCGTTTGCGGGTGGGGTCCTGCCTGTCGCCGAAATCCGCCGGCGGGCTTCGCGTCATCCGCCGCGAGGACGCGGAAGATGCGGCGGCCTCCAATACGGTGGCGGCGCTTGCGAAGCAGAATGCGCTCCGGCTCGACCGTGCACGCGGGGCGTTCACGATCGACACGCCGCGCACCTGCGGTGGCTTCGCGCCGGAAGGGGACATCGAGGCGGGTCCCCTCAAGGCGACACTCGGCGGCGCGGCCGCCACGGTGTGGGTGCATGCGCTTGACGATGAGGTGATCTCGCGGTCGCGCCGTCTGCTGCTGACGCATCTCACGGATGTGCAGGGTGAGGACACCACGTTCACCGACGAAACGATGACGGTGCTGCTCAAGTGGGGCAAGGGACCGCTTGTGAAGAACGGCACGGCGGCGGTGTCGCTTTCGTTCGCCGACACACGGCGGCGCACGGTCTATGAGCTCGCCACGAGCGGCCGCCGGATGCGTGAGATCCCGTCGGAGATGTCGGAGGGGCGGCTGCGTTTCACGGCTTCCGTCTCCGGTCCCGACGGCGCCCGCATCCTCTACGAGATCGTCGCCGTAGAGCGCTGACGGTGCGCGGGATTTTTATGGTATAATCTGCGGCATGAAAAAGATAGCAATCAGCGTGGCGCTGTGCGGCGCCTTTGTCGGCGCTTCGGCGGCCGCGAGCAACACCTACCCGATCTGGCCGGAGGGGAAGATCCCTCTTTACAAGGATGTGGGGCCGGAGACGGTAAAGCCGACCACGGATGACATCGTGCGTTACACCAACGTCTCCGTGCCGACGATCACGTTCGTCAAAGCGGCGGGTGAGGATCCCACGCCGGCGGTGCTCGTCTGTCCCGGCGGTGGCTATTCGCATCTCGCCTGGAGCCATGAGGGAATTGAGACGGCGCTGTGGTTCAAGAAGAACGGCGTGTCGGCGTTCATCCTCAAGTACCGCTGCCCGAAGCAGCGGGACGCGGCCTTCGCCGACGCCCAGCGCGCGCTCTCCTACATCCGCGCGAACGCCGTGAACTTCAACATCGATCCGACGCGTCTTGGCGTGATCGGCTACTCCGCCGGCGCGAATCTCGCCGTGCGCCTTTCGACGAACCATCTGAAGCGAGGCTACGAGCCCCTCGACGAGACGGACAAGGCGTCGTGCCGTCCTGACTGGGCGATGGTCATCTATCCTTGGGCGCTCATCGAGGAGACCCCCAAGGGTGAACCGCCGCCCCTGACGCTGCGTGCGGAGTTTCCGGTCGACAAGACGGTGCCGCCCACGTTCCTCGTCCAGGCGCAGGACGACGGCTGCAAGGTGCAGAACGCGCTCGCCTACTATGCCGCCCTTACGCGGGCCGGCGTGAAAGCGGAGATGCATCTCTTCGACAAGGGCGGTCACGGATACGGGATGCGCGAACGCGGAAACCCCACGGATTGCTGGCCGATTTTGGCCGAGGCCTGGCTTTCCGGCATCGTCGAAAACGACGATTAGGGGATTCGCAGAAAATTATCAAAGTCTGCTTGACGCGGCGGATGGAAAACTGTATCATACGCATTGATTTTTCAAACCCAAGGAGTCATTAAAATGAATGTCAAGAAAACCATGCTTGTAGCCGTTGCGCTGGCGACGGTCGTCACGACCTCCTTCGCTGCGAAGACCAATCCGGATCTTCAGGCGGCGGACGAAAAGGAGCAGGCCGATCCTTCTGAGGGTCACTACAAGGCGCCCAAGTCTTACGGCTGGTCGGTTATCGCGCTCGGGCTTGCCACGCCGGTGCAGCTGCCTTGGGGCATCGAAAAGTGGGACATCTTCGGTCTTGACCTGAACCTTGGCTATTCCGATTCGATGAAGATGTACGGCTGGGAGTTCGCGTTCGGCGCGAATACCGCCCGCAAGTGCTTCATCGGTCTTCAGACGGCTGTCGGGTTCAACTATTCGAATGAAGATTCCTATGGTCTCGTGTTCTCGCTGTTCAACATGAACAATCAGGAGTTCTACGGACTCTCGGCCGACGCCGTCGGGTACAACCGCAACGTCTACGGGTTGGAGGTCAACGTGCTCGGTGCGATGACGGAGCAGACGATGGGTGGTCTTCAGGTCTCCGGTCTTTCGAGCTTGGTGGGCGAGGATATGTACGGTGCCCATGTTGCGCTCGGCGCGAACTTCGCCCGCCGCGTCCATGGCCTTCAGCTCGCGCTCATCTACAACCAGACGGATCTCCTCTGGGGGTGCCAGATCGGTATCGTCAACATGGCGTTCGCCTGCGACCACGGCTTCCAGATCGGTCTCGTGAACGTGATCATGGACAACCAGCTGCCGTTCCTCCCGATCGTCAACGGCTACTTCTGAGTTCTGTCCGGCATTCCGGAAATGGAAAGCGGTGCCATCTGCCTCTCGCGGGTGGTGCCGTTTTTTATGGTATAATTGGCAGGCATGAAGAGAGAGAAGAAAAGCAATCCGTTTGCCGGACGTCTTGCCGACCTCGTCGCAAAGTTGCGCAGGCGCGGTATCGCCGCCGCGCTCGTACATGGCGAGGCTAACCAGAAGGGGCTTGTCGGATTCGGCTGCGACAACGGCTGTCTGCGAGTGGACGCCGACGGGTCGGCGGTGTTCTTCACGGACTTCCGCTACATCCCGGCGGCGAAGCGCGAGGCACCTTGGCTTGACGTGCGTGACATGGGCTGCTTTCGCGCATCTGACGTGCGACGTCCGCGCGACGGAAAGTTCAGGCTTGGATACGAGGGCTCGATCCCCGCGTCGCGATACCTCGCGCTCAAGCGGACGTTCCGCAGCGCGGAGCTTGTTGATGTGGAGAGGGACCTGCTTCTCCTGCGAGCGGTGAAGACGCCGGACGAGATTGCAAGGGTAAAGGCGGCCGTGTCGCTCAACGACAGGATATGGGGCGAGGTTCGCCGCGAGATCAGGCCCGGGCAGACGGAGAAGGACATACAGCGAATGATCCGCGCGAGGATGAACGACCTCGGCGACGGCGAGGCGTTCGAGACGATAGTGTGCGCGGGGGCGAACGCCGCGGAGTGCCACCACGTCCCGGACGGCACGGTGTGGAGATGCGGCGAACCGCTGCTTGTGGACATGGGCGTGAAGCTTGGCGGCTATTGCTCCGACATGACGCGGTGCATCGGCGGCGCGGCCGGTCTGCGGTCTGCGGGGCGTTCGCTCTACGGCGAGATATACGGTCTGGTGCTTTCCGCGAACCGCGCGGCGATTGCGGCTGCGCGGCCGGGCATGACGGGCCGGCAGCTCGATGCGGTTTCGCGCGGAATCATACGCAAGGCCGGATACGGGCGTCGGTTCGGCCACGCGCTTGGGCATGGCGTAGGGCTTGAGATTCACGAGCTGCCGGTGGCGTCAAAGCGTTCGGATACGGTTCTGAAGCCGGGGATGCTGGTGACGATAGAGCCTGGTGTTTATATCGAGGGCGATCTTGGAGTGCGCATCGAAGACCTTGTGCTTATGACGGAAGACGGATGCGAGGTGCTCACCGCGAGCCCGAAGTGAGGTGCGTAAAGCAAAAAGGCGCGGTTTTTACGCCGCGTCTTTTCTTAATGGTGGTGGGACAAGGATTCGAACCTTGGAAGGCATCGCCAGCAGATTTACAGTCTGCCCCCTTTGACCGCTTGGAGTATCCCACCAAACTGCCTCTCCTCCTTTTTACCGTTCCCCTAGGACAAGAATGGTGCTCGGGGCGGGACTCGAACCCGCAAGGATCTCTCCACATGCACCTCAAGCATGCGTGTCTGCCAATTTCACCACCCGAGCAGGTGGAAAAACAGGCGCGTAATATATCATATTAGGGAGTGGCGCGCAAGAGGTTTTTTTGATAAAATGTTATGCCATGTTTGAGGTGAGGAATATAGTCTTCTCCCGAGGAGGCTCTGAAATCCTCTCTGGAGTGACCTTTTCGGTCGCAACTGGAGAGGTCGTGGCCGTTGTCGGAGCGAACGGCGCAGGCAAGACCACGCTGCTTAAAATACTTGCCGGGATATGGCTGCCGACAGGCGGCACGGCCGTCGTGGACGGCGTGGACATAGTCGAGGAGCCGATTCGCCACCGGCGACGCCTCGGGTGGCTCGGCGAGACCGCGCCCGCCGAGGATGACATGACGGTAAAGGCGTATCTCAAGTACCGCGCAAGGCTGAAGGGCGAGCAGTCCCGCAAGATACGGCACCGCGTGCGCGAGGCGATGGCGGTGTGCTCGCTCGAGCAGTTCGCCGACCAGCGGATTGGGACTCTATCGCACGGACAGCGCAAGCGAGTGGCTATCGCGGAGGCGATGCTGCTTCGCCCGCGCATGCTTCTGCTTGACGACCTTTTCGCGGGGATCGACGAGACCACTCGCAGCAGCGTGGCCGAGGTGATAACCTCCATGCGCTCATTCGCCACGGTCATCATCGCCGGCCATGAACGCGACTGGTTCGAGAGGATAGGCGCGCGCATCGTGGAACTCAAGGACGGGAGGGTGGAATGAGCAGCCCCATGCCAGTCGTCGCAAGACGTGCGTTCGGGCGCATTTCAGGGCAGGCGACCACGGTTCTTGCCGCGGCCGCATCGCTTGCCGCGGCCGGTGCGCTTTTTGCGAACGGTATATTTGAGGCC
>JAEEGG010028117.1_pt1 | contig 10606 bp, 9 predicted proteins | sample 9134161 | NCBI WGS metagenome assembly JAEEGG01 (sample SAMN16246543, study PRJNA631951) | gut metagenome | biome: gut microbiome; feature: rumen; material: CR-attached | host: Bos | place: Iran: Karaj | collected 2018-10 | reverse complement strand
TATATCAAATCGAGCAACGTCTATACTTCTGGTCTTTGTTAATCTTCGAGAACGCTTCGGTTCTCATATACATAAATGGCAGTGCACAATGAGCTTTATCGACTCATCGATATTGCCAGAGAAAACGAATTAATTCATATAAATTTGATATATTAATATATGTTTAAAATAATATTGTCCTTAAATTCCTAATTTAACAGATTAACTATATTTTGACAAGTGATGTTTCAAAAAAACTTGATTATAGTAGCGATTAAACACTCTCAGTGTTGTATAAAAAACTACTTCTGGATATTTTAGCAGACTAAAAGCGTATTTCATTGCTTGTAATTTATTTCCCCCACGGAAATTAATTGACATTTTATCAAAATTATATAAAGTCTCTGCAATCTTCACTTTCCTTTTAGGTAGTTTTTCCAATTGAGGGGCAAGAGATTTAAATAGTGCTGCTTGATATGCATTAATCTTTTCTATTGTCGGGTGATTTTGGGTATCGTCTATATCTCTATTATGAAGATACTTTTTTATTAATTTAATTTTAAACTTTTCTGTCAGGCAAGAAAACAACTGAGGGTCTTGGTATCTGTATAGATTCTCATCGAAATACCCTGTTTCATCGAGAGCTTTTCGTCTGATCAAAAGAGAGCCTGTTCCCATGCTAATGATTCTAGTCATAACTTCAAAATGAATATAGCCATCTTTGTAAGGACGAGTAGCAGAATAAATAGTTCCATTCTTAAAGAACCTCATTAAACAAGAGACTGCCCCCCAGTCATCCGATAACTCTTGGAGTATTGGAACCTGTGTTTCTAGTTAAAATGCGTGCGTGCGCCCGTACGGACGGACGAAGCATCATACGGAGGAAACATAATGAAAACCGATATCATCGAAATCACCCCGTCGGGCGAAGGGATCGCGGAGGCGCTTCGGGAGACCGAAAAGACGGCGGTATACCGCGGACTGGATCCGAAACAGTCGCTTAGGCTTCGGCTGCTCGCCGAGGAAATGACCGGCATGCTTAAAACGCTGGTCGGGGACGAGCGCCTGCATTTCTGGATTGAATCCCAGGCGAATCTGTTTTCCCTGCATCTTTCCGCGCAGACGTACGTGGACGCGGTAACGCGCGAAGCGCTTCTGAAGACGTCGACCTCCGGCAAGAACGCGGCGGCGACGGGCTTTATGGGACGGCTGCGCGACTATTTCACCAGGGTGTACGACACGAACGATATCAATGCGCTGGCGAACGAGATGGGCTATGTGGGTCTCGTCGGCTACGACGCGTCGATGGATATGTCGCCGAACGCGATGCTTTACGGCTGGTCGCTGAACGCGTATCGGCAGACCGTTTCGGAACAGAAAGAAACGGAAACGGAAAAGTGGGACGAGCTGGAAAAATCGATCACGGCAAAGCTCGCGGATGAAGTGAAGATCTTTATCCGGAAAAACACCGTGGAAATGGTCATCGAAAAAGCATTCTGAAAGGAGCAACCAATATGAACATTCAGCAGACGAAAAATGAAAAATCGCTGACGATCGCCGTTGAAGGCCGTCTGGACACCATGACCGCGCCGGAACTCGAAGAGGTCCTGAAGAATTCGCTCGAGGGCGTCGAGGCGCTGACCTTCGATCTCGGGAAGCTGGATTACATCTCTTCCGCAGGACTTCGCGTGCTGCTTTCCGCGCAGAAGACGATGAACAAACAGGGCACGATGAAGGTCCTGCATGCAAACGAGATCGTGATGGAGATCTTCGAAGTCACCGGGTTCTCCGATATTCTGACGATCGAATGACGGATGACCGGTCCGGCGGAGGATTCCGTCGGACCGGCGCATATACGGCTGTCGGGAGATAGGTATGGGAATCGTTGTGAACAACACGGTCACGGTCGGCGTCGTAACGGCGTTTGTCGTTGCGTTTATCGTTCTGCTGCCGCTGATCGACAGACGCGTTTCCGCAAGGCTCGGACTGAACCTCGGTTCCGGTCTCAGTGAAAACCCGAAGGCGTCCTCGCTTCTGAAGCTCCGGCAGCTCGTGCTGTACGGCGTATTTCTTCTGTATTTCGCCGCGTTCGCATTCATCGTGTTCTTCTCGCGGCGAACCGGCGATTCCTATCTGGTGCACGCCGCGCCGTTTCAGGATCTGGTGAACGCGTTCGAAACCGATACCGGGCTTGCGAACGCGCTGCTTTCCGTTTTTCGCGACGGGATCGGAGAGGGGCTGCGGCACATCCGCATCCGGCCGGACGACATCGTTCAGGTCTATCTGAATGTCATGCTGTTCATTCCGATGGGGTATCTGCTGCCGTACGTCTTCCCGTGGTTTCGCGCAAAGGTGCGGACGCGGCCGGTGATCGCGTGCTTTCTGATCTCGTTTGCAACGGAAAACCTGCAGCTGATCTTTCGCCGCGGTCTGTACGACGTCGACGACCTCTTAAGCAACACGCTCGGCGGATGGATCGGACAGCTTCTGTTCGTGTCCGTCGCGTTCGTTGTGACGCATCCGGACTGGCGGAAGGATCTTCGCGCGTACCGGCGCTGGAGACGCCACGCAAGGCGCCGCACGCTGTACCCGTTTGCCAAAAGGATCACGCTGTCCCGCACGACGCTGCTTGCCGCCGACGAATCCGAGGCCCGGGAGTTTTACGTGAACAAGCTCGGCTTCCGCGTCGTCCGGCAGGTCGTTTCGCAGGACGGCACGGAGACGCAGTTCCTGCTCGAAATGGGCAGGATGCAGGTCGAGATCCGCTGTGCGAAGCGGACGGAAGCGCTTCCGCAGCAGTATCTGACGATCACGGCGAAAAACCTCGAAAAGATCCGTGCAAGGCTGTTGAAAAACGGGATCGAGCCGAGCGAGCTGACGTCGGACGCCTACACGGGCGTGCGCAGCCTGTCGTTTTCGGGACCGGACGGCATCTGCGTCACGGTTCTGGAACAGCCCTGATCCGGAAAGCCCGGGCGAAACGATCCCAAACGGCTTTATCGGAAACTGAACGAAAACTCTGCGTAAGGAGGAGAGCGATATGGATCGGCATCCGTCCCCGTCGGATCCGTCGGGCTTCGTGCTGCTGTCGGATTACGTCCCGCACGTTGTACAGGAGATACGGTACTACTCCACCTATAACTTCATCGGCGAACGCATCGACGGCTACGAGGAGCCCTGCGCGCTGATCACCGTTGAGGCGGCGCGCGCGCTGAAGGCGGTCAGCAGCGAGCTGATCGTGCAGGGATACCGGCTTAAGGTGTTCGATGCGTACCGTCCCGTTTCGGCGGTGAAGCAGTTCATCTTCTGGGGGATCGAGGACCAGGATATCCGCATGAAGCCGTACTTCTATCCGGAGCTCGAAAAGCAGGCGCTGTTTGCGGAGGGCTACATCGCAAAGCAGTCGAGCCACAGCCGCGGCAGCGCGATCGACCTGACGCTGCTGGACATGAAGACCGGCAGGGAGCTCGACATGGGCAGCCCGTTCGATCTGTTCAGCGAGGTGTCGCATCCGGATTACCGCGGCGTCACAAAGGAACAGTACGAAAACCGCATGCTTCTGCAAAGGGTGATGGTGCGGAACGGCTTTGTTCCGATCTCCTGCGAATGGTGGCACTTCGCGCTGAAGGACGAGCCGTACCCGGACACGTACTTCACCTTCCCCGTTTCGTCGGCATATCTGCGGCGGTAACGGGCACTTACGATCCGACGTATTGTACGTCGGGTTTTTCTTTTTATCGGATTGCATTCCGGCGGAGACCTGTGGTACAATGCAAACTAGGAGAGTATGCAGATCCATGGAAACCGGATTGCGATCCCGCAAAGAAACAGAAGCATGAAACTCATTCAAAAAATGCGCTCCCGTATGGCGGTCAATATCATCGGCGCGATCGTGATGCTGCTGGTCGTGTTCGGTTTGATCGTCAGCGCGATCGGCTATATGAATTTCACAGACGCCTTCAAGCGCGAGTATTCCGTCACCACCTATCACATGGCGAACACGGCGGCGGCGCTGGTGAACGGCGATCATATCGACGCGTACCTGCAGGGCGAACGTGCCGAGGAGTATCGGCAGACCAAGGCGCATATCGACACGTACTGCGCGAAGATGAACGTCTCGCTGGTGTATGTGATCCGGGTCGACACAGGCGATTACGGCAGGTTCGTTTCGGTGTTCAATTCCGTGAACAATACGGTCGACAATTCCGCGTACACGGAATGGGAGCTCGGACACGCGCGCAACACGACGAACGACGAATACCGGGAAGTATACCGGAGCCTGTATGAAGCGGATGCGCCGTACGGCACCGTTTACCGCATCCGTCCGGGCGACGGCTCGCATCCGCACATCACGACGCTGGTGCCGGTGAAGGATTCCGGCGGGAAGACGACGGCGCTCCTCTGCGTGCAGCGTCCGATGCGCGAGCTTCGGGATGCGCAGCGTCCGTACCTGATCCACATTGCGCTCTCCACCGTCGCACTGGCGATCCTCGCGTCGGCGATCGCCGTGGCGTATATCCGCACGAAGATCCTCCGTCCGATCCAATCGGCGTCCGACGAGGCGACGCGGTTTGCAAAGGAGAACACCAAGGGCGAGCCGATCGGTACGATCAGCCGGTACGAGGAACTGCAGAACCTGACCCGGGCCATCGACACGATGGAAACAGACATGGTGCGCTATATGGAAAACCTGACGGCGGCAACGGCGGAGAAGGAACGCATCGTTGCGGAGCTTTCGCTTGCGAATACGATCCAGATGAACTCGATCCCGAACGACTTCCCCGCCTTCCCGGACCGAACCGAATTCGATATCTACGCCTCCATGGATCCCGCGAAGGATGTCGGCGGCGACTTCTATAACTTCTTCCCGATCGATGAGGATCATCTTGCGATCGTGATCGGCGACGTTTCCGGCAAGGGGATCCCCGCGGCGCTGTTCATGATGGTCACGAACATTCTGATCTCCGACCGCACGCGCATGGGCGGTTCGCCTGCGGAGATCCTTGCGTATGTGAACGACGATCTTTGCAAGCACAACAAGGCGGACATGTTCGTCACGGTCTGGCTCGGCATTCTGGAGCTCAGCACCGGAAAGCTCGTCGCCGCCAATGCGGGACACGAATACCCGATCCTCGCGCAGAACGGAACGTTTGCGCTGCTGCAGGACAAGCACGGCTTCGTCGTGGGCGGCATGGACGGCATGCGGTACCGGAATTACGAGCTGACGCTCGCGCCGGGCGATAAGCTGTTCCTGTACACGGACGGACTGCCGGAGGCAACGGATGCGGACGAACGGATGTTCGGTACGGAACGCGTGCTTGCGGCGCTGAACGGCGCGAAGGACGCCTCGGCGCAGGAGATCCTGCAGGCCGTGCACGCGGCGGTAAACGATTTTGTAAAGGATGCGGAGCAGTTTGACGATTTGACGATGCTCTGTCTGGACTATCGAGGAACAACAGGAGAGAATACGTATGGAACAAAAGCATGAAACCGTAACGATCGCACTGTCCGGAAGGATCGATTCCGGCAACGCAGCGGAGATTGAAAAGCAGATATTCGCAAAGCTTGCAGGCAAAGAACACGCGCCCGTCATTCTGGACGCGGGCAATCTTGCCTATATCTCAAGCGCGGGGCTCAGGATCCTGCTGCGCATCAAGAAAAAAAACCCGGACCTGACGATCACGGGCGTCGGTTCCGAGGTCTACGAGATCTTAGACATGACGGGCTTCACCGAAATGATGAAGGTGGAGAAGGCATACCGCACCGTTTCGATCGACGGCTGCGAGGAGATCGGGCGCGGCTCGAACGGCATCATCTACCGGATCGACAAGGACACCGTCGTCAAGGTCTACCGGAACGCAGACGCGCTTGCGGACATTCAGCATGAGCGTGAGGTCGCGCGGCTTGCGCTGGTGCTCGGCATTCCGACCGCGATCTCCTATGACGTCGTGCGCGTGGGCGAAAGCTACGGCTCGGTGTTCGAGCTGCTGAACGCGCGTTCGTTCTCGAAGATCCTTGCGCGGGAGCCGGACAAGTTCGACTGGTGCGTGAAGGAATATGTGGAGATGCTGAACCGCATCCACGGCACGCTCGTGCCGAAGGGCAAGCTGCCCGACATGCGGCAGAAGATGCTTTCGTGGGCGGATTTCATCCGCGATCGTCTGCCCGAAGCCGCGGCGAACAAGCTGCGCGCGCTGATCGAGGCGATCCCGTACGACGATCACCTGCTCCACGGCGACTTCCATACCAAGAATCTGGAGCTGCAGAACGACGAGGTCCTGCTGATCGACATGGACACGCTCTGCGTCGGACACCCGATCTTTGAGCTCGGCTCCATGTTCAATGCGTTCGTCGGGTTCTCTGAGGTCGATTACGACGTCATCCGCCGGTTCCAGGGCTTCGATCGGGAAACCGGCCGGACGTTCTGGCGGCGGGCGCTTTCCGCCTATCTCGGAACGGACGACGAAAAGAAGATCAAAGCGGTCGAGGACCGCGCCCGCGTGATCGGATATGTGCGGCTGCTGCGCCGCTCGATCCGCCGCAACGATCTGACGTCCGAAACGGAACGCGCGGAGTTCGAGCATTGGAGAAGCGAGCTCATCGAGCTTCTGGAACGCACGGATACGCTGCTGTTCCTCAGAAGCGAGCTGACGGTCGAGGCGACCGACGAAAATCTTTCCACCGTCCTCACCTTCGTCGACAGGCATCTTTCCGGCGCAGGGTTTTCCGGAAAGGTGAAGATGCAGGTCGGGCTTGCCACGGAGGAGATCTACGTCAATATCGCGCATTACGCGTATGCGCCGAAGACCGGAACGGTCGCGGTGCGCGTGGAGACCTCCGAGGATCCGAAGAGCGTGACGATCACCTTCACGGATCGCGGGGTTCCCTACGATCCGCTGAAGAAAGCGGATCCGGACGTGACGCTTTCCGCCGAGGAGCGCCGGATCGGCGGGCTCGGCATCTTCCTCACAAAGAATGTCATGGACGAGGTGCATTACGAATACCGCGACGGACAGAACGTGCTGACGATGAAGAAGCGCGGGTAAGGAGCGGAACATGATCAGCGGAACGGACAGGATCGATCTGCATATGCACACCACGGTCTCCGACGGCACGGATACGCCGGAGGAGCTGCTTGTGTTCGTCAGGGAAGCAAAGCTCGGATTGTTTTCCGTCACGGATCACGACGCGGTCAAGGGCTGCCGCAGCATCCTCGCGGTTCGCAGACCGGACGATCCCCTGTTCCTGTGCGGCGTCGAGTTCTCCTGCAAGGACGAGGAGGGACAGTACCATATCCTCGGCTACGGCTACGATCCGGACGCGAAGCCGATCAACGCCGCCGTCGAACACGGGCATGCCCTTCGCATGAACAAGCTGAAAAAGAGGCTGGCGTTTCTTGAGGAGCGGTTCGGATTCACATTCACGCCGGAGGAAACGAAAGCGCTGTATGCGATGGACAATCCCGGCAAGCCGCATATCGCGAACATGATGGTGCAGCACGGCTACACACATAGCCGCGGCGAGGCGATCGAAAAATATCTCAGTCAGGCAAAGTTCCCGAGCGAATACGTGCGACCGGAGGAAGCGATCGAGGGGATCCGCTTAAGCGGCGGCATTCCCGTGCTGGCGCATCCGTGCTACGGCAACGGCGATCAGCTCATTCTCGGCGACGCGCTGACAAAACGCGTCAAAAAACTCATGGACTTCGGTCTCTTGGGACTGGAAGCGTTCTATTCCGGCTTTCCGAAGAAGCTCATCGACGAGGTGCTTTCCCTTGCGGACCGCTTCGGTCTGTACGTCACGGCAGGCAGCGACTATCACGGCAGAAACAAGCCGCTGATCGCGATCGGCGATACGGGACTCCCGCAGGTCTCCGACGCGCCGGACGCATTGCGCCGCTTCCTTGCGGCGGTCCGGATGGAATGATCCGATCCGGCAAACCGGCATAAAAACAGAACAGCGCACCGACGCCGCGGCGCCGATGCGCTTTTTGTATTTTTAAGCTTCAGAACTTCGGGACCAGCTCGCTTGTGAGGAAGCCGATCATATCCTGCAGATTGCGCCAGCCCTCGGACGCGTAGATGGTGCGGTTGATGATCTGATCCATAAAGATCATCATGCTCGAACGCCCGCCGTCCAGATTGTACGCAACGGTGCAGCCGTAGTCCGAAAGATTTTCCGTCACCTGCGCGAGGGTGGATTTGCCGTATGCCATGGCAAGATGGTGATACGGGCAGATCGACGCCATCACGGTGCGCATGGTCACGTCGTTGTACGACAGCGGATGTCCGGTGATGTCGATGATCTCGCCGTTCTGCATCAGCGCGGGACCGAACACCCACGAGTCGCGCACGCCCTGCTTTAAGAGGTCGTCGGCGGTCCAGACGCTCTGATCAACCAGTTGCATGGAGCCGTCCGGGAAGAAGGCAAAGCCGATCTCGTCCTGTTTTTCCTTGAAGACGATACCGCGGCGGATCTGCAGACCGTCCGCGTTATATCCGAAGGTAAAGTAGTCGCCGGTCAGCGCAAGCACCGTCCGGTTCTGCCGCGCAAGCACCTTTGCCGTGACGGAGCCGTTCGGCTTATCGCCGCCGCCGGACAGGATGCCGACCGGCGGATTCCCGTAGGTGCAGATCAGATCGGCGCGCGTCGGCTTGCATTTGTACGCCGCGTCATAGCAGGCAAAGATGCAGCCGTCGCCGTTGTAATAGAGCCAGGGACCCTCCGCAGGGTCGCCGATGTACAGATACTCGGTTTCAGCGCCGCGGTTCGAGGCGGGAAGATCCGCCGTCGCATCCGTCTTATAGAGGGAGATCCCTTCGACGCCGTGCTGCCCGTGTCCGTCGGCGCCGGCAACGGCGACCCGTCCGTCGCCGAGCAGCGCGACGGTGTGCCAGAGCCCTGCGGAAACGCCGAGCACCTCGTCCCAACCGGACACGTCGCATTGTCCGCAGGCGTTGTCGCCGGTCGCAAGCACGCGGAAATCGTCGGTCAGACCGACGGTGAAGTTCCCGCCGCAGCAGATCCGGATCACGTTGCTCCAATCGGACACATTGCACTGACCGAAGCTGTTGTCGCCCGTTGCGGAAACGGTTCCGTCGCGGTGCAGGGCAACGGTGTGCCGGAGTCCCGCCTTGACGGAGATCACGTCTGTCCATTCGCCGACCTGACACTGTCCGTCCGCGTCAAGTCCCGCCGCAACGACGGTCCCCTGTTCCGTCAGTCCGACGTTGTGGAACGCGCCCGCGGCGACTGCGGTGATCCCGCTCCATTCGCCGACGGCGTCGCGTCCGTACTGACCGGCGCCGAGGTTGGTGACGGTGCCGTTCCGATGCAGGATCAGCGCATGGTTCAAACCGAGCGCAGCGTCCGCGGCGTCTTCGATTTCCGCCGCCGCCTTTTCCGCGCCGAGCGTGTCGCCCAAAAGCTCCACGCGTCCGTTGTTCAGCCGGATCAGGGAGAAATATCCGCCGACGACCTTATCGCCCGGGGCAAACGCCGTCTTCAGATCGTCATACCGGCGATCGCCGGTCAGCACGGGCTCCTGCCCGAGCAAAAGCGAGTACCACGCACCCGCGTGGAGCGCGTCGGCATACTGTTCGCGCAGCCGGTACAGCGTTTCCGTCCACGCCGCGCTGAGTTCATCCTGCACAGCCGTGCGAAGCGCGTCGTCGGCGACGGAAGAAAGCAGTTCGAACGCGCGATCGTGTTCCAGCTCGTCCAGCGCGGTCCGCGCTTCGGCAACCAGCGCGCGGTCGTTTTCCTCCACGATCTGCTGTTCGATCTCGGCGATCAGCTCCTGCCGCAGTCCGGACGCCCGAAGAAGCGCAATCGCCTCCTCCAGCCGTCCTTCCTCCCGCGCGGCAAGCGCTTCCTCCAGCTTTCTCTGCCGTTCCATCTCGGCGGAAACCTGTTCGGAGCGCTCCGGATCGAGCTGCGCCTGTTCCAGCAGCTGCAGCGCTTCGTCCAGACTGCCCTGTTCCTCGGCAAGGATCGCGCGGCACAGCAGATCGCGCCGACGGAGCTCCTCCGCGAACGTTTCCGGCACGCCCGGATTTTTCGTACGGGCGGACACCTTTTCGATCAGATCCAGATCGGACACCTGATGCGCGCCGTCGTCGGCCTCCAGAAGCGCGTCGATGCAGCAAAGAACGCCGTGCGCGCCGATCTCCGGATACTGCTTTCCGTATCCCAGGAACGACAGCGGATACTGTTCAAGCAAAGCGCCGTAAGCGTCGATCGCTTCCGCATGGCTGCCCTCGGAAAACAGCCTGTTCGCAGTCTCTTCCGCACTGCTGAGCTTTCGTTTTTCGTACCAGATAAAGATACCGCCCGCAAGGATCAGAACTGCGAGCGCGACGGAAATCGTCAGAATAATACGCTTTGTCTTCGAATGTTTCATAGTATTGTTTATTGTAATAAAAAGCGGGAAAAAAGTCAATATATCGTCGTTTTTCGCAATCCGTTCCCGGCATTCCGCTGCGAAAAAATGCTGCGCAGGCAGACAAAAAGCAGGCACGGTTTCGTGCCTGCCGTATATTTGCCGATACATCGAATGCCTGCTTACGCTTCATCGACGGGCGCTTCGTCCGATTCTTCCGATACTTCCTCCGGAACGGCTTCGTCC
>JAEEGG010028112.1_pt1 | contig 10607 bp, 6 predicted proteins | sample 9134161 | NCBI WGS metagenome assembly JAEEGG01 (sample SAMN16246543, study PRJNA631951) | gut metagenome | biome: gut microbiome; feature: rumen; material: CR-attached | host: Bos | place: Iran: Karaj | collected 2018-10 | reverse complement strand
CTCGACTTCGTGGCCAATCTCGGCACGGTCCCCGAAGAGGCCCGCGCCGAAGTCTTCACCGCACTCCTCGCCGCGAACTTCTACTGGAACGAGACGCTCGGCGCGACCCTATCCTGGAACACCGACCTCGAAGAGGCCGTTCTCATCTATCCAATTCCGCTCGCCGACGCGACGCCCGAGTCCATCGAGACGATCTTCAAGCGCTTCGTCGAACTCCAGGCCGCTTGGTCCGACCGCCTCTCCAACCTCGTCGCCGCCGCGCAGGAAGACGAACCCGATGATGACGCCGACGATAATTCGGTCGCTGACGACAGCGGTCTTATCATAAACCCCTAACCCCCCCCTAACCCCTGACCCCTAACCCCTAAAAGGAGGTCTCCCATGCCTATCTCCATCACAGACTTCAAGACCTGGGCCGCGCAGAACCAAGGCACCACCGTGGCGGTGGACACCGGAACGCAGACGCTCGTGAACGCCTCGACCCAGATCAGCCTCTTCGACCGCATCTTCAGGCGCGGCGCCGTCAAGAACGTGCGCGGCGCCGCGATGGCGGACTTCACCCGCGCGCTCAGCGTCAGATACGGCGCCTCCATCGCGCAGCAGGCCATCTCCGCCGCCGGGCTCTCCTCCACGTCGAAGCTCACGGGGCAGAAAATCACAACCATCGTGGCCAGCGCCAAGCAGATCCGCGCCAGACTGCTCAGCCAAAGCTCCGGCGCCAATCTCAACGTGGGCACGCAATCCATAACCCCGGCGCAGATCGCAGGCTTCGGGCCTGACGGACAGAAGGCCGTGAAGCATTTCCGGAACCTGCGCACCGTAGCCGTAGACATGCTAGGCGAGACGCCGCTATCCGCGACCGACTACCAGGACTTCCGCGCGCGCGTCGCCGGCGTCAAAGCAGGGCTCGCCGCCTTCCCCACCTACATCCCCAACCTTCCCGCCAACAGCCTCCCCGGCGGAATCGACCTGGACTTCATCCTCGAGGCCCGCGCACTCTTGCAGGCGCTCAACGACAAAGACACCCAGTCCGGCGCCCTCCTCACGAACCGGCCGCTTAGCCCCACCAACGTCCAGGACTTCAAGACCGTCTGGCGCGAATCTGTGCTCAAAGCACTTGTCGCCCTGCGCGGCACCACCACCGACCAGAACACCATCAGGGCGATCAACGACGCGATCAACCACATCAACGCCAACCCGCAGTCGTTCGACCAGCGCATTCCGCTTACGAGCAAGACCGTGAAGGCGCTCACGCCCGTCGTGGCCGACTGCATCAAGGAACAGCTGAAGCTGCGGAACGCCAGGGGCGTCAAGTTCAGCGATTCCGTGATCGCCGAGAAGATCGTCGCCGGCTACAGGCAGACCCTGAACACGCGCCAATGGCCGATCATCGACAAGACCTTCGCCGTGGCCGTGGGCGGCCGCCCAGACGAACTCCGAAGCACGATCACGCCCGCAGCGCAACTCGGGCGCGCGCCGGGGGCGGCGAACGGCGTGATCCACTACCCGGCAGGCGTCAACGGCTACATGTGCCATTCGGCGGACACGGACCACGCCGTGAACCTCGCGGTCTCGAGCCTTACAGTCCAAGGGCCGGTTGGCACGGAACTCGCGTTCTGCGGCGTCCGCCACGGCGTGCACAGCGCATGGGAACTCCCCACCGCCGCCAGCCGCGCTAACGCGAACGTGCACCGCGCCGAGGAGGCCGTGATCGCCGCATTCATGGCGAAATACGACCTCCCCACGCATCCCCAGGCCCTTCCCGCCCCCGACGCGAACGGCACGATCAACGTGACTCTGGACATGGTCTCCGTCTCGCTGCTCACGCCCGACACGACGCGCCACTTCTGGGCCAAAGGCTCTTCCAAAGATGAACGCTCGATGCTCATCGATCAGACCCAGGCCTGGAACTCGGTGGCGCAGCTCGGCGTGACGTTCCAATACCAAGGGCAGCAGATCCGCATCATGCCGCAGATCCACACCTTCAACTTCGGCGTCAACTCCGGAGCCGTGAACCACAGCTCCATCATGCCAAACCTGTTCGGCGGTTGGGATCTCTCCGACAGCATGAACACCGCCGCCATGGCTGCATTCCGCCAGGACGTCACGACTTTCATCAATGATCCAAACCAGCCGGCGGCGAAGAGGACCGCCGCCCAGACGCTCCTCGCCCAGTGCGACCAGGTGCTGAACGCCAAAGGCGAGCGTAGGGATTCCCACGACGCCTACAAGGTCGCCGCGCGCATCGCGGTGCTGGCCAACCTCATCGGCAACGTGCCGTGCTGGAACTGCAAGAGCGGCAAGGACCGCACCGGCGAGATGGACGTGGAGTGCAAGTTCCTCTCCACGCTCATCGCCCGCGGCGAGGACATCCCCGCCCCAGGAGCCCCCCTCACCAAGGACCAGCAGGGCCTCTTCCGCGCGATCGCGTTCGAAGGCGGCAACTTCGAGGTCCAGAAGGCGAACACCGGCTTCGAGGGATACAAGACGGAGCGCGTCGTTTCGATCATCAAACGCCTGGGCGGCAAGATATACCGCATGTTCCACGCGGGCGGCTCGAAATACGTGGGCGTGTGACGCTTCAGCGCACCCCCCGCAAAGACGCGGCGAGCGCGCAGGCGCCGCAGTCGGGGTGGACCGCGAGGCAGAACTCCCTGTGGATGTGCAGGAGCCCCTGTATCAGAAGCCCGTTCCCCGCATACAGCGACGGGTTATGGTCGCGGCCGAGAAGACGGAACGCCGCCAGGCGAACCGGCGCCGAGACGTCCTCGGGCAGAATCCACTCCGGCGCCTCGGCCATCCCGCCCTCCGCGATGGCGAACGGCACGAGGACGTTCGCGATGATGGCTCCCGCCCTGCGGCGGCCCATGTGGTTCCCTTCGCACAGAACCGCCGCGGCGGCGCGCTGCCCATTCCTCGCCGAAAGGTCGCATGCCATGAGGCGTCCGCGCAGGGCCGGCCCCTGGCTGAAGAGGGCGGCGGCGGCCTTGAGCCGGCGCTCCGGCGAGTTGGCCGGGCGCACGTTCGAGCGCCGCCACGGCCGCTCCTGCGTGACCTTCATCTTCGCGACGCACGAAAGCGCGGTCTCGGCGTACCCGGGGTCCGCCGGCAGTTCGCTCCACGGCATCTGCGCCGCGACTTCGCGGAACGGAAAGGCATTGTACTTGTAGCCAAGCGCCGCGAACACCTCCTCGTAGAAGAGCTGGTCGCGGGACGCACCGCGAAGCAGAAGATCCTTGATGCGGAGCGCCTTGCGCGCGAGGCGGGCGCGTCCGGCGGCGGACAGCGCCGCCAATGCCGCATCGGGCCGGCCCCGAAGCGCCAGTTCGCACGGGCGCGGCTCGCGCGGGATGCAGGCGAATGGATACGCCCCCACGTCTATCTTCGCTAAGTCGAAGCCAGGGCGCGCGGCGGCGATGCCGCCAAGCGAGACGCTTGCGCATCCAGGCGGAAGGCCTGGCGGCGGCGGGCCGTCGAACCATGTGGCATGGACGACGACGCGCCGATAGGCCGGGTCGGCGGAATGCGAGTGCGCCGTCCAGTCGGACGGGTTCACATGTATCTCCACGTCGCCCACAAGCCGCCTCGGCGGTGAGCCTATCTCGACGACGGCGTTCTTGAAGTCCGGCCCGGCCTCCAGGTTCCAGATGCCGGCGTCGAGGACGCGTAACGGCTCTCCGTCAAGCGTGCGGAGTCCGCCGGGCCTCAACGCGCCGTCGTACCACACTGCCTGCACCTGCCGCTCGGAGATTGGATTTTCGGTGAACATGGTTTAGGGCCTTTCGCAGGACAATAGGAGAACAGGACATTTAGGACTATTAGGACAATAGGACTATCCACTGCGCCTGCGGGCCGCCGGAAGGAGGGGCACCGTCAGGACTTTCGCGCCCCTCAAGAAGCTTCCCGCCCGCTAGACGCAATGGTTCTAGATCGGTTTCAGAACGGGTCGTTCGCGGCGACGGGCGTCGCGATGTGGATGTTCTCGTAGGTCTTCGCGCGCGGTATCACCTGCGGGATGCCGAACGCGATCACCCCGGCCGACTGCTCGAGCGCGAGCATCAGGAAGAACGCCTCGGACGGATCGAACGTGAAGTAGTAGTGCTGCTGGTCTCCGTCGTGCGGCTTCTTCCACACGTCGAAGGCGTAGCCGGGCCTCGGCTCAATGCGGTGTTCGAACTTGATCACGGTCGTGGCGTTCACCGAGCGGTGGAAGAGCCCCTTGCCGTCGGCGATGTTCTCCTGTATGCCGCGCATCACCTGCAGGATCTGCGAGAGGTCCGAGGCGTCGAGCTTCAGCACGGCCTTGTTCTTCCAGTCGAAGGAAGGCATGATGATGTTGCCCGGCTCGCGGGACCCCGCTGTCTTCTGGTGGGCTATGCTCAGGAAGATGCTGCCGGCCGTCTCGTCGTGCGCGGGATGCAGCTCCATCTGCAGGGCGCTGCCGGTGCCCTTCGAGTTTGCATGATAGTAGGAAAGCCTGGGCCGATACGCCGCAGTGCCTCCTGTCTTCTCTATGGTTTCGTTCATTGTCGTCTCCTGTTTCGGTTTTGATGTCTGCGCCTTCCACGCGGAAGACGCAGATATTTAACCAAAAAACGGGAGGCGAATTGTCAAGCTACTGTAAAAGTATTGTAAAAGTTTTGTAAATCTATTGTAAATCTATTGTAAAGGACCCGTGTGCAGAACACGATATCCGAACGCACCGAGAGAGAATCCGTTGGCGGCGGGGCCGCCGGAAATGGCATCCACAAAACTCGTGCCGGCAGGGAAGTCGCTCCCCGCGAGAGAGCCCTTGGTGGCGGCGCCGCGATTTAGGACGAACACGAACCGCCGCCCCGTCTTCGCCTGAGTGCGCACAACGACCTCCACGTCGCCGGGGCCGTCCGAGGCCGTCCAGTACGCGCTGCGCTCCACCTCGGGATGCTTTTCGAAGAAGTCCTCCGTCCAGTCGTCGAGGCGTATCACCTTGCCGCCGGACTTCTCGAACGCCGCAAGGCGCGCGGCGGACTCGCCCGCCATGTAGGGCGTGGGCGGCAGCACCACCGCGTCGTAGTCCGCGCGCGTCAGTTCGCCGATCGTCTCGTCGTCCAAGTACTCTATGCGCGCGCCGCCCATGCGCAGGCCGTTCGCGATGCGATCGCGGGAATGGCATAGGCGCTTCTCAAGATACGGCCTGTCGCCGGTCTTGAGCATGGTGTACATCGTGGTCTCGTTCGAGAGATACACGGCCGTGCGCCCATGCGTGCGCTTCAGGGAATTCCCGTCGTGCCTGCGATGGAACGCGGCGATCTCCTCGGCCGAGCGCTTCACGCCATGATAGACGGGAAGGCGCGTGCCGTCCGTGTCGATGAGCATCCACATGGGGACGGAGTCCCCCTTGCGCTCCCACGCACGCGGCCCCTTCTTGAACACCTTGTTTCCGTGGTCGGAGTACGGCTTCCAGGCGAACACCATGTTGACGCCCACCCCGTGCGCGACCATAGCCCAGTTCTGGAGCGCCGCGAACTCCCCGGGATAGTGCGGCTGCACGTATATTTCCCATCCTATGACAGGTCGGCCCTTCATCGCAGACTCCGCCATCTCAAGGATCTCGATCATCTCGGTCTTGCCGCCGAGAGTCCGCGGGAAGTCGCAGACGTACTGGCAGTCAAGGGCCGCCGCGCCCAGGCGCCGCCATGTGGGCAGGACGAGGTGGGCGAAGAAGTTGGGCCAGCAGTAGTTGTTGGTGTAGAGGGTCTTCTTGTCGTGCCTGCGCGCGGCGGCGGCGAAAGTGGTGTACATGTCGATGGACGCCTTCGTACGCCAGCGATACCAGTCCATCGCCATCTCGAGGTTCTCCGGCCTGTTAAGATGGGCGCAGAGTTCCTTTCCGATCCTGCCCATGTTGGCGTACCAGTCAACCGCCGCCGCGCCGGTCTTCTCCTCCGAGGCCGCGGACGATGCGTATATCGGCTGGCGCACGTCGTCCCATGACGCGAAGCTCCGCCCCCACGCCTTGTTGGCCGCGGAGAGGTCGCCGCCGTAGCGGCCGCGGCAGAATGCGCGGAAGTCGTCGTCGGCCCACTTCGTGGGGCAGACCGCGCCCCTGTTGAACTGCGGCGCCTCGTTGCCGAGCTTCACCGCCCACACGCCGGCGTCCTTCGCGAGGCGCCGCCCCATCTCGTCGCCGCGGCGGACGATCTCCGCGCGCCCCGCCGGCGAAAAGATGTCCAGCATCCCCGAGACGGGGTTGTTCATGCCCGGCACGTTCGTCGGCCCGCGCGCATCCACGAAGACATCATCGGCCCACGGCGCACCGAGGATGGCGTTCACGAACGAATCGCCCCCGCTCACCGCCACGGGCGCTATGTCGCGCGCCTCCAGAACGTTCGCAAGATTGTAGCCCGCCCACCATTCACCGGTGTGGATCATGTCGTTGCCAACGCCGAAGAGGCGTTCCGGCGGCGTGGCGGCGAACAGTGCGAAGCGCATCGCGCTGCGGCCGTAGAGCATCGAGAGTCCGATGCGTCCGGAACCTGTGTTGGTGGGGTTGAACATGCCGTCCGCGCGGATGTGCGGCGGAAGCTCGGCGGTGACGAGATACGCCCCCGGCTTCAGACCCTTGAAGTCAAGGCGGAACGACTTCTCCTGACCGAAAGACCAGTTCGCGACTTTCTGCGCTCCCAGCACGCGCTCGAACGTCCCGTCCCAGCTGCGCAGACGAAGAGTCAGCGTCCCTCCCAGCAGGAACGGAAAGCCCTGCGGCCATTGGCCCCGCACGTCGGAGTGGTTCGGCACCTCGTGCCTGACGATCACCTTGCGGGGCGCCGAGCCCTCGTAGAGGGCGGGAAGCTCGTCCGCGCCGTATCCCTCCATGCGCACGGATATCCAGTCGCCGGGCGCGCCGAAGTACTTCATGCCGTTGAAGCGCGTCTGCTCCGCGCAGACCGCAAGGCACACCGCCGCGAAAGCGGCGAGGGCGCCGCTTCCCCGAATGACCGCTGAGCTTTTCACTTTATGTCAACCCTGAAGCCCGAGTAGTCGGTGTGCTCGTAGCAGCCCATGTCGGGGGTGCCGTTGGCGACGCGCAGATAGCGCCTGTCGTTGCGGATGTCGAGCGTCCCCTCCATCCAATCGAAGAGAATGCCGGAGTCGCGGCATGGAGACCCGCCCCGGGTGGTGTAGTCGAATGCGGCGCGGTCGCGGAAGCGCGGATCGGCGCCTACGACGCAACCACGCGTTCCGTCGGCAATCGTCGTAGCCCCGGTGTCGAAGAACGAATTCACGGCGCGGGTGTTCAGCATCGGAGGAACCTGTTTGCCCGTCGCGCCGTTCGTCGAGACGTTTCCGGAGACGATCAGGTTGGCGTATATGCAGCCTGCGCTGGATGTGTCCCAGGTATCTATATACACGGCATACGGCTCTTCCGCCGACACATTGTCCACAAGGCTGCAATTCGACATCTCGGACGCCTCCGCCTGATAGCAGAAATTGAACACTATGCCACTGTTGACCGTGTTGGTGTTGTGGTGGAAAAGGCAGTTTCGAACTGTATTAGTCATTCTATCCTGCGAATTGTAATAGTTGACTATAGCCCGTCCGCCCAAGTTGGCGGCAAATTCGCATCCGTCCACAAGCATCCTCTCGCGGTTGTAAATCACCGCGCCAGTGCCGGTTTTGTTTCCAGCGAATCTGCTTCTTCTGAACTGTATCTGATGTTCGTCCGCCCACTTGACTGCGTTCACGCTCAGGACCGGACCAAGCCAAAACGTGGAATTCGCGCTCTCGTTGCTCTCCACCACGCAGTCCGTCACATAGAGATTCCGCACCATGTTGTAGCTGTTGTCATGACGGGCGCTCAAGACCGCGCCAGCGGTCCCCGCCCTGTTCCCGCGAAAGACGCATTTGTCGAACGCAAAGCGCTTCATCCACTGAAAGCAGAACGCCCCGCCATACTCATCGGCAGAATTGTTTTCGAAGATGCAGTCCACATACGTGTTGGTGAGTGCGTAGGTGCCGCTGAAATCCGACGATTTGTACCCGTTGAGATACCACACCCCGCCTTCGGACGCCCTGTTCGTACGGAACGTCGTGTTCGACGCCACCCGAACGTTTCCGCTGAGTGCTCCTCCCTGGGTAGTCGCAGAATTGTTCGTGAACACGCAGTCCAGCACACAAAGTCCCATGTCGTTCGTCTCCACCGGTCCGGAAGAAAGCGAATAACAGACTGCGCCGGCTATGTTTCCGGCGGAACAGTTCTCAAATCTGCATTTTTCAAGGACGGCGTCGGCGTACATTATGGTGAGGCTCAGTGCGCCGCCATCTACGCTCGCGGTGCAGTTGCTGAAGACGCATGATGAATACTCCGTCTTGACGGAATTGTATGAAGAGCATATTGCGCCGCCGTTTCCGTTCGTCGCGATGCAGCTCTCGAAAACGCAGTTCGTGAGGCCGACGACGCAATCCGTGGTCCATCCGCGTTCGCAGCAGATGCCGCCGCCCTTGTATCCACGGCCGTTCCTGAATATGATGTTAGCAAACGTCGCACGTCGGTTTGAGTTCTGGAGCGTAAAGCAGCTGTTCGTGTCGCCGCCGTCGATCACCACCGGATTCTGCTCCGTTCCCTCGCCCAACAGCGACATCGTGTAAGGGCCGCTCTGCGTGCTGTACAGCGCATGAGCCGGCTCATAGACCCCGCCTGCGATGTGCACGATGAGCTGATCCTGATAACGCCCAGTGGTCATCGCCTTCTGAATCGTCTTGAACGGCGCTGTCTGCGAGCCGTTGTTCGAATCGCTGCCGGTGGCGCCGTTGACGTAATAATCAACGCCAGAGCCCGCCAGCGCAAACATGATCACAGAGGCCAGAACTGTCGCCCTATGCAACTTCCAACGACCCCCAGTGTCATATGCGTTGTAGAGTAGAGACCCACGTCTCGGCGTTACCGCTAGTGTGATTTCCCCCTCATCAAACCGTATGTGCGGATTTCCCGCATACGGCTTTTCTTGCATGGCTTTCTCGAAGTTCTTCATTCTCTATCTTCTCTTTGCTTCCTCGCAACACCGCTATTGTACCACTTTCTTGAATGGATGTCCATGCCTCGTTCCATTTTGAAGGTTCCCAAAAATTTCTCCTGTTCGCCATCCGCCCGTGTGCAGTGCAGGTGCGGCCGATTCCCGGAAGCAAGCGATGCGGCCGGCGCAAGGCGCGCGGCCGGCGAAGCGGCAGGGGGTGACGGCAATCTCACGATTGCCGAACCCCCGTGACGCGAGACGCAACGCGCGCCTTCCGCCGTGCCGCAGAGCGCCGGGAATCGGACGCACCTGCACCGCACACGAGTCAGTGGCTAGTTTCTGGTTTCTAGTTTACGCCCGCAGGAAGGATTCGCGCATTTGGCACGAAATGCCAGTTTTTGGCTGTTGGTGCCAATCATTATATATCTCTCTGCTGGTTCTACTGTCGAATATTCCCCGGCCGTTGCAGTCATGGCGCCGGCGCAGCGGAGGTCTCCTCGGACTTCGCCACCTCCTCGAGCTTCTCCAGGAACGCCTCGGGGCCGCCGCGCTGGTAGCCGCCGAAGCGCTTCACCTCGTCGCCGTTCGGCTTCACCACGATGGAGCACGGAAATCCGCGCACGGCGTACTTCTTGGTGAGCTCAGGGTTCTGGCGCTTGGCCAACTTGGTGAGAATGTCCTTGTTCTGCGGCGAATCTATCATCACAAGAATGAACTTGTCCTTCGCCTTCTGGATGAACTTCTTGTCAGAATAGACCTCCTTGTCCATCTTCACGCACCACCCGCACCAATCGGATCCTGAGAATGCGAGAAGTATGAGCTTCTTCTCCTTCTCGGCCGTCTTCTGCGCTGCGGCGAAGTCCTCCGACCATCCTTTGGGCACGCTCTTCGAAGTCTTCGCCGCGTACGACGACATTGCCACGACCGCACAAAGGGCCGCCATTACTACTTTCAACTTCATTGTTCTCTCCTCTTTTGGTGTTGTTGCTGGTTGAATCCAGGGAAAAAGATTTCTCAAGGTCTATAGCGATAGCCGCCGGCGCGGATGGTCTCAATGTGGCTGGAGGCGGGGCCGAGCAGTTTGCGTATCTTGAGTATCGCCATGTCAACTGTGCGCGTGGTGGCGCCCATGCGCATGCCCCACGCCTTGTCTATCAGCTCGTCGCGGCTCAGGACGACGTCGGGATTCTCCGCGAACACTCGAAGCACAATGGGATCATGCGCAGAAAGCCTGGTCGTGCGCTTCGTGACGAGGTTGGTGAGAGTGAGCCTGCGGGGATCGACCTTGTGCCCGGCGATGACAAAGGAGGAGTCGGGCGCGATTGGCTCCTTAGCCTCTGCGCTTATGGCGGAGCGGCGGAGAATGGCGGCCACGCGCGCCACGAGCTCCTGCGCGCTGAACGGCTTGGTGAGATAATCGTCGGCCCCGATGTTGAGACCGTGGACCTTGTCAACGTCCGCGTCGCGGGCGGTGAGGAAGAGTATGGGCGTCAGCTCGTCAACTTCGCGAATTTCGGCGCACACCTCGAATCCGCCCTTCCTCGGCATCATCACGTCGAGAATGAGCAGATCAGGGCGGCGTTCATGGTACGCCGCAATGGCTGTCACTCCGTT
>JAEEGG010028102.1_pt1 | contig 10609 bp, 5 predicted proteins | sample 9134161 | NCBI WGS metagenome assembly JAEEGG01 (sample SAMN16246543, study PRJNA631951) | gut metagenome | biome: gut microbiome; feature: rumen; material: CR-attached | host: Bos | place: Iran: Karaj | collected 2018-10 | reverse complement strand
TCTGGAAAATCGGCTCCCGCCTCCCCATCGTCATGGGCATCAGTTTCACATTCCTCTCCGTCTCCATTTCCATCGGAGTATCGCAAGGCATGGGAACGCTCATGGGCGCCGTCATCGTTGGCGGTATCGTCGAAGGACTTCTCGGCCTCTGCGCCAAATACTGGCTCAAGCTCATCCCGCACATCGTCGCGGCCACCGTTGTGACCTCCATCGGATTTTCGCTACTTCCCATTGGCGCGAATTCATTCGCAGGCGGCCAAGGAGCCGCTGACTTCGGCTCTGCACAGAACTGGATTGTTGGTAGCGTCACTCTCCTCACCTGCTTACTCACGCAAGTTTTCGCCAAGGGATTCCTCCGTTCGCTCTCCGTGCTCGTCGGCCTCATCATCGGTTACATCCTCGCACTCTGCATGGGCATGGTCGATTTTTCAGGCATCACAAGCAACGGCTTTTTCGCACTCCCCAAGTTCCTCCCGTTCACCCCGGAATTTAACTTGGGCGCAATCCTCTCCGTCATCGCCATCTATCTCGTGTCCGCCACAGAAACCGTCGGTGACTCCAGCGCCCTTTGCAGCGGCGCCCTCAAACGCCAAATCCACAAAGTCGAAATGGGAGGCGCCATCAGCTGCGACGGCTTTGTCAGCTCCATTTCTGGACTTTTCGGCTGCACCCCGATTACATCCTTCAGCCAGAACGTCGGCCTCGCCTCGCTCTCTGGCGTTGTGAACCGCTTCGCCATCGCAACAAGCGCAGGCATCATGCTCCTCGGCGGCCTCTTCCCGCCCGTAGGGACCCTCCTCACGACCATCCCGCAAGCCGTTCTCGGCGGCTGCACCATCATGATGTTCGGTTCCATCCTCTTCGCAGGATTCGGCATGATCGCAAAAAGCGGCTTCTCGCAGCGCAACATGATTATCGTTAGCTTGTCCTTAAGCACCGGTCTTGGATTCACATCCGCATCGCAGATGTTCAAAATTTTCCCGCAGATTATCCAAACCATCTTCGCCGAAAACTGCGTGGCCGTCGTATTCCTCCTCGCCGTTGCATTGAATTTGGTATTGCCTAAGGACAAGGAAGAAGGGAAGTAAAAGGGGCAAATCGCCGAGAATGCTCAGATAAAATTGCAAGTAAACGTCCGCCTTCGAGCGGACATTTTTTGTAGGAGGAAAGTCCCTCAAAAAGGCACATTTAGAGAGTTATACCGCAAAAAAGTGCTTATAATTCTCTAAATCTCATATTTTTTAGCACATTTAGAGAATTATAGCGAGGTTTTTGTAAAAAAAAGCTATTCCTTTATCCTTAAATTCTTTTATATTTCGAAAAAATGGCTGATTTTAGCAAATTCTTATTTTTTGATTTGGAATATAATCCCGAAACGCAAAAGGTTCGGGAATACGGCTACATTCTCGGCACAGAAGAAGTTCGTGAAAGAAATACTGCAAAACTAGAACAAGCAGCATCAAAAGCAAAATACATCGTAGGGCACAATGTACTTCGTCACGACGCCCCAATACTCCGGCAATATTTTTCTATTGATTTTCCAAACATCCATGCGCTCGACACTTTAATGTTGTCATCGTTATTGTTTCCTCGCAAGCCGTATCACAAACTGCGCAAGGAATATCTGCATAATGAAGACGAACCTTCGAACCCGTTGGAAGACGCCAAGCTTTGCAAGAAGCTGTTAGAGGACTGCATTAAAAAATGGGATAATTATCCGTGGCAGCTCCAATATCTACTATTTCAATTTCTAAAAAACGAGCCTGGTTTTGCGCCATTTTTCGAACTTGTCGATACGCCAAATCCGATAAAACTACGTTTAAAGCTGTCAGAAATACAACATTGGTTTACCGCAAACTACGAAAAAACGATATGCCTTCGCCAAAACTTTCAAAACGAATGGGCTGCATATCGTGCTGAATGGTGTTTTCTTTTAACACTTTTTTACGAAGAAGGGCCTAGTGATTACGTTCCACATTGGGTGCGATACCAATATCCGCATCTTGAAAACATTTTACATCGCAGGCGCCTTGTTCCATGTGGTAATCCACAATGCCCTTATTGTTCCGAACAACTAAGCTCTACCAAACAGTTAAAGAAATGGTTTGGTTTTGACAATTTTCGTTCTTTTAACGGAGAACAAGTTCCTCTGCAACAACAAGTCGTCGAATCGGCAATGCGAGGAGAATCTTTGTTAGCGGTATTCCCGACTGGTGGCGGAAAATCCATGACGTTCCAGCTACCCGCATTAATTGCAGGAACACAAATAGGAGCGCTTACAGTTGTAATATCTCCTATTGTTGCACTAATGAAAGACCAAGTTGACGTACTTGAAAAACGAAGACAAATTGGAGATGCCGCCTACATCAACTCAATGCTATCTCCCGCCGAGAGAAAGGATGTCATTGAGAAAGTCAGCAATGGCGAAAAGAATATTCTTTACATCTCACCAGAATCACTGCGTTCCAATACGACATTCAATTTACTGAAGCATAGACGCGTAGAACGAATCGTCGTTGACGAGGCTCACTGTTTTAGCGGTTGGGGGCACGATTTTAGAGTCGACTATCTTTACTTAGCAGATTTTTTAAAAGATTTACAAAAAGAAAAGAACCTTGAAACTCCAATTCCTGTAAGTTGTTTTACGGCTACAGCAAAACAATCTGTGGTAGATGATATTTGCAACTATTTCAAGGAACGTCTAAATCTCGATTTGGTCAAATACATTAGTCCTGCAAAGCGAACAAATCTAACATACAAAGTCATCGAATCTTCGGAATCTCCTAACGAACGTAGAAAGCAATTGGTAAATGTTCTTCGCGACTACAACGGCCCTAAAATCATTTACGCATCCAAAGTCAAGACAACTGAATCTCTAGCCGAAGAATTACACAACCGCGGTTTTGCAAGTGCCTGCTATAATGGCAAAATGGAATCCGAAAAGAAGATGACCATTCAAGACCAATTCCAAAATGGTGAAGTCGACACAATGGTCGCAACAACCGCATTTGGAATGGGCGTTGATAAAGACAATGTTGAGTTAGTTGCTCATTACGAAATTTCAAGTACGCTTGAAAATTATGTTCAAGAAGCGGGACGTGCAGGTCGTGATCCCAAATTGCAAGCAAGCTGTATTGCACTATTCAATCCAAAAGATCTCGACACAAATTTTCAAATTCTTCAGCAATCTAAACTTTCTGCACAAGAAATTTCTGCTGTTTGGCGAGTACTTAAAAAGGCAGCAGGTAATCAAAATCGCTTGATTATGTCGGCACTTGAAATTGCCGACCAATGCGGATGGACTGAAAAAGAAACGGACGCCAGCGTTAACACAACAAAAGTCAAGCTAGCCATTCTCGTTTTAGAAGAACAAGGATTCCTAAAACGTAAACGCAATAGAACCCAAATGTACGGTTCTTCTATTACAGTAGAATCCGCAGAGCAAGCCCGAGAAGCTATAGGCTCCGATAAAATTGAAATTCTTAATTCGGTAGAAAGCATTGCATACCGAATCATTCACCACATCATCAGTAAACGCTGGACACGATCTCCAGAATGCGCTCTTGACGAACTCACTGTCAATCTAGGCTTAACAAGAGAGCAAGCCAACGACGGCTTACGTTTGCTGCGTTCATTACACCTTCTTAATGAAGACGATGACTGGAGCGCAAGATTACAAAGAAAAGGGAACGACACACCTCGTTCACTCTTAAAAGCGGCATACGAACTACAAGAGGAACTATTAAAAGCTTGTGAAGGCAAGGGAATTAACGATCGGTTTGTGTTAGACATGACCAAACTCAATTCCCTGTTGAACCAAAGAGGCGATGCAGTTGGTGCATCAACATCACGTCGCAATCTTTTTATATTCCGTGGTATTTTACGCTATTGGGCACATGAAAGTGTCGCCGAAATTCATCTTGTAGAAGCGGGTCACCAAGTTTATCAAATTGAGTTTCTTGTTCCGCCTGAATCCGTCAAAGAAAATCTCAGAAAGCAATGGCAAATATTTGATAAAGTCATTGATGCATTGACAGAGATGCAAAAGGAACAGACGCGCCAAAATGGAAATATCGTCTGGTTCTCCTTGAATGGTCTAATGAAGAGGATGTACAAGGAAAAAGGCGAAAAAGCTGTCGCTCGTATTGAGATGCAAAAACAGCTTGAATACGCACTTCTTTTCTTACATCTTGTTGGTTCTATCACGCTAGATCACGGACTTGTTGTTTTCTATACCGGACTTGTCATGGAATTAAATCCAGAGGCAAAGCAACGAAATTTCGCAGCAAAAGATTTTGAGATGCTCAACACTCATTATAAGCACAAGGCAGAAGCAATCCACATTGTTGGTGAATACGCCAAGATGATGCTTATTGATGAAAAAGCGGCTCAACAATTGCTAGATGATTACTTCGTCATGGATATTGCAGATTTCCGTCTAAAATATATGCAAGGCATTGAACAGATGGAATCCGTATCCGATGAACTGAAACGAAAAATAGAAAGTGTCAATGACGAACAGCGCAAGATTATCAAAAGCCGTAAAAAGCACATTCTCGTAGGTGCAGGTCCAGGCTCGGGAAAAACGCACTTACTCGTCCATAAAGTAGCCTCTCTTTTATGGATTGAAGAAGCAAAGCCAGATTCAATCTTGTGTCTAACATATACTCGCGCAGCATGTCGCGAGCTGAAGAAACGTTTATTCGATTTAGCAGGCCCTTTAGCAGCAAAGGTAAATATCAGCACCTTCCATTCACTAGCATTTTCAATTCTAGGAGTGCAAGGAAACAAGAAAGCTCTTGAAAATGCAGACGATGTCGTATCCAAAGCAGCAGAGCTTTTAGAATCAGGAGAAGAAGCCGGTGTAGGAGCACCCACAGTTATCTTGGTCGACGAATTTCAGGACCTATCCGCAGGAGAATATCGCTTATTACGAGCCCTATATGATTTAGGAGAAAAAGATCCTCGCGTTATCGTAGTTGGCGATGACGATCAAAGTATTTTCGCGTTCCGAGGAAGTTCATCTGAATACTTCCAAAAATTTGCCGACGAATTTCCTAATACAGAAAAATTCTATCTAACAACTAATTACCGTTCCGTTGCGGGTCTCGTCCGAGCAAATGCAAAATTACTCGAATTGATGACAGAACGCGTAAAAGAAGGTTCTCAACAACTCGCTTTAAAGCAAAGCCAAGCCGAGCTTGCATTTTACGAAGAAGGAGACAAGGCAACTGCAGCATTCGGCGCAGCTGAAATTCTTGCACAAAAATTCAAATCAAATTCAACTGAGTCTTACTGCATTTTAACCCGAGAAAATGCAGAAGCGTTCTTGGCTGCAGCGAAGCTTGAAGAAAAACAAGTTCCATATCGAATGCTAAAAGGCCGAGATAAGGACAAATGTCCCATTGAAAAAACTCGAGAAATTTTAGGATTCTACGCAATTCTTCAAGAAGATCCAAGAGTGGGAAAATTTCCGTGGAGCGCAAAAGAATTTAAACGCATAGCCGAGGACTATAAAGCAAGCCACCCAACAGAAAGCTCCTTTGAACTTTTAGATGCTCTAGTAGAAGATTTTATCGAAACAGAAACTGCTTGTGGCGAAGATTCTATTACTCTAGGCGACTTCAATCAATATTTAAGCGAAGTTTCTTACAGCGACTTTACATCAAAAAACATGGGAACAGTTTCTATTGGAACAATGCATAGCGCAAAAGGACTTGAATGGGATAATGTCATTCTCGCATTAGGCTCTTGGGTTCTGAAAGATGCCGATGAAAAGAAGGCTCAGGAGAATTATCGCTTGCTATATGTTGCAGCCACCCGTGCAAAGAAAAGCCTAACTATTATCGGCGATGAGAAAATGCTACCACATGAATGGATTAGCCACTTTGCAAAACAAGGTAAAGTCAATAGTGTAAAAATTCCGAATGTTTTGCACATTGAAACAGGACTCAGTGATGTCAATCTTGGGCATCTTCTTGAAAATGAAAAAAACAGAAATCGAGTTCGATATATTCAAAGCAAGCTTGAAACATCATCCCTACAAAGCGATGTCAGTGTAAATTTCAGTCAAGAATTTCACAACTACAATACAAATATTAACGGAAGGCTGATTGCGGCATTCTCTAACGACTTTTCAAAAAAATGTATCGCATACCTGCAAAGGTACGGCTATAAACCTACTACTACAGCAACTCTTTCACAAGTTGTTCGCTGGACATCTGATGATGGTCAAGAAACATGGGTGCCACTATTTAGGGTGGAATTTGCTAAGGATTCTATCAACAAATAGCGAAATTTACTCCCCACTTGTTTTTCCATACCGTATTTTGTATATTCTCCAATAGTCAAGCTATAGTGGCAGGATAAACCTGCGACAAGCCGTATTTCTTATATCTAAAGGAATACGGCTTTTTTTGTTATAAGGAGAAAAAATGGCAGAAAACGAAAAGAAGGGAGAAATCGTAATTTACCAGCCGGAAGGCGAAATTCGATTAGAAGTACGAGTAGAAAACGAAACAGTATGGCTAACACAACTGCAAATGGCTGAATTATTCAACGCAACAAAGCAAAATGTGAGCCAACATATTGCAAATATTTTCAAAGAAGGTGAATTAACACAAGATCGAACTGTCAAGGAATACTTGACAGTTCAAAAAGAAGGAAAACGTTCTGTCACCCGCAAAGTTTTGTGGTATAACCTAGACGTCATCATTTCTGTAGGATATAGAGTAAAATCAATCCAAGGAACTCGTTTCCGGCAATGGGCGAACCAAATTTTAAAGGACTTCATGCTCAAAGGCTATGCCATAAACCAACGAAAAATCATAACAGACCTACAAATTGCAGACCGTCTACATGAACATCAACAACTAATCAATAAGCAGAACGTAGAAATTGCTGATTTTAAAGACAAAACCGAAAAACGTCTTTCTGAAGTCGAACAGCACATTGACTTTTTTATAAAAGCAACTCAAACACCTTCAGGCGGAATTCTCACAACAGGGACTCGGTTTGACGGACTTGTGTTAATCTCAGATCTCGTAAAAACAGCAAAACACTCCGTCGTATTCATCGACCCCTTTGCCACCATCGAAGTGCTAAAATTCGCCGCAGCACGAGCAACTGGCGTAACAGCAATCATATACTCACCTCGTATTACTCCAGAATTTAAAGAAGCGGCGAGGTTGCACAACATACAAAATCCAGGGTTAGAACTAAAAACAATGCGTACAATTCATGACCGTTTCTTACTCGTTGACGATACCGTTTATCATTTTGGTGCAAGTTTTAAGGACATCGGGAACGAAATGACGGTGTTTAGCGTTCTTGACTTTGTCACTCCCCAAGAAGTCATCAAAAAAGTCGAAGATTGCACTAAAGGAACAAAATGAACAAGTCGAATGACTAAAGATGAACTTTCAAACCTCAATTTTATAAAGTCACAAGTTGTGACTTTAAACGAGTGATTTCAGAGAATTAAAAAAAATGGAAATCGCAAATTGCGACATCCATGTTTTTGGGTGAACCTTTTGGTGAACTTTTACTTTTCCCCAAAGCTCACCCCGAATGACTTTGGCATCACGATTTCCTTATAGGCATGCATCAGGTAGTCATCGGTCATTCCAGAGACGTAATCGGCGACAATGCGCGGGAGCGATGTCGTTTCTTTGTACTTTTCACCAAGCGATTCGCACCAGTGATTGATTCCTGTTGCCTTTTTCACGCCAGACTTGAGTTCTTCAAGGCATTCTTCCAAGACGGTACGGAACATCATCCTGATTTTTTCGTCCTGGGTTGACTTTTTCGGATTCAAATAGATGTTTTTGTAGTTCCAGTTTTTCAGCTGGTTAAGCGCATCGAAAACTTCAGGCGAAAACACAAGCGTTTCTTTGTCTAAACTATTGTTGACAAGGTCTGTAATAAGCGTGTTGACGATTTCGCTATTTTTGCTACCAAGAATTTTTGTGAATTCTTGGGGGATATCTTCGCGCTTCACTAGTTTCAAGATGATGGCATCTTCGATGTCGCGGCCAACATACGCAATCACGTCCGAAATTCGCATGACGCAGCCTTCCAAAGTCATCGGGACCATCTCTTTCGATTTCAGCGTTCCGCTTAAGCTGTTTTTGTACTCTTCCAGCAGTTTTTCTGGAGTCTTGCTACGGTTGCAGCCGTATTCGTTTTTCAGGATTTCGCCGTTGTGGCAGATGATTCCGTCGAGCACTTGCGCGGTAAGGTTCAGTCCTTTGCCGTACGCTTCGAGATCATTGAACAATCTAAAGCTTTGAACATTGTGTTCAAAAATTCCTTCTCCGCAATCTTGCAAGAACTTCGAGACAATCCGTTCGCCGTCGTGTCCAAAAGGCGTATGGCCCACATCGTGACCTAGCGAAATCGCCTCAATCAAGTCTTCGTTCAGATTCAAAAATCGTCCAATGGTCCTTGCAATTTTCGCAACCAACTGCACGTGCAACACGCGGTGCGTGATGTGGTCATTTTCAACAAGGCAAAACACCTGAGTTTTATCAATGTATCGGCTATAGCAATAGGAATGGATAATCTTGTCTGCATCGCGGGAAAAATTCGGGCGGATATCGTCAGGCACTTCGTGATAGCGAATTGCGGAAGCGGACTTGCAGGCGTATTCTGCAAGCGAGTTTTCCTTTTCCATCAAGCGGGATTCAATTTGTTTCTTGACCGAGGCGTTCCATTCCATAAAGCAATTCCATTTGGGTTTTAGATTACAGAAATATACATTTTCAGCAAAAAAGAGTACGCCCCTAAATTTTGACAAAAACTCGCCCACTTGACATTTTTCACTCAAAGAACGATATTTATAGAAAACACATTAGGTAATTATGCAAAACAGAATTGACTACAAAAAATTAAATATCGAAGTTTACGAAGACACAGCAGAGCGTTGCCGCACAAACGCTCGATTGCGTGAATCCATCGCAAGTTCCACCCGCGAACAGAAATTTACCGGCGAGGCAGAAAAAGTCGTTGTCGAGAACCGCAACATTTTCGCAGAAAGCGCAAAAATTATCGTTTCACAAAAGCGAACGCTCGAAGCCGCCAAAGCATACGCAGGTACAAAAGTCGCTGTACTCAATTTCGCATCGGCATCGCACCCGGGAGGCGGCGTTACAACAGGCGCAGGCGCCCAAGAAGAAAGCATTTGCAGATGTTCGACATTGCACCCATGCCTAAAGGCGCCCCAAATGGAAAAGCTATTCTACGAACCGCATTGGTACCAGAAAAATGCGCTCCACAACGATGACTGCATTTACACGCCTGGCGTAACCGTCATCAAGACCGACACATCATCGCCCGAATTGCTTGACGAATCGGACTGGTACAATGTCGATGTTATCACCTGCGCTGCACCGAACTTGCGCAACTTCGAACGTAAAAAGGATATACTCGTCGATAAATACGGCTGCGGTTCAATCACTGACGAAGGCTTAAAGCAGCTGCACATCAAGAGGCTCCGTCGCATTTTGGACATCGCAATTTTGAATAAAGTCGAAAGCATTATTCTCGGAGCATTCGGCTGTGGCGCATTCATGAACGATCCAAGAATCGTCGCAGAAGCAACCGCAGAAGCCCTCAGGGATTATCTGCACGCGTTCAAGAATATCGAATTCGCCGTATTCTGCCGCCCAGGATTCGAGCAGAACTACAAAGAATTCTGCAAATTGAAAAACATCAGTCAATTATAAATTAAAACGATTTTCCATATTAGAATGCAAAAAGACCGCAGCGGAAAGCTACGGTCTTTTTGTAAATCACTGGATCCTTCCGCCTTCGGCGTCAGGATGACGTAATTGTTACTTCACCACGATGTTGACCAACTTACCCGGCACGACGATGGACTTCACGACGGTCTTGCCCGCCATAAATTCCTTCACGCGGTCGTTGTCCATGGCGAGCTTTTCCAATGCGGACTTGTCCATGTCCTTCGCGACAGAGGCCTTCGCGCGGACCTTGCCGTTCACCTGGAACACGACTTCGACGGTGTTTTCCACAGCCTTGGAGTGGTCGGCTTCGGGCCAGGCAACGTTCGTGAGCGATTCGTTGTGGCCGAGGATGCTCCACATTTCTTCAGCGATGTGCGGGGCAAACGGGTGCAAGAGTTTCACGAAGGTTTCGCACGGTTCGCGGTAGCGCTTGTCCATCTTCATCATTTCGTTATTGAAGATCATCAACTGGCTGATGGCGGTGTTGAAGCTCATGTTTTCAATATCGTTCGTGACCTTGATGACGGTCTGGTGCATTACCTTCTCGATAGCTTCCGGAGCGGTTTCGTCCACAAAGACCGGGGCTTCATCGCTGTCGCCGACAACAGAACGCCAAGCGCGGCCGAGGAAGCGGTTCATGCCTTCGATGCCCTTGGTCTGCCACGGCTTCACGGCATCAAGCGGGCCCATGAACATTTCGTACAAGCGAAGGCTATCAGCACCGTAATCACGGACAACATCATCCGGGTTCACGACGTTCTTGAGGGACTTACTCATCTTAGCCACAATCTGCTTGAGCTCGATGTCCGTACCCTTCTTGAAGTACTTGCCGTTCTTTTCTTCGACTTCGTCAGTCGGGACCTTGG